>Ga0129317_1000723_pt1 | contig 30555 bp, 29 predicted proteins | sample Cm1ome_FD_94430 | JGI IMG/M metagenome (GOLD analysis project Ga0129317, IMG submission 94430) | Eastern black-and-white colobus group fecal microbial communities from Wisconsin, USA - Cm1105 metagenome | ecosystem: Host-associated > Mammals > Digestive system > Large intestine > Fecal | place... | reverse complement strand
TCGCATATCGTGGGATTATCATCCCACTTTTATGCTCATATCGGGGCGGGTCCTAAGGTCTTTCACCCACCTATGAGCAAGCTCATGTGGGCTTAGACCTTTTGACCCTGGCATCATTATATAGAACGTAACACAATCCGGCGAAATACGCAAGGAAAGTTCCTCACGGAAAGGAGCGGCATATGGCAGGAACGGTAATAGAATATTTGCAAAAATACGGAGACATTTCTTTTCGGGAAAAACCTCTGAATGATGTGGACAGTCTGGCATTGTGCCAGCTCTCTTATCTGAAATTCGACGGGATGGTCAGCGATGTGCGGCACAATGGCCCTTCCGTGACCCTGCGGGAGATTGCAGAGCGTCCGGACGTGGACAAACTGTTCGGGGATGTCCGTTTTGAGAAGGAGAACCGGGCGCTGTTCGAAGGAATGTTAAGTGGCAGACGTTTCCGGGATATGAAGCTGAACTGCTATATCAATCTGGTGGAAAAGGAATGGGAGACCCAGTTCTCCGCCACCACTTTTATTCTGGATGACGGAACCCTGTTTCTGGCATTCCGGGGAACGGATGAGACTATCGTAGGCTGGAAGGAAGATTTCAACATGGCATTTCTGTCACCGGTGCCGGGGCAGGAGTACAGTGTAAAATATGTAAATATGGTCACCGGATGGCTACACCAGCCCTTTTATATCGGAGGGCATTCCAAGGGCGGCAATCTGGCAGTCTACAGTGGCATGAAATGCGCCCCTTTTGTGCAGAAACGGATCCAGAAGATCTACAGTCTGGATGGGCCTGGATTCCGGCCGGAAGTGCTGAAGGAGTGTCACTATAATGCCATCGAAGGCAAGGTGGTGAAGCTGTTGCCACATTCTTCCATGATCGGTATGATTTTCGAGCGGGATATTCATTACCGCGTGGTGGAGAGCAACAGCCATGGGCTTTTGCAGCACGATCCTTTTTCCTGGTTGGTGGAGGAGGACCATTTCGTGGATGTGGGTGACATTTATGAGAGCCAGAAGATCATAAATGAAGCACTGAACGAATGGATACTGTCCTTAAATGAAGAACAGGTCCGCACCTTCGTGGAAACACTCTATCAGGTCATCTCCGCATCCCAGGCGGATGATCTGATCACGTTTACCGCTGACTGGAAAAAGAGTATGAATGCGGTGGTTACTGCACTGAAGGAAGTGGACGACCAGACCGCGGAGATGCTGCGGGGAATCATCCGCTCCCTGTTCGAAATCGCCAAAGTCAAGGTCAGAGAGGAGCTGGCCCCGGCGAAAAAGCCCGGGCGCAGATTCAGAAATAAGAAGAAAGAAGAGAAAGCAGAGGCTCACCGGCCTGTTCCGGAAGACGCTCCGGATGCCACTGCAGCCCAAGGATCGGCAGCTCGTCATGCTCCAAGGCTTCGGGGCAGCCGTCATCGGGGCAGCGCTGAATGATCTTCAGATGCTGACCTAAGCGGTCGATCCTCTGATGGTGGGCGCTGTTGACGTGCATTTCGACAGGAAAATACTTGAAAAGACGGGAATCTTCCGTCATAATGGACGTATGGAATGCATCACCGGAAGGGATACTGTGCAGGGAATCTCCCGACATATCCTGCAAAATAGTGCCACCGAAGGCAACATTGATGACCTGCATGCCCTTGCAGATCCCGATTACGGGGATCCTGGCGGCAATGGCTGTGTCAAGGGCCTGAAATTGCAGGATGTCCAGTTCGGTGTCAACAGTACGGGAACCTTTGTTTTTTTCTCCGAAGAAAGCCGGAGTGATATCTCCGCCGCCCGGCAGAATCAGGGCATCACAGGAGGTGACTTCCCCAGGGACCAGTGTGGTTACGGTTCTGGCGGGAAGTTTCGAAAAAAACGTCTCATAATTGCCCGTCTGGGATTTGCGTCCCAAAATGACTAATTTTGTCATATGATTTTCTGATACCTCATTTTTTATAGTTAATATATGCCATAACTTTTCATTTTTGCATGGAACAAATTAGCAAAAATGTATCTTACGTTTTTCAATAAATAGGAGTAAAATAGCAACGACCGTGAGGGAGTGAAAGCTCTTTCAAGGATGTTCACGGAAAGGAAGTGGTATTATGGAGGAATTGGCATCAGAACTGCTCAAGGAACTGAATTGTGACACGGCTTTTTCTATTAAGCTTCCGGCAGGTCTACCCCTGATCGGTGGAGTACAGCTGGACATTGCAGAATCGGTCGTTATCACCTGGGTGGTCATGGCAGTCATTCTGATCTTGTCGATTATCCTTACAAGCAACCTCAAAGTACACAATGTCAGCAGACGACAGCTGGTGGCAGAGACGATCGTGACAAAGCTGGAAGGCATTGTTACGGGAATGATCGGAGAAGAAGGCAAACGGTATGTACCGTATCTGGTTAGCGTACTGTTGTATCTGGGCATATCCAATATCATTGGATTGTTCGGTATGAAGCCCCCTACCAAGGATCTGAACGTAACGGCGGCACTGGCCCTGATGAGTATCGTTCTGGTGGAAGCCGCAGGTATCCGCAAAAAAGGTGTGGGCGGATGGATCAAGAGCTTTACCGAACCCATCGCGATCGTAACACCTATCAATATCCTGGAGGTGTTCATCAAGCCCCTGTCCCTGTGTATGCGATTGTTTGGTAACGTTTTGGGAGCATTCGTTATCATGGAGCTGTTGAAGCTTCTGGTTCCGGTAGCATTGCCGGTACCTTTCAGCTTTTACTTTGATATTTTTGATGGATTGATTCAGGCATATGTATTTGTATTCCTGACATCCATGTACATTAAGGAAGCCATTGAGTAACTGGATAACTATTCAGAGCTATTTTGCGAATGCGATTATGAATAGTTATGAAACACTAATTCACACAAAAACGGAGGAAAAGAATTATGATAGCTATTGGAGCAGGTATTGCAGCACTGGCATGTATCGGAGCAGGTATCGGTATCGGTATCGCAACAAGTAAAGCAGCAGAGGCAGTCGCAAGACAGCCGGAAGCAGAGAGCAAGATCACCAAGATCTTACTGTTAGGTGGTGCGCTGGCAGAGGCAACCGCTATTTACGGATTCGTTATCGGTATCCTGATCATTCTGTTCATGGCATAACTATCCGAAGCCGGAAACGTCACAGACAAGCGTCAAATGCCTGCATTTGTAAGCTGTTTTGTGACGATTTACGATGACTAAAACTTCATGAGCAAAAAGAAAGCTCTGAAAGAGCGTTTTGCGAATGGAAGTTTCGGATAGTTATAAGGAAATTAGAAAGCGAAACGTAAGAAAGGATGAAAGCACATGCTGAGATTAGATATTAATATTGTATGGACCATCCTGAATCTGTTGATCATCTTTGCCATTGTGAAGATCTTCCTGATCAAGCCCATCCACAAGATCCTGGATGCAAGACAGGCAGAGATCGATAAGCAATATGCAGATGCAAAAGCTGCACAGGACAGTGCCAATGAACTGAAAGGCCAGTACGAGGCATCCTTAAGCGGTGTTCAGGCAGAAAAAGAAAGCATTCTGAACGAGGCAAGAGGCAAGGCCAGCAACGAATATGACCGCATCGTGGCAGATGCCCAGACAGAAGCGAAAAAGATCATGGACAATGCCAGTAAGAATGCCACACTGGAAGAGCAGAAGCGCATCGAGCAGGCACAGGAACAGATCGCCGGCCTGGTAGTGGAAGCTACTGCAAAACTGGTAGCTGCCAAGCAGAACGCAGATTCAGACAGAGAACTTTACAACCAATTTATAGCAAAGACAGGTGAAAAGATTGATTAGTACAGCTTTAGAATACGCAAAAAGATTGCGTGAACTGAATATCCCCGGAGACATTGTAGGTCAGACAGGCGATATCTTCAAAGCCGTACCGCAGGTGAAGCTGGATTTCGAATCCCCTGCTGTGTCGCTGTCTGCCAAGCACAATGTAATAGAAAAAGTATTCCCCTTACAGATCAGAGATTTTCTGAAAGTCCTGTGTGACAACGGAGACGTCTATCTGTGGGATGATATCTGCACCGCATACAGAGAAGTCTCTCCCGAGAAAAAGGAAGAGTTCGTTGTAACCCTGTCCTATGTGACAGCGCCCACCGATGAGCAGCTGCAGAATATCCGTAATTTTATCCAGAAGAAATACAACAGAGAGGATATGGTCTTTGAGACCAAAGAAGATCCTTCTCTTGGCGGCGGTTTCATCATCCGTGCCGGTAACGAGGTCTATGACTGGAGTACCAATGGACGTATGAAGCAGTTCGCAGACAAGCTTTCCCAGGTAGGAAAGACCGCCAGTGAGCAGGGCATTATTTCCATTCTGAAAGGTGAGATCGAGGATTTCAACTTACAGGCACAGGAAAATGAGATCGGTTCTGTCAGCTGGGTAGGTGACGGTATCGCCAACGTCAATGGTATCGACCATGCAGAGTACGGCGAGATCGTTATCTTTGATTCCGGTGTCAAAGGTATGGTACAGGATGTCCGCAGAGATGAGATCGGATGTATCCTGTTCGGTCATGATACCGAGATCCGCGAAGGCACCAGAGTCGTTCGTACCGGTAAGAGAGCCGGTATTCCTGTAGGTGACGGATTCAAAGGCAGAATCGTGGATGCTCTGGGAGCACCCATTGACGGTGCAGGTCCTATTAAGGAAGAAGGCTATCGTCCCATCGAGCAGCCGGCACCTTCCATCGTGGACAGACAGTCCGTAGGCGTGCCTATGGAGACTGGTATTCTGGCTATCGATTCCATGTTCCCCATCGGTCGTGGACAGCGTGAGCTGATCATCGGTGACCGTCAGACCGGTAAGACTTCCATTGCCATCGATGCAATTTTGAACCAGAAGGGCAAGGATGTGGTATGTATCTATGTGGCTATCGGCCAGAAGGCATCCACCATTGCAAAACTGGTAGGAACCCTGAAAAAGAACGATGCCATGGATTACACCATTATCGTATCCGCAACCGCCAGCGATCCTGCACCTCTACAGTACATCGCACCTTATTCCGGTACCGCACTGGCTGAGTACTTTATGTATCAGGGCAAGGATGTCCTCATCGTATACGATGATCTGTCCAAGCATGCGGTAGCTTATCGTGCACTGTCCCTGCTGCTGGAACGTTCTCCCGGACGTGAGGCATATCCCGGAGATGTATTCTATCTGCATTCCAGACTGCTGGAGCGTTCCGCAAGACTGAGTGCAGATAAGGGCGGCGGCTCCATCACCGCACTGCCGATCATTGAGACCCAGGCAGGCGATGTATCCGCATACATTCCGACCAACGTTATCTCCATTACCGATGGTCAGATCTTCCTGGAGAGTGATCTGTTTTTCTCCGGCATGAGACCTGCAGTCAATGTCGGTCTGTCCGTATCCCGTGTCGGCGGTGCTGCACAGACCAAGGCAATGAAGAAAGCAGCCGGAAGTATCCGTATCGACCTGGCACAGTTCCGTGAGATGGAAGTGTTCACCCAGTTCGCATCTGATCTGGATAACGCCACAAAGGAACAGTTACAGCACGGACATGTACTGATGGAACTGTTGAAGCAGCCTCTGTGCAGACCTTTGAGCATGGCAGAGCAGGTTATGACCCTGTGTGCAGCCAACGGCAGAGTGATGCTGGATGTGCCTGTAAGTCAGGTAAAGGATTTCCAGATGAAGTACTTAGACTACATGAAGGAACAGCACAGCGACATCGTTCGTCAGTTAGAGACCACCAAGGCTCTGGATGACGAGCTGAACAAGCAGATCTGTGATGCTGCAACAGAATTTAAAAAGGAATTTTTACAGAAATAATGTAACTATTCAGAACCCCATTCGCAAAACCGCTCTTTCAGGGCTTTACTTTTGCTTATGTGGTTACTTCGCCCATTGGCTCTGAATAGTTACAAATAACAGGAGGTTAACATGGCAAATACGAGAGAAATACAAAGTCGTATGAAAAGCATTCAGGATACCATGAAGATCACCAATGCCATGTATATGATCTCTTCCACAAAGCTTCGGAAAGCTAAGAAGAATCTGGAAGAGACAGAGCCTTACTTCTATACTCTGCAGACGATGGTCAGCAGAATTGTCCGTCATTTACCGGAGATCGATAATAAATATTTCGATGAACGGAAGGACAAACCGGCTGGGGAGAAGACTACGGGACTGATAGTAGTCACCGCGGATAAGGGACTGGCCGGAGCCTATAACCATAATGTACTGAAAATGGCAGAAGAACAGATGCAGAAAGCCGGACAGACAGGAAGCTACAAGCTGTTTGTCGTGGGTGAGCTGGGACGTCAGTATTTCGGACACAGAGGAATCAAGGTGGCTGAGCAGTTCCATTATACAGCACAGAACCCGACCCTGCATCGTGCCAGGATCATCACAGAGACGATCCTGGAGCAGTTCGAAGAAGAGCAGCTGGATGAGGTATATATTATTTATACCAATATGGTAAACAGCGTGACGACGGAACCGCAGATGCTGCGTCTGCTACCTATCGTAAAAGAACGGTTTATTACCAAAGACGGACAGGATCTGAGTATGTATCAGGATCCGCTTGTCATGACCCCGTCCCCGAAAGCAGTGCTTGATAACATTGTTCCGGATTTTGTCATGGGATATGTATACGGTGCACTGGTAGAATCGTTCTGCAGTGAACAGAACGCCAGGATGATGGCCATGGAGGCAGCAAATAAGAATGCTTCCGCCATGATCCATGATCTGTCCATTCAGTACAACCGGGTACGTCAGGCTATGATCACACAGGAGATCACTGAGGTCATTGCCGGTGCCAAGGCTCAGAAAAAGAAGAAAAAGGCAAGAAAGGAGGTCCTGAACAATTGAGTAACGTAAAGGAAAAAAATCATGGTAAGATCGTCCAGGTCATGGGACCTGTTGTAGACGTAGAGTTCGAGAACAATGATCTTCCCTTTATCAAGGATGCCCTGGAAGTATACAGTGAAGGCAAGCGTCTGGTCATGGAAGTGGCACAGCATATTGGCAACAATACCGTTCGCTGCATCATGCTGGGTGCCAGTGAAGGACTTTGCAAGGATATGGATGTCATTGCTACCGGAAAAGGAATTCAGGTGCCGGTAGGTAATAAGACACTGGGTAGATTGTTCAACGTATTGGGAGAGACCATCGACGGTGGAGAATCCCTGGAAGGAGAGGAGCATTGGGTCATCCACAGAGATCCACCTTCCTTCGAAGAGCAGAGTCCAGTAGTAGAGATGCTGGAGACCGGTATCAAGGTTATCGATCTGCTGGCTCCCTATGCAAAAGGTGGTAAGATCGGTCTGTTCGGCGGTGCCGGTGTAGGTAAGACCGTGCTGATTCAGGAGCTGATTCGTAATATTGCTACCGAGCACGGTGGATATTCTATTTTCACTGGTGTCGGAGAGCGTTCCCGTGAGGGTAACGATCTGTGGAGTGAGATGAAGGAGTCTGGAGTTCTGGAGAAGACTGCGCTAGTCTTCGGTCAGATGAACGAGCCCCCCGGAGCACGTATGCGTGTAGCCGAGACCGGACTGACCATGGCAGAGTACTTCCGTGATGAAGAGCACCAGAACGTGCTGCTGTTCATTGATAACATTTTCCGTTTCGTACAGGCAGGTAGTGAGGTATCCGCATTGTTAGGCCGTATGCCTTCCGCAGTAGGATATCAGCCCACTCTGGCTACCGAAGTCGGTGAATTGCAGGAGCGAATTGCTTCTACGAATAAGGGTAGTGTTACTTCCGTACAGGCTGTCTATGTGCCTGCGGATGACCTGACAGACCCTGCACCCGCAACTACATTCGCTCATCTGGATGCCACCACCGTTCTGTCCCGTAAGATCGTGGAGCAGGGTATTTACCCAGCTGTGGATCCTTTGGAATCCACCTCCCGTATTTTGGAAGAGGATGTGGTAGGTAAGGAGCATTACGAGACCGCCCGCCAGGTACAGGCAATGCTGCAGAAGTACAAGGAACTGCAGGACATCATCGCCATTCTGGGTATGGAAGAGCTGTCCGATGAGGATAAGGTCACCGTATATCGTGCCCGTAAGATTCAGCGTTTCCTGTCCCAGCCCTTCCATGTGGCAGAGAACTTCACCGGTGTACCCGGTAAGTATGTGCCTGTGAAGGAGACCATCCGTGGATTCCGTGCGATCATCGACGGAGAGATGGATGAGTATCCCGAGGCTGCATTCTTCAATGTAGGAACCATTGACGAGGCAGTGGAGAAGGCCAAGAAGCTCATGGCACAGTAAGGAAAGGCGGTGTGCGTATGAACACCTTCAGCTTGAAGGTCATTGCCAGTGATAAAGTATTTTTCGACGGAAAATGCGGCATCATTATCGTACCGGCTCTGGACGGCGAGCAGGCCATCATGTCCCATCATGAGGATATGGTCATTGCCACGAAGGAAGGCGAGGTACGGTTTAAGGAAAAAGAGGATGACGACTGGACCAAGGTTGTAGTAGGTGTGGGGTTTGTCTATATTTCTCATAACCGTGTGATCATGCTGGTGGATACGGCAGAACGGCCGGAGGATATCGACAGGGTCCGTGCGGAGGCTGCCCTGGAGCGTGCGAAGGAACAGCTGCGTCAGAAGCAGAGCATCCAGGAGTATCATGTATCCCAGGCATCCATGGCGAGAGCAATGCTGCGCCTGAAGGAAGCCGGAAAATACGAAGTCAAGTAGTAATACGTAAAATATAAGTAAAAAGTAACAAAATTAAGCCTGTAATGTTAGTAAATGTGTGCAATTCGGAAATTGTTATTTTTCTGTCATTGCGATAAAATCTCTTCAGAATCGTAAGGAGAGTTAAGCGATGGATTATTTACAGAAAAAATCAATACGAAGTGTCGCAGCTGCCATTACAGGCTTTTTGCGTCATTCCGTTCGAAAAATAGGAATTACCAGGGAGAAGCTTCCTTCCTGTATCGCGCTGGCAGTATGTCCGCTGGTGACATTTTATCTGTTTGAAATGTATACCCATAATCCTTTTACGACAATGCATTTCAAAACCCAGCTGTTGAACATGGCGTTCTATGTACTGACCGCACTTCTGTTATTCGGAATCGTGAAATATGTCCGGGCGGCTCTGATGTTGCAGACGGCCTTTTTCATGGTGGCGGGACTGGCAAATTATTATGTGCTGAATTTCCGTTCCGCACCCATCATGCCCTGGGATATTTATTCCATCAGTACAGCAGCCAGTGTGGCGGGCAATTTCAACTATGAATTGTCCACCAGTACGATACTGGTCATTGTGGGATTCCTGATTTTGTTGTTGATCGAGAGCCGTTTTCATATGAAGGCACCGGGAAGAGTGGCAAAGAGAGCGGCACTGATCCTGTTAAGCATTGCCTTGATCTATGGTTATACCGGCATGATACAGAGTGAGAGCTTTGTGCAGAGCTTTGGATTATACGATAAGCTGTTTACCCCCACCGTCATGAATAAGAGAGATGGCAATATCGTGGCATTTCTGATGGAAATGGAATATCTGGATGTGGAGAAACCCGCAGATTATTCTGCAGATGGCACCGGCAGCAATTATGAGCAGGCCGGGAAGGATTCCGCTGGGCTTGCAGCAGCTGTGGAAGACCCGGAGAGCGTGAAGCGTCCGAATATCATTGTGATCATGGATGAGGCATTTTCGGATCTGGCAGTCCGGGGAGAGTTTACCACCAACGAAGACTATATGCCCTTTATTCACAGCTTACAACAGGGGGCAGAGAATACCAGAACCGGTTACCTGAATGTTTCCGTGCTGGGCGGGAATACTGCCAATACGGAGTTTGAATTCCTTACCGGCAGCACTATAGGATTTTTACCGCAGGGCAGCGTGGCTTACCAGCAGTATGTGCAGAAGGAGATGCCTTCTCTGGCTTCCTACCTGAAGGAACTGGATTATCATACTGTGGCGATCCATCCTTATTATGCCAGCGGCTGGGACAGAGACAGAGTCTATCCGCTGCTTGGATTTGATGAGTTCCTGTCACAGGACGATTTCAGGAATCCGAAACGGATCCGTAACTATATCTCCGATGAGAGCAGCTTTGCCAAGATCATCGAACTGTATGAGAACAAGGAAGCGGGAGAGCCTCTGTTTGTCTTTAACGTAACTATGCAGAATCACAGTGGTTACGAAGAGGAATTCCATAACTTTACCCCGGATATTACCGTGGATGGTATTGACTCCAAAGCATTGTCCATGTATCTGTCACTGGTAAAACAGACGGATTCCGCCCTGCAGGGTCTGATCGATTACTTCTCTCAGGCGGATGAGGATACCATGATCGTATTCTTCGGGGATCATCAGCCTACGACCTATGTGAGCAATCCGATCTTAAGAAATAATAAAGTGGATCCGGAGACTTTAACAGATGAGGAAAATCTGTTAAAATATAAAGTACCTTATGTGATCTGGAGCAACTTTGACATTGAGGAGCAGACGGACGGAGAGACCAGTGCCAATTATCTGGCAATGGATGTGCTGGAGAACTGTGATCTGCCGCTGCCTGCCTTGCAGAGCAGTCTGACCGGAGTGCGGGAAAAATATCCGGTGATCAGCGCGGCCGGTGTGAGAGAAGCGGACGGCACACTCGCGACGGTGAAGGAATGTGGGGAAGCATTGAACGATTACCGGAGTCTGGAGTATTATCTGCTGTTTGATTACGGAAGGTAAGAAAAAAGATCGTGGGAGAAAAATAATATGAACGGCAATAAAACGACAGCAACAAGTAGTGCGGAGCGCAGGATGCAGAGAGGGATCTCTGTGCTTGCGTTCTTTGTGCCTGCATTTATTATGCTGGTTCTTTTTATCATACGGGGCATATATCCTTTTGGTGACCGGAGTTTTCTGTTCTCCGACATGTACCATCAGTATATGCCTTTTTTAAGTGAATTTGTACACAAGATCAAAGCGGGAGAGGGACTGTTCTATTCCTACAATGTAGGGATCGGATCGAATTTCCTGGCACTGTATGTCTATTATCTGGCAAGTCCTTTTAACTGGCTGGTATTTTTGCTGCCGGAAGGCCTGATCATGGAATTCATGAGTTATCTGGTGATCCTGCGGATCGGCCTTATGGGGCTTACCTTCAGCATCTATCTGCGGAAAGTGTTCGGCAAGGAGGATCCGGCGGCTCTTTTGTTTTCCACTGCGTATGCTCTGTCCGGCTATCTGGCGGCCTACAACTGGAATGTGATGTGGCTGGACTGCCTGATCCTGCTACCCTTGATCCTGTTAGGAGCAGAGCGGCTGGTCAGAGAAGGCAAATGGGTCATGTATACCGTGACTCTGGGACTCTGTATTCTGACCAATTATTACATCTCCATTATGATCTGTATCTTTCTGGTGCTGTATTTTGGAATGTTGTTGATCACGGAATACTATACCATGACGGAAGGGCAGAGCAGGAAAGCACGGATCGTATTCGGCAGGATCGGAAGATTTGCATTTGCCTCCCTGCTGGCCGGAGGTCTGGCAGCGGCATTGTTGATTCCGGAGGTCTGTGCTATTCTACGGACGGATTTTGGCAATTCGGATTTCCCCGGTACGCTGGAGTCCTATTTTTCCGTGTTTGATATGCTGGCGAGACATTGCCTGTGCGTGACCACGGAGAGGGGACTGGAACACTGGCCGAACATTTACTGTGGTGTGGCAGTATTTTTACTGGTGCCCATGTATGCACTGAATGAAAAAATATCGGTGAGAAAACGGTTCTGCAATCTGGCACTGGCGGGATTTTTGCTGCTCAGCTTCGGAACCAATGTCCTGGACTTTTTATGGCACGGTCTGAATTATCCGGATTCCCTGCCGGCGAGACAGTCTTTTCTATATATTTTTCTGATCCTTGTCATGTGCTATGATGCTTTCCGAAATGTGGAGGGCACTTCTCCCAGGCAGATCATCTATGGGTATCTGGCGGCGGTGATATTTTTACTTGCCTGTGAAAAATTCGTGGAGAGTGAAGATTTTGACACCGGCATTGAAGTGTTGACCCTGGTATTTGTTACGATCTATGGTGTGCTTCTGTATCTGTACCGGACGAGAAAAGACGAACTGACGAGGCAGGTGCTGGGGATTCTGGTGCTGGCGTGCATAGTGGCGGAGCTGAGCATCAATACATTTAATACGAGTCTGGGCACTACCGGACGAAGCGCTTATCTGGGAGACCAGGAGGATTATAAGGCGTTGTACGCCCTTACGCAGGAACAGGAGGGGGATGACTTCTTCCGTATCGAGAAGTTTACCCGCAAGACGAAAAATGACGGTACTCTTACGGGATACCCTACGGCTTCCGTATTTTCCTCCACCATGAATTCCAACGTCATGGACCTGTATAAAATGCTGGGTATGCGTCACAGCAAGGTTTATTACGGATTTGACGGAGCGACAGCTTTCGTGTCGGCACTCCTGAATGTGGATTATATGTTCGGCGAATCGGATAAATACGAAAACGGTCTGTATGAGATCGTGAATAACAGCGGAGATGTTTATTTATATCATTGTAAATATACGCTGCCTTTTGGCTATGTGGCACCGATGGGTTGGAATGTTACGGACGAGATCGGCACCGGTGTGAGAGTGCAGAATCAGCTGACCGAGGATCTGGGAATCGCAGAGTCCTTACTGGACCGGGCGACCAGTGAGACTAGCGGAGATAATGTATGTATTACGGCGGACCGGGCAGGCTACTATTACGCGAGGATCAATGCCACAGGGACGAAAAAGGTTCAGGTGCTTGGGGGAACGCTGGAGACGCAGGATTACAGTGATCTGAAGGACGGATCCATTCTGTATCTGGGATATCTGTTGGAGGGAGAGCGCGTGACGCTGACCAATGGGGATGACACGGACGATACCCCGAAGGTATCGGCGGAAGCTTATGTACTGAATGAAGAAGTGCTGGCACAGGCAGTGGAGATATTGTCAAAAGAACATCTTGAAAATGTAGCGATGGACAGCACCCATATTTCCGGAACCTTAAGTCTGAAAGAAGCCGGCAGACTGATCCTGTCCGTGCCTTATGAGGAGGGCTGGACGGTGCAGATCGACGGAGAAAATGCAGAGCCTGAGCAGTTTGGCAATGCGCTCATGGCATTTGATCTGGAAGCGGGAGAACATACGATACAGATGCACTATGTACCGGAAGGACGGAATATCGGTATTTTAGTGAGTGCGGGAAGTGTACTGATCCTGTTGGGATGCGTGTTGTGTCAGAGGTGTGACAGGAAAAGGAAAGACTGTGCGGAGAATGAGCCTTTGCAAAAGGCAGCAGACGAAACGATGGAAGACGGGAATGCGGAAAAAACGCACACAGAGGAAGGTTCTGTGAAGGAAGAGGCAGGAAGGATGTAAGAAGGAGCGAATTATGACGAAGAAGAGTATTTGTGATACCTTGCGGCGTACCTGCCTGATCCTGGCGGGATCCTTTATCATGGCAGTCAATTTGAAAAGCTTTGTCCGGGCCGGGGGATTGATCCCCGGTGGATTCAACGGTCTGACCCGACTGATCCAGGAGATCAGCGTGCTGTTGTGGCACTGGGAGCCTCCTTTTTCGGTGATCAACTTTATCTTAAATGCGGTTCCGGTGGTCATCAGCTTCAAATTCATCGGAAAAAAGTTCACCGGTTATTCCTGTCTGATGATCGTGGTGAGCGGTATTTTGACGGATATGGTGCCCGCCTGGCCGGTAACGGAGGATATTCTGCTGATTGCTATCTTCGGTGGACTGATCAATGCACTGGCCATCAGCCTGTGTCTGTTCGCCAATGCCACCAGCGGCGGTACGGATTTTATCGCGATCTTCCTGTCGGAGAAATACAGCATTGACTCCTGGAATTATATTTTCGCCGGAAATGTGGTGATCCTAGGAATCGCCGGAGCACTGTTTGGCTGGGACAAGGCGCTGTATTCCATTATTTTTCAGTATACCTCCACGCAGGTACTCCATGTGCTGTACAAGCGCTACCAGAAGCAGACACTGATCATCGTGACGAAACGGCCGGAGGATGTCTACGAAGCCATTGCGGAGATCACCCATCACGATGCCACCCTGATCAAGGGTGAGGGCTGTTATTCCAAACAGGAATGTGACGTGCTGTATTCCGTGGTGGGACGAGACGAGGTGAACAAAGTTGTGAATACGGTGCGGGAGACGGACCCACAGGCCTTTGTCAACATGATCCGTACGGAGAATCTGGCGGGCCGGTTCTATCAGAGACCGAATGATTAAGAAATGTAAAAAGAAGGGCCTGAGCGTCAGCAGTTTAGCTGACACTCAGGCTTGCGTATTTTTTCGGGGAAACACCCACGGCTTTGGTGAAGGCTTTGAAGAAATTGCTGTAGTCCGTGAAACCGCTGCGTTCGAAGGCTTCCATGACATTGCCGTTTTCGTTCAGAACCGCCTTGGCGATACTGATGCGGCGGGCGGTGATGTATTTATTAATGGTGGTGCCTGTGGCGGATTTGAAAATCCGGCAGATATAGGATTCACTTAAGTAGAACTGTCCGGCCAGCTGTTCCACTGTAATAGGCTGGGAGATGTTCTGGTTGATGTAAGCCAGAATATCGTCCACCTGATGGTTGTAGCGGTAGCTACTGTCCTTGTATTCGGCGGGATCTGTTACGGTTTCCCCGGCCGCCGTCTGCTCTGCACTGCGGATGAACAGCGTGTTGAGCATGACCATCAGCTCCATGAAAGCGGCGTATTCCGTGATGTCATGGGCAAAGCCCTCCGCGGAAGTGATTTTGTTGATATAATAGAGGAAACGTTTCTGCTGTTCCTTGTTGAGCGAAAGCTTATGGGAAAAGGGGGCACTGCGGTGAGTGAAGCAAAAGCTCAGATCCGTCTCTTTGGTGGAGATCAGCTTCATGAAATCCGGCGCCACCGACAGAACGATACGTTCGTGGACGGAGTTGTCGATCTGGGTCAGCTTGTGACTTTCGTACTGGTTGATGATAAAGAGATCGCCTGGGGCGATGGTGTAGAAGCAGTTGTCGATCAGAAACTGTTTGCCGCCGCAGATGGAATAGTAGATCTCGTAGCAGTCATGGATGTGCATGTCCATGGCTTTTTCTTCTTTATATAGGTGGGCAATGGCAAAAGTCCCGGAGGTTTTACAGTTTTCTATGGCTGTTTTACAGGAGGTAAGTTCTTCCATTTCTTTCATCCTTTTTCGCTTTTTCTTTTATTAAACACCAAAAGTTCAAAATTTGCAATGTTTAGATTAAAATATGAAAAGACTTTGAGAATCTTTTCTAGTATACTTAACTCATACAAAAGAGAAAAGCAGTTACAGCCTTCCAAAATTTTTATAAAAAATAGTAAAAATGTGTTGGAAATGGTTACAATGATATGTTATAATGTAAGTGCTTTCATAAAAAGGTAACATTCAATAGCGGCACGCAGGCCGCCCGTTGAGGAAAGAGAGGCGTAAGGTGGAACTTAGAACAGCAGTATCACCAAGAGATGTGAAGCATTACACCACAGAGCGTCTGAGAGAAGAGTTTCTGATCCAGAATCTGTTCGTACCCGGCGAGATCAAGCTGGTGTACAGCCACATCGACAGAATCATTACAGGAGCAGCAGTTCCTGTAAGCCCTATCACTCTGACCGCCGGAGATGAACTCCGTGCAGAGTATTTCTGTCAGAGAAGAGAACTGGGTGTGATCAATATCGGCGGAGCAGGTATGATTACCGTTGATGGCAAAGTGTACAAGGTAGGTTACAAGGAAGCTATGTACATAGGAATGGGCTCCAAGGAGATCATTTTCGCAAGTGAAGATGAGAAACAGCCCGCTAAATTTTATCTGAATTCCGCTCCCGCACATAAGACTTATCCGACCGTGCTGATCAAGCCGGAAGGTACTCCCGAAGAGGGCGTGGTCATTGTAAAGGATGAGAATAAAGTAGAACTGGGTACTCTGGAGGATGCCAACCACAGAGTAATCTGCAAGTATATCCTTCCCGGACAGGTAGAGAGCTGTCAGCTGGAGATGGGTATGACGAAGTTAGAGCCCGGCAGTGTATGGAACACCATGCCTTGTCATACACATGACAGACGTATGGAAGTATATCTGTATTTCGATATGCCTGAGGATGCCTTTGTTATGCACTATATGGGTGAGCCCGATGAGACCCGCCACATCGTAATGCGTAACGAAGAAGCAGTGATCTCCCCCAGCTGGTCCATCCATTCCGGATGCGGTTCCAGAGCATATACCTTTATCTGGGGTATGGTCGGAGAGAATCAGGACTTAGACGATATGGACGGTGTCGACAACAGAGATCTGAAATAAGATCCTTTGGAACATGTAACTAAAATAACAGTTTTTATAAAGAAAAGGAGAAAAAACAATGTCTGAATTCACTAATTTCTCACTGGAAGGTAAGGTTGCACTGGTTACCGGCGCATCTTACGGTATTGGTTTCGCTATCGCTTCCGCATACGCTGAGTGCGGTGCTACCATCTGCTTCAACGATATCAAGCAGGAGCTGGTAGACAAGGGAATCGCAGCATACGCTGAGAAAGGTATCAAGGCTCACGGCTATGTATGCGACGTTACCAACGAAGAAGCAGTTAATGCTATGGTAGCTCAGATCGAGAAGGAAGTAGGCACCATCGATATCCTGGTGAACAACGCAGGCATCATCAAGAGAATCCCCATGACCGAGATGACCGCAGATCAGTTCCGTCAGGTAATCGACGTAGACCTGAATGCACCTTTCATCGTATCGAAAGCAGTTATCCCTGCAATGATCAAGAAGGGTCATGGTAAGATCATCAACATCTGTTCCATGATGTCCGAGCTGGGTCGTGAGACTGTATCTGCATATGCAGCAGCTAAGGGCGGCTTAAAGATGCTGACCAAGAACATCTGCTCCGAGTACGGCCAGTACAACATTCAGTGTAACGGCCTTGGACCCGGTTATATCGAGACTCCTCAGACTGCACCTCTTCGTGAGATCCAGCCCGATGGCAGCAGACATCCTTTCGACCAGTTCATCTGCGCTAAGACCCCTGCTAACAGATGGTTAAAGCCCGAAGAGCTGACCGGCCCCGCTGTATTCCTTGCTTCTGAGGCATCCAATGCAGTCAACGGACACATCCTGTATGTAGATGGCGGTATCCTTGCTTACATCGGCAAGCAGCCCCAGTAGAACCAGCGCAGGGGAAAAGTAAGCGGCTGCGTAGCAGACATTTGTTTTCCTTGCACAGCTCACGAGTAAATATCCGGTGAGTTTACGAGCCGGATGCAGAGTGCGAAGCACGAATTTGCGAGTGAGTAGCTATGGAGCTTGTGCATTTACGCAGGATATCAAAAATAGAATAAACACTTCACATCAGGTCAGTCGCAGAAGAATTTCGGCGGCTGACTGTTGTGGCGTTTGGAAAAGGAGTATCTCATGAAGATAGCTTTGATTAATGAAAACAGTCAGGCTGCTAAGAATGAAATGATCTGCGCTACTCTTAAAAAAGTAGTAGAGCCCATGGGTCATGAAGTATTCAACTACGGTATGTGCGGCGCAGAGGATCCCAATTCCCTGACCTACGTACAGAACGGTATTCTGGCAGCAGTTCTTTTGAACTCCGGGGCAGCGGATTTCGTTATCACCGGATGCGGAACCGGCGAAGGTGCCATGCTTGCATGCAATTCCTTCCCCAAGGTTCTGTGTGGACACATTGAGTCCCCTCTGGATGCTTACCTGTTCTCTCAGGTAAACGACGGTAACTGTGTAGCACTTCCTTTTGCTGAGAACTTCGGCTGGGGCGGTGAACTGAACTTACAGTATACTTTTGAAAAGCTGTTCTGTGCTCCCGGCGGCGGTGGATATCCCCCTGAGAGAGTTGTTCCCGAGCAGCGCAACAAGAAGATCCTGGATCAGGTAAAAGAAGTAACTCATACCGATATGGTTACCATCCTGAAGAATCTGGATCGTGAACTGGTAAAGGGTGCTTTATCCGGTGCCAGGTTTAAGGAGTATTTCTTTGCAAACTGCAAGTGCGACAAGATCGCTGAGGCAGTGAAGGAAGTACTGGCATAAAAGTATTGGTTTCATTTTGCAGAAATATTTTCGACAGGATCTCCTGCGAAGATTTTTCACATAACTATTAGTCTATAAGACAGAAAGGTGTTATTTATGAACGCAGTATTAGAGCAAATCAGCAAAATCGGTATCGTACCGGTTGTAAAAATTGACAACGCAGCAGATGCACTTCCTCTGGCAAAGGCACTTTGCGCAGGCGGACTTCCCTGTGCAGAGGTTACCTTCCGTACCAGCGCAGCAGCAGAAGCTATCAAGATCATGACCGACAACTTCCCCAGCATGTGTGTTGGGGCAGGTACCGTTCTGAACGCAGAGCAGGTTGACGCAGCAGTAGCAGCAGGCGCTAAGTTCATCGTAAGCCCCGGCTTAAATCCCAGAACCGTTAAGTATTGTGTAGAGAAGAACATTCCTATCACTCCCGGTACTTCCAGCCCCAGCGACATCGAGCAGGCTATCGAGCTTGGCCTGGATGTAGTTAAGTTCTTCCCCGCTGAGCAGTCTGGCGGTCTGGCTAAGATCAAGGCTATGGCAGCTCCTTATGTAAATATGAAGTTCATGCCTACCGGCGGTGTAAACGCTAAGAACCTGACTTCTTACCTTGACTTCCCCAAGATCATCGCATGCGGTGGTTCCTGGATGGTTCCCGGCGACCTGATCAACGCTGGTGAGTGGGACAAGATCGAGCAGCTGACCAGAGAGGCAGTACAGACCATGCTGGGCTTCGAACTGGCTCACGTTGGTGTCAATGCAGAGAACGAGGAAGAGGCTGTTAAGGCTGCAAACCGTTTCGCATTTATCTTCGGTATGCCTGCTAAGGTTGGCAACAGCTCCGTATTCGCAGGCTCTGCTCTGGAAGTTATGAAGACTCCTTACCTGGGCAAGAACGGCCACATCGCTGTTAAGACCAACTACATCGAGAGAGCTGTCAACTACCTGAGCACTGTTCTGGGCGTTGAGTTCAACGAGGAGTCCGCTAAGAGAGATGCCAAGGGCAACCTGAAGGCTATCTACCTGAAAGAGGAGATCGGCGGCTTCGCTATTCATCTGGTACAGAAATAAATCATAAGCAAATTTTAAGCCGTACGGTTGCAGCAACTGCATATTTCAGTTGCAGACGCGCTTCCGCTGTAATATAGCGATTACACGGTGAAATGAATAGGATTTAGAACAAGCAGGTTGGACGGTTGCGTGTTCCGACACGGACTCTAACCGACCGTCGGTACTTAGATGCTGTATTTTAGCATCTTATGTACCGCTACGGGAGGGCCGAAGCGAGAGCGGGTCCGTGATGGAATATGCAATCGGAACATCCGAAGATTATAGATAATTTTAATTTGAGAAAGGAATATACCAAAATGGCAAAAGTAATTACCATGGGTGAGATCATGCTGAGACTGTCCACCCCCAACAACGAGAAATTTATCCAGGCAGACGAGTTCGATGTAAACTACGGCGGTGGTGAAGCTAACGTAGCAGTATCTCTGGCTAACTACGGTCATGACGCTGAGTTCGTTACCGCAGTTCCCGACAACGAGATCGGTGAGTGCGCAGTAGCAGCTCTGAGAAAGTACAACGTAGAGACCAAGCACATCGCAAGATGCGGTGAGAGACTGGGTATCTACTATCTGGAGAGCGGTTCTTCTATGAGACCTTCCAAGGTTGTATACGATAGAGCACATTCTTCTATCTCTACTGCAACCGAGGCTGATTTCAACTTCGATGAGATTTTTGAAGGCGCTGACTGGTTCCACTTCACCGGTATTACCCCTGCTGTATCCGATGCTGCTGCAGAGCTGACCGAGAAGGCTCTGATCGCTGCTAAGAAGCACGGCGTAAAGGTATCCGTAGACCTGAACTTCCGTAAGAAGCTGTGGAGCTCCGAGAAGGCTCAGAAGGTTATGACCAATCTGATGAAGTACGTTGATGTATGTATCGGTAACGAAGAAGATGCTGAGCTGGTACTTGGCTTCAAGCCCGGCGATACCGATGTTACCAGCGGTGAGCTGGAGCTGGCTGGTTACAAGTCCATCTTCGAGCAGATGGTTGACAAGTTCAACTTCGAGTACTGCGTATCCTCTCTGCGTGTAAGCCATTCCGCTTCCGATAACGGCTGGTCTGCCTGCATCTACTCCAGAGATACCAAGGAGTTCTATCACTCCAAAGAGTACAGCATCCATCCCATCGTTGACCGTGTAGGCGGCGGTGACTCCTTCGCAGGCGGCGTGATCTGCGGTATGTTGGATGGCAAGAACTTCAAGGATGCTCTTGAGTACGGCGTAGCTGCATCCGCTCTGAAGCACACCATCCCCGGCGATTTCAACCTGGTATCCAGAAAAGAAGTTGAGACCCTGGCTGGCGGCGATGCTTCCGGACGTGTACAGAGATAAGCTTCTGTGAACAGAATCTTTGCCGCTTGCTATGTAGGTGGGATAGAAATAATATAGTTTGTAAATGTTCCCCGTCAGTGTCTGCTGATGGGGAATTTTTGTACTGAAAGAGGATGCCTATGAAAATCTTCGGCAGGTAGACTTAAAATAGATTATTAAAAAAAGCATAAAGTATTAAGAATAAATAATACATGGTGCTGAATTTAAAACAGTAGGAGATTCTTTGGATAAGAGTGACCACTTTTTTCATGGAAAGACAAAAATTGCTTTCAGAATGCCAGAATGTGTCCATGTGATTTAGTATAATTGGCTCAAAAAGGAGGATGAGACATATGTGGTATTTTAAATATTTGAAAAATTTACTGTGTATACGAGTGGTAGCAGAATTATTTGTACTTAGGGTATTGCTAGAAACTCAAGTGTATGGACTGATTTTCTTAGATATTATGCTTCTCATTGCTGAACAGATCAGAGCTATAAAAGCAGCAAATAGGGACTATTCTTTTGAAAGAGAACGTGAAATTGGATGAAAAAGTGAAGGAAAAAATTCATTTGTATTTCGAGCAGCAGATTGCATCAAAGGATGAAAACTTTGCAAATGGTAGATTGGTAAGAAATCTGTATGATGATTTGGTTATGAATCATGCAAGACGTGTAATAAATACGGCTAATCCGGATAGCGCGGAATTGTCGACGATTAAAGTAGAAGATTTCACTTTCACAATCAATGAAAACATGGATAATTGACATATTCCCATAAGTAGCTCAATCTTGACTGCACCGGACATGATGAATGATGGTAATGAATGGATTTTAGAAAAGTACTTTGTCAGCGGAATCATGATTGATGATGAATGGAAAGGGAACTGAACGAGATTTGATACGGAATGAGATTAAGTAAAATAAGTCCCTATTTACATTTGTGTGTCTGATGTATCAACAGTATAATTATACATTTCACGAATTGCGTATGCAATTAGAAAATCAAGTAGTCCAAATTCAAATACAATATCATAAGGCTTTCCAGATAATCTGGGAAACAGTAGTAATGATTGGTGGCGTTTCGTACCAGTATCAAAAGCCTTTGACCATATATTTACAGACCAAGAGCTTTACGATAAATATCATAGAATCAGTCATCAAAGAACGAAAATAACAATACCAATACCCTTTGTCATGTGGTAAAATCAAGAAAAACCTATTATGAAACCTAAGGAAGGATTGGACATGAAAATTTTGAAAAGTATTCTTAATTATATTCCATTAGCCACGTTTATCATATTTGTGGTTACTGATGGAATTATTTCTTTAACATCGGCATTAATTTTTGTTATTTCCACGATTGGTCTACTGATTAATTGGAAAAGAAAAAAACCAGCGATGAAGAATTAAGAAAATTCCAATTTATCAATTACAGGTGACATTGAAAGAGTCAGCCCATTCAAGGTGCTGGCTCTTTAAAAATTCCATTCTAATAAATTGCACGACAACTTATAAAAAAATATGCTCCACATTATGGAAAAATGTATATAAAAGTATCAAAATCGAATAATTATAAGGACTTATGCATCAGACACACTTTTGTAAAAAGGGAGTAAAATAAAGAGGAACGCAATAGACTATGGAGGAAAAATTATGAGTAACTTTTTTGATGAAACCATGCAAGGATTATTGGAAGCAGCGGAAATTGCAAAAGGAAATATTACGTTAACAGAGTGGGGAAATATGCCGACTCCCACATTTTATGTCGCAGATAATGGTAGATAAGAGTGCTGAAATACGCAGAAAGAAGTTATATACAATGAAAATCTACGATAGATAGACTGGGGTCTACGAAGGAAAAGTTGTCCTCACAGCGATAAAATTGTAAAATACAGTCATGAAAATCGTATTTTTACAGTTTTACGGGAGGAACAGCAATGGATCAGGAAAAGATTGGGGTATTCATTTCTACATTAAGAAAAGAGCAGGGAATGACGCAACAACAATTGGCGGATGCGATTGGTGTCAGTAACAAAACAATATCCAAATGGGAATGTGGCAAAGGAATGCCGGAACTGGCATTGATTGTTCCGTTATGCCACATTCTGCAAATTAGTATTAATGAGTTCCTGTCAGGTGAACGTTTGTTGGAAAACGGTTACACTGAAAAAGCTGAAGTCAATATGATGAATCTTTTACAGGAAACAGAAAATAGCAAAAAGAAAAGCCGAAGTTCATTATTGGCTTTTGGGATAACTGTGATAATTTTTTTATTCGTTGTTTTATATTCTGTTATTACCAATATGGGAATCAGTATGAATATGCTTTTTGCGGATATGCCTACATTATTGAGTATGTTTTTAGTTACTGCTTTATTTTTGCTGGGAACAAATTTGGGACTACCCTTTTTTGATTCCTTTCGGATTATTTTTGGAAAAAAGAAATCAGTATCAATAAAACAATTGTTTCAGGCAAAATCAGCGATAAATCTTGCGAAAATCACATTTTTGGGAATGGGATTCCTTGAAAGCTGTATCAGCTTTATGGCAATTCAACCTATGGGGGAAGGAACACTTCTTTTTACAGGATTAAGTATTTCCATTTCAATTGCATTAAATGGAATTTTATATGGATTAATTGGTTTTCTGCTATTACTGCCAATTCAGGTAAGGTTAGAAATAATGTATATGCAGAAGCAGGAAGATAGTGAAAAGAAAACAGAGGATGATGCGGAATAAGTATTGTAAATATGCCCCACCAGCGGCTGCTGATAGGGCATTTGTTGTATAAGGTTCTTAGCTTTCGCTGTATTTCTCTTCGCAGTATTTGCAGCGGTAGATCTCTTTTTTCTCATCGGAGAGGACGAATACGTGGGGCAGTCCCTGCTCGATGGAAGTGATGCATCTGGGGTTGCGGCATTTGATGACGTTTTTGATCTGTTTGGGAAGTACCAGTTCTTTCTTCTCTACAATCTCACCGTTTTTGATGACGTTGACGGTGATGTTGTGGTCGATGAATGCCAGCACATCCAGATCCAGCATATCGATATCACATTCTACTTTCAGAATGTCTTTTTTGCCCATTTTTCCGCTGCGGGCGTTTTTGATGATAGCAACGGTGCAATCTAACTTATCCAGCTGAAGGTGCTCATAGATCGAGAGACTTTTTCCGGCTTTGATATGATCGAGGACGAAGCCCTCTTCGATTTTTCCTACATTTAACATAGTAATCTCCATTCTGCAGGCACAGAGTGCTGCGTATGTTAGCTTTAATATACGAATTCATAAGATAATTTTGCGGTCAGATGCCGGAAAATTATGCCAGACCCAGCAAAGTCAGGATCAGGGCCATACGGACATAGACACCGAACTGAGCCTGCTTGAAGTAAGCGGCTCTGGGATCATCATCGATCTCCACGGAGATCTCATTGACTCTGGGAAGAGGATGCAGGATCAGCATATCGGGCTTCGCCAGTTCCATTTTTTCCTTGGTCAGTACATAGAAATCTTTCAGACGAACGTAATCCTCTTCGTTGAAGAAACGCTCCTTCTGCACACGGGTCATGTATAAGAGATCCAGTTCCGACATTACATCTTCCAGACGGATAACTTCCTGGAAAGGAATGCCTTTCTCGCGGAGCATGTCGGTGACATAGTCAGGGATCTTCAGCTCTTCGGGAGAGATGAAGATGAATTTGATACCTTCGTAGCGCACCAGTGCGTTGATCAGGGAGTGTACGGTACGACCGAATTTCAGGTCACCGCACAGACCGATGGTAAAATTATTCAGATCGCCGTGGAGGCTGCGGATGGTCTGTAGGTCCGTCAGGGTCTGGGTGGGATGCTGATGGCCGCCGTCACCGGCATTGATCACGGGGATCAGGGATTTCTCTGCAGCTACCATGGGAGCACCTTCCTTGGGATGGCGCATAGCGCAGATGTCCGCATAACAGGAGATGATGCGGATGGTATCGGATACACTTTCTCCCTTAGAAGCAGAAGAGGAAGCCGCATCGGAGAAGCCGATGACTCTGCCGCCTAAACGGGTCATGGCGGATTCAAAGCTTAAACGTGTGCGGGTGCTGGGCTCATAGAAGCAGGTGGCGAGGATCTTGCCGTCGCATTTGTGGGCGTATTTGGCGGGATCCTTCTCGATGTCGTCTGCCAGAGCGAACAGCTTGTCGAGTTCCTCAACAGAGAAGTCAAGTGGGTTCATCAAGTGTCTCATTTTTTCATTTCCTCGTTTCTGCGCTGCTATTTTCGACACAGTGACCGTACGGAATAGGAGAATCCGTGTTCACTTGTGTATGCGACATCATAAGAATACAGCGCTTTTCTTATGATGCGGGTAGAAACAGGGACCGCAGGAAGCGGACGGCTCATACCCTGACCAGAAAAAAGTCGAAGAGGAAAAACTCTTCGACTTTAAAATTACTGTTGATAAGATAACAGATCCGTTACGGGTTTCCGTTTGGGAGCAACGGGTGCTTCTGCGGGATAACCGATGGGGATCAGTGCGATCAGGTCCTGATTTTCAGGAATCTCAAGGAGATCAGCAGCTTCCTGCTGATCGAAAATACCCATGATCACGGTGCCAAGGCCCTGCTCGTAAGCAGCCAGGCAAAATGCTTCGCTGGCAACACCGGCATCGAACATCTGCCATGCATCGCCTCTGGCGGTAGTGAAAGAGCCATCTCTCTCGAAACCGCTTCTGCCCTTGATCACGGTCACTGCAACGACCATGGGAGCGTTCTCCATGATCTTGCCATTACCCGGGAAGGAGGAAGTACATGCTGCCAGTTTCACTTTCTTTTCGCCTTCCACAGCGATATAACGAACGATTTGCGTATGCTTCCAGCTGGGAGCATAAGAAGCTGTCTCTACGATCTGAGCCAGAAGCTCATGAGATACCGGCTGATCCGTATACTGACGGATACTTCTGCGGCCTGTAATACATTCTTTTGCGGTCATGTGTTTATCCTCCTGTATTTTTGCATTTGTAATATAATAGCATTTCTGAAGGGGAGAATCAAGCAGGAAAAAGTGAAAAAATATAGAAAATTTGTATGGCTATGACAGAAAGGTTTTGCATTCCTGGAATGGATATCATATAATGAGGCAAAGAGAATTATACCGATGAAGCAGATCGTGTAAAAGCCGGTTCCGCTGTACGTTATAGACAGCTGTGGGACACCGGATCAAGCAATATAAGGAGGGCACTATGTCTATAGAATTTGTGGAAAAGAAGCGCTGGTTATTTTTAGGATTACCTTTTACTTTTACCAAGTATGTGATCAAAGAGGATATGATCACTGTGGATACGGGTGTGTTCACCAAGGTAGAGAATGACTGCTATATGTACAAGGTACAGGATGTGGAGCATACGGCAAGTATCTGGGAGAGAATGGCAGGACTTGGTACCATTGTCTGTTATACCGGTGACACTACGCATCCCAAACTGTTGATCGAGCATATCCGCAACTCCAAAGCGATCAAGGAGTTTATTTTGAAGGAGTCGGAAGAAGCCAGATTGAAGCGCAGAACCGTGAACATGCTGGATATCGGTTCCGGAGAGGTTGAGGATATTGACGACTTACAGTAATCGTATGAGCAAAAATACGAAACAATTTACAGGCATCAAAGCCAGGGCTTTTGCCCCGGCATCATATAGTAAATGTAGTATAAGATATGGGGCCTTCCGGGGTCCTGTTTTTTCGGGAGAAGAGATTTATGGAACTTGATATGACGAAGGGCAGCCCTTCTAAGCTGATTACAAAATTTATCATTCCCATTATCATAGGTAATATTTTCCAGCAGTTATACAGCATGGTGGATACCATTATCGTGGGCCGGTTCGTAGGTGTGGATGCGTTGGCGGCAGTAGGAGCCACCGGGTCGGTAAGCTTCCTGATCCTGGGATTTACGCAGGGACTGACCACTGGATTTACCGTGCTGACGGCACAGCGTTTCGGAGCCGGGGACCGGGAGGGCATGCGCAAAAGTATCGGAAGCGCTGCCATCCTGTCGGTGATCGTGACGATCGTGATGACTGTGGTCAGTATGGCCGGCATGGACAGTCTGCTCCGGGTGATGAATACCCCGGAAGATATTTTCGATATGACGAAGGAATACATTATGATCATCTGTGCGGGAATTGCCTGCAATGTATTGTATAACCTGTTGTCCAGTATCCTGCGTGCCATCGGCAACAGTGTGGTGCCGTTAGTATTGCTGGTGATCGCTTCGGTGACGAATATTGTCTTGGATTATGTACTGATCGTTTACGGTCATATGGGAGTGGGCGGTGCAGCTTATGCTACCATCATTTCTCAGGGATTATCCGGTGTACTGTGTCTGATTTATATTATTAAGAGAGTACCTACACTGCATATCCGTCCGGAGCATTGCAGACTGGAAAGTCAGTGTGTGAAAAATCAGCTGACCGTGGGAATTCCCATGGCACTGCAGTTTTCCATTACAGCTATCGGTACTATTCTGGTACAGGCAGCACTGAATCTGCTGGGTTCTACCGTGGTGGCATCTTATTCAGTGTCCTGCAAGGTGGAACAGCTGGTGACACAGCCCTTTGCTGCAATGGGTGTGACTATGGCAACTTACTGTGCGCAGAACCGCGGCATCAATGATCTGAACCGGATCCGTAAGGGCGTGAAAGCTGCCAATATCATGTCCGGTGTCTATGCGGTGCTTGTCTACGGACTAGTATATATAGCACTTCCTTATATTGTACCGCTGTTCATCTCCGAACAGGTTGAGATGGTATGTGGATATGCCAGAACGTATATTACGATCTGCGGCATGTTCTTCATTCCGCTGGGAATGATATTTATCTTCCGAAATGCGCTGCAGGGCTGTGGCTTCGGCTTCATGCCCATGATGGGCGGTGTGGTGGAATTGTTGAGCCGTGGTATCGTGGCTTTTGCGGCAGCGCATCTGATGAGTTATGTGGGTGTGTGCTTTGCCAATGCCTCAGCCTGGCTGACCGCAGGTATTTTCCTCTGGATCGCTTATCATTTCCTCATGAAGAAGATGGTGAGGGACAAAAAGGGTCATGAGGAACGGATGTTGGCAGAAGCAATGCAGTAATGCAGTAAAACGGCTCAGGGCAGGATCTTTTCAAAAAACAGTCCTGCCAGGAACCACCAGGGAGCATAGTCCAGCCGGATGATCCGGTGGATGTGGAAACGGCTTTTACCGTAATCCCAGGGGCAGAGACCATGCTTCCACAATAGGCGCCCACTGAGATATTCCACGGTGAAGATCATAGCCATATAGAACAGCCCGCGCCCGGGACGACTGATGTGCAGGTGCTCAAAAAGCCGTTTGAAGGGTGCAAGCAGGCAGGCGGAGCCGTAGATGGGGAACATCCACAGAGAAGTATTACCGGTAAGACGCAGATCCCTGCGCCGGAGGGAGTGCAGCGCTGTGAACAGGATCTCTATGCACCAGCCACACAGTCCGCACAGGAGAAAGCTCCTGCCGAAGGTTTTCAAAGAGTTTGCGATGGATTTTGTCATTTTCATGGACATAGTATATGAAATTTTCAGTGTATGATACGGGAGAGATTGCTATGAACTATCAGGAAGCAATGAAATATATGGAAAAAGTGGGAACCTACGGCATTGTTCCGGGGCTGGACAGCATCAGAGAGCTGTGCAGAAGGCTGGGAGATCCGCAGAACGACCTGAAATTCGTACATATTGCGGGAACCAACGGAAAAGGTTCCACACTTGCCTATATTTCCAATATCTTACAGGCTGCCGGATACCGTGTGGGAAAATATATATCACCTGTTATTATTGATTATTGTGAAAAAATCCAGATCGGAAAGCAGAAGATCACCCATAAGGATCTGTGCGATGGTCTGGAAATCATCCGGGAGCATTGCGAGGCAATGGTGCGGGACGGGTTCCATCATCCCACGCCTTTTGAGATCGAGACGGCGCTGGCTTTTTGGTATTTCCGGGAGAAACAGTGCGATATCGTCGTGCTGGAGACCGGTATGGGCGGCAGGGAGGATGCTACAAATCTGATCACGACCACGCAGGTGGCGGTACTGGCATCCATCGGTATGGATCATATGAAATTTTTAGGGAACAGTCTGGAGGAGATCGCAGCACACAAGACAGGAATTTGTAAGCCGGGATGTCAGGTGGTCTCCATGCGGCAAAAGGAAGCGGCACAAAAGGTTGTGGAGCAGACGGCGGCAGAGCTTGGCTGCATGCTGACCATCGCAGATGTGGCAAATGCAAAGCATGTGAAATACGGACTGAAAAAGCAGACCTTCGATTATGGAAATTATAAAAAGCTGGAGATCACCCTTGCGGGGAAATTCCAGGTAGCAAATGCTGTGCTGGCGGTAGAAGCGGTGCAGGCTCTGGGGAAATGCGGCTATGAGATCAAAGAGAGCGCTGTCCGGAAGGGCCTGCAGGAGACGACCTGGATCGGGCGGCTGCAAATACTGGAAGAACACCCGTTATTTATAGTGGACGGCGCGCATAACGAGGATGCAGCCGCAAAACTTGCGGATTCCATAGAATTCTATTTTACAAACAAAAGAATTATCTATATAATGGGAATGTTAAAGGACAAGGAAGTGGACCGCGTGATCGCGCTGACGGAGAAGTATGCGGATCAGATTCTCACGGTGACACCTCCGGACAATCCCAGAGCCATGCATGCCTATGATCTGGCAACGGAGGTGGCAAAGGTACACCCCAATGTGACGGCGGTGGACAGCCTGGAAGAGGCAGTGGAGCTTAGTCACCTGCTGGCAGGACGGGATGATGTGATATTGTGCTTCGGCTCTCTCTCTTATCTGGGAAGAATCCTGAAGCTCATGGAGAAGAGACAGACAGCAGGGAATAAACGGAAAGGGAAGCGGTGAAAATGGTAGATCAGAAGAAAGTACAGGAAGCAATAAAGCTTTTACTGGAAGGAATCGGGGAAGATACCGATAGAGAAGGACTGAAGGAGACACCGGAGCGGATCGGCAGGATGTATGAAGAGATCTGCGGCGGTATGAATCAGGATGCGGGAGAGCATCTGTCGAAGGTCTTCTCCGTAGACAATAACGAGATGGTACTGGAGAAGGATATTACCTTCTATTCTATGTGCGAGCATCATCTGATGCCTTTTTATGGCAAAGCTCATGTTGCGTATATCCCAGATGGCAAGGTTGTGGGTCTGAGTAAGCTTGCCAGGACTGTGGAGGTATATGCCAGAAGATTACAGATCCAGGAGCGGATGACGGCGCAAATCGCCGATGATATCATGAAATATCTGGTACCCCAGGGAGTTATGGTAATGTTGGAAGCAGAGCATATGTGCATGACCATGCGCGGGATCAAAAAGCCCGGCAGCCAGACCGTTACCATGGTGACAAGGGGAGTCTTTGCGGAGAATAAGGAATTGCAGGACAGATTCTTACAGCTGGTGAACCGATAGAAATTATGAAGACCGGAGGAAGCTGCGGAAAGACCGGATCGAAATGGGGGAACTCCTGTGGACAGAATTGATAAAATATTAAATCATGATTTATTTTTATACCATTTAGGAAAGAACAATGCGGCAGAAGCAGACAGACGCTTCTGCCGTCATGGTATGGTACATTTTCTGGATGTGGCCCGGATCGGGACGATCATAGCTCTGGAGGAAGGACTGGAACTGGACCGGGAGTGGATCTATGCGGCGGCATTGCTCCATGATTGCGGGAAGCATGAACAGTACGAGAACGGCACGCCTCATGAGCAGGCCAGTGCCCGGATCGCACCGGAGATCCTTAAGGACTGTGGGTTTGATGATAAAGAAACGGATGTTATTGTAACTGCAATCTCACGGCATAGAGATCCCGAGGCCGCGAAAGAGAAGAACCTAAACGGCGTTCTTTACCGGGCGGACAAGGCAAGCCGTGCCTGCTTCGCCTGCGATGCGGAGAAGGATTGCAACTGGAAAGACGGCAAGAAGAACCTGACGATCAGGTACTGAGTGCAACAGGCTGAACCGAGAAATTCGCAAAGCTGTACCCGGTAGGGGAACATATCCGGACAAAAAATAATACAAACATGAGGGAGAAAACAAATGAAGATTGGCAACAGAGAGTTTCAGACCAAAGGACATACTT
>Ga0129317_1000716_pt1 | contig 30808 bp, 25 predicted proteins | sample Cm1ome_FD_94430 | JGI IMG/M metagenome (GOLD analysis project Ga0129317, IMG submission 94430) | Eastern black-and-white colobus group fecal microbial communities from Wisconsin, USA - Cm1105 metagenome | ecosystem: Host-associated > Mammals > Digestive system > Large intestine > Fecal | place... | reverse complement strand
TGAATTTTCAATCTGCAAGGCGGAGGAATGAGGCGATGCGGTGGCATCGTCGATTGACGATAACGCAGCAGATGGAAATTCAGACAAGCCATTAGGCCAAATGTGAGTGATACAGTACACTAGGCTTGGATAAATTTCTGCGCACTTTGTCAATAAGGAAAAGCTCATGCTCCACCTCCGCACGCCGCGCCGCAGCTCCTTCGGTATTCTTTCCGCTTAGTGAATCAAGGACATTCCTGTACAGAGTTTCCTCACGTTCCAGATAGCCTTCAAGAAGCGGATGCTTATTCCAAAGAAGCTGTGGACCGTAACGCAGTTCCTGCTCCAGCTGCAGTTCTTCTTCCGGTCCGTCACACTTCATCACTTCTTCCGGTTTCGCCTGCCTTTTCTGAGCACGCATCATCGGATAATACTTTCCATCCTCCAGGACAAGATCCTCTTCCGTAATTTCATACTCCTCTTCTTTCAGCCAGGTACGCACACTGATCAGGTCGGACTGCGGCTGCAGAACCAATTCCCTACACCCTGTCAATACTTCTTTTCCTGCATTTAAAATCCGGACCATCAAAAATCCACCCATGCCCGCAATCAAAACCGTATCTGCTTCGCCTTTATTCATTGCCATAAGGCCATCTGAAAGTCTGGTTTCGATCTTCTCTTCAAGACCATGCTGCCGGATATTCTCCTTTGCACGAGCCAGCGGCCCCTGATTAATATCCATTGCAAGCGCATGGCGGATGCGTCCTGCCTCCACAAGCGCGATCGGTATGTAGCCATGATCGGTTCCGACGTCAGCAAGCACGCCGCCACTGCTTACCAGGCCGGCCACCGCACTCAAACGTTTTGATAACTGCATGTTCTGCTTTTCCTTTCTTTTCACACTTTTTCATTTATCCTTTTACTATGATGCCAGGGTTAAAAGCCCGAAACCACGATGTGCTTGCACAGGAGTGGTTTTATGGCTTAATGACTCGCCCCGATATGAACATAAAAGTGGAGCGCAAGCTTCACGATATGCGAATATTGGGCAGAAATGTTCCGCTTATTCCAGATAATCTTTCAGCTTTCTGCTCCTGGACGGATGGCGCAGCTTCCGCAGCGCTTTTGCTTCGATCTGCCGGATGCGTTCCCTTGTCACATTGAACTCTTTTCCAACTTCCTCCAGCGTGCGTGCATGTCCGTCATCCAGTCCAAAGCGAAGACGAAGCACCTTCTGCTCCCGATCCGTCAGTGTGGAAAGCACTTCCACCAGCTGTTCCCTTAAAATACTGAACGTAGCCGCCTCATCCGGTATCGGAATATGGTCATCCCGGATAAAATCTCCCAGATGGCTGTCATCCTCTTCTCCTACCGGAGTCTCCATAGATACCGGTTCCTGTGAAATTTTCAGGATCTCCTGCACTTTATCTGCCGGCATATCAAGCCGTTTCCCAATTTCCTCCGGCTTTGGCTCCCGTCCTAATTCCTGCAAAAGCTGGCGGGAGGTACGGATCACCCGATTCATCGTTTCTACCATGTGTACCGGAATACGAATTGTTCTGGCCTGATCAGCGATTGCACGCGTGATTGCCTGTTTGATCCACCAGGTTGCATACGTACTGAATTTATAACCTTTCGTATAATCGAATTTTTCCACTGCCTTAATCAGTCCCAGATTGCCTTCCTGAATCAGATCCAGCAGCTGCATACCACGTCCCGCATATCGTTTCGCAATACTGACCACCAGACGAAGATTTGCTTCAGCGAGCTTTTTTCTCGCATCCTCATCCCCTTCGCTCATCCGTCTTGCAAGCTCCACCTCTTCTTCTGAACTTAGTAATGGGATACGGCCAATTTCCTTCAAATACATCCTCACCGGATCATCCGTACTGATTCCGTCCGGAACGCTCAGATCAAGCTTGTCCAGGTCTTCTTCCTGCTCCTCAAATTCGTCCTCCTCCGGCAGCAGCAATGCATCATCATCCGAATCGGAAATTTTCAGAACATCTATTCCTTTATGCTCCAGATATTCTATAATACAATCATACTGTTGTTCACTTGGAGACATGCCCTCAAAAAAATCCTGAAGTTCTTTATATTCCAGAATATTTTTCTTTGTTCGCGCAAGCGCTACCAGTTCCTGCAGTTTCTTTTGAAATTCTATCGCCTGTACCTCCATCCATTTTACCTGCCTTTCCAATTCCTGCTCTGCCTTGTGCTGCCGCTTCTTGTCCATTCACTGCGAACCTCACCTTTTTCAACGGGTCACCCTTCCAGTCTTATCTCTCAATTGAGAAAATTCCTGCTTTTTTCGCTACAAAGAAATATGCAGCCGTCCCAGCTCCTGAAGCCGCTTTCTTGCCTGTATCAGCTTCTGAAGCCCTTGTATATCGGTCGGCTCCAGTTCTTTTGTCTTCTGCGTTATTCCATAATTAACCACCTTATAGATGCTCTCACGAATTGCCTTTTCCTGTTCCGTCTGATTTTCCGCCCGGATTTTTGTATTGAAAATCTGTGCAACAATTCTTTGCTGTTCCGGATCCGTAAAATGGCTGGTAATCCTTGCCGGATTCAGTTCACCCTTTTCCAGCTGCTCATAAAGCATTTCTGCTACTTCTCTATACAGGCTGTCCGTAAAATCTTCCGGTTTGACATAGGCTGAGATCGCTCGGTAGAGGCCCGGATACTCACTCAGCCAGGTAAGCAGCAACCGCATGGATTTTAAAATTCCATCTTCTTTTTCCGGCTGTGACTGCTGTCTCTTTGTCAACACCGTTCTTGCACGCAGCGGTACTCCCTGCATCAGGCAATTCATGACCATTTTTCGCATACCGTCAAATGAAATCTGGTACTTCGCTGCGACTGCCTCAATATAATTTTCACGTTCGATTTCCAGTTCGAATTCTGCTATTTTGGCGGCTACCGACTGGAAAAATTTTGTCTTCGATTCCGGATCCTTCATATCATACGTTTTTTGCAGAATGGAGATTTCAAACAGAAAACTATTTTCTGCCTGATCGATCCGTTCCTGAAATGCATCCGTTCCAAGTGCCTTAATAAATTCATCCGGATCCTTATACGGATCCATATGAAGTACTTTAGCCGACACACCAGCCTCCTTAAGAAGCGGAATTGCCCGAAGCGCCGCCTTGACTCCGGCTTCGTCACTGTCGTACGTCAAAATCACCTCATCCGTATAACGTTTCAGAAGCAATGCATGCTGACTCGTCAGCGCTGTTCCAAGCGAAGCAACCGCATTTGTAAAACCAGCCTGGTGCATTGAAATTACGTCCATATATCCTTCACACACCAGCATATATTTTTTCCGTGCAGTTCGTGCAATATGCAGTCCGTACAAATTCCGGCTTTTATCAAATATCACTGTCTCAGGAGAATTAAGATACTTTGGTTTCGCATCTCCCATGACTCTTCCGCCAAACCCAATCACCTTTCCATTTACATCCATAATCGGAAACATGACCCGATTCCAGAATTTATCATACATTCCCTGTCGTTCATTTACATTCATCAATCCGGATTCCTTCATCAATTCTTCCGAAATCCCATTTTTTTTAAGATAACGGTATAGTTCATCACTGTACTGGCCTGCATATCCAAGTCCAAAGCGTCTCATTGTCTCATCTGAAAGTTTCCTTTCTCTGAGATATTCCATCGCTTTTTCTCCCTGTTTGGCACGCAGCTGATAATAAAAATATTTTGCTGCCATTTTATTTACTTCCAGCACCGAACTCTTCAAATCCCTCTGCTTTTTCGCCTCTTCAGAGTATTCTACCTCCGGCAGGGAAACCCCCGCCCGATCTGCCAGCAATTTCAAAGCCTCCGGAAATGTATAATTTTCATATTCCATAATAAAGGTAAATACATTTCCACCGGCACCGCAGCCAAAGCAATAATACATTTGTTTGGACGGACTAACGGAAAAGGACGGTGATTTTTCATTATGAAACGGGCAGAGTCCAAAATAAGAACTGCCCTTTCGCTGCAGTTTTACATAGCCGGAGATAACATCCACAATGTCATTTCTGGCGCGGACTTCTTCAACAATGTCATCTGAATAATACATGAAATGTAACCCTCTCTGTGTAGGTATAATTTAAGCTTTGCATTTTTCCTCGTTCCAATACTTATTAGACTCGAAAAAATGCTTTGCATTTTTCCTCGTTAATAGAAATATAGAAGCGGGGCTTCTATATTTCTATTATATTCTTATCTTGTGTCATTTTTCCATCTTTTTCTGAATTTTTTAATATTTTTTCTCATCCTCAGGTCACACCTGGTAAAACAGGTATCCCCTTACCCACCGTTTAGTGCTACGCGCACTTGAAATGGGGAGAATGCTTATCTGTCTTCAAAATCCTGTGCTTTTCGCCGATGCAACGTATCCACTCAATACGTAATGTCTGCCATCGGTACAGATTAAAATTGCTCCGTCTTCTGCAGTAATGTAAATCTCACTGCCGATTTTTTTCAAACGTGTAACTGTTTCCTCTGCCGGATGTCCATAATTGTTTTTTGCGCCGCAGGAAATGACGGCTGCCTGCGGTGCTACCTCAGCAAGAAACTCTTCCGAACTTCCGTTCTTCGATCCATGATGCCCAACCTTTAAAACGTCTGCCTTTAATGCCTTCCTGTTTGTTTTTGCCATCTGCTTTTCAGCTGTCCCTTCCAGATCTCCTGTAAACAGCATACGAAATTTTCCATATTGAAATAACAGCACCATCGAATCTTCGTTCTTATCACCGGAAAGTGTTTTTGTATTTGGTGCAAGACAGGAAAAGCTCCATTTGCTTTTTCTGCCTTCCAGGATCTGGCTTCCCGCCTCCATACTAAAAATTTGAATACCGTTTTTGGCGCACAGCTGTCGCAATTTTCGAAAATCCCCCTTCTCTGCAGTCGGAGGCAGTACAAGCGCTTTAAGTGTGATTCCATGTCTGTTTTTTCCGGTCAGATTGCAGGCATACGCGGAAAGATACTGCTCAATTCCGTTTATATGATCTGCATCTGCGTGTGAAAGAAACACATAATCGAGCGTGTCCGCACCATAATACCGCAGCGTCTGATCAATTCCCTTCCAGATGTTCTTTTCACTGCTGCTTCCGCTGTCGATCAGACAATTCTCTCCTGTCGGCATTCGCAGCAATGTTCCATCCCCCTGTCCAACATCCATACACAGGATTTCCACCTGCTTCGGCGGTGTTCCCTGCACGATACCGATACCAAGCAAAATACACATTGTCCACAGGACCACGCATCCTTTCACATTTCGTATTCGCTTTGCTGCTGCTACTGTGATCAGAAGATTTCCGTAATATAATAAAATTTTCGCAATCGTCGGCCGCCCCCAGATCTGCAATGCTCCAGGCAAATAAGACACTGCTTCGCACAGACACCGGAACAGCTGCAGAAGATACCCTGCCGGCGCTCCGAGAAAAACGCCTGCCGGACGCGAAAACAATCCGGCAACCGCACCTGCCACACCATTTCCCATCACAAACGGCATCAGTGAAACCACCAATAGATTCAAAAAAATTGCATACACCGGTGTCTGGAAAAAGAACCACAGTGTCACTGGAAGCATTCCGAACCAAAGCATCAAACCTGACACCAGCGCGCTGCCGCGAAGCATCCCCTGTTTTTGCCCGATTCCCCGCAAAAACTCCGGTACAAGAAACAAAAGACAAAAGAGTGCCGAAAAGGATAGTAAAAAAGAGGCATCAAAAAGATTTTGTGGATCAGAAATCAGTAAGAATCCTCCGGCAAAAGCCAATGCTGATTTTCCGTCATACTTTCTGCCAAATATCTGAGCCACCAGCCACAGACCAAACATCCAGGCTGCCCGCTGTGCAGATACCGATCCCCCTGTCATGAGTACAAAGAATTCCATACCGGCTGCCGATAAAACAGCTGCACCGGGAATCCACGGAATGATATGACGCAGCGCACGATACAAGCCCATGCCAAGCATTGAAATATGCAAACCGGAAATGCTTACGATATGTGCAATTCCGCTCTCCTGATACTGTGTTTTAACCTCTGGAACCATCCAGGCTTTTTCTCCAAACGCTACCGCAGCCAATGTCCTGGCACTTTCCTCCTCCAGGATTCGCAAGCAGGAATCATCCAGCCTCTCTCTCAATTGCTGCAGAAAGCTTCTGATTGCAGAGACCTCACCTGTTTCTTTTAAAATACGGACATTTTTCAACTGACCTGCCACATTTTCTCTCCGGTAATAAGACCGACTGTCAAACTGCCCCGGATTCCCCGCCGGTTCAAAAAGCGCCAGTTCACCTGACAGCTGTACTCTCTCACCGATCTGCAATGCTTCTTTTTCTTCCCGAAGATCAAATATAACACGATGCGACTGTGGCAATATTATCTGCTTTTCTCCCAAAAGAACAATTTTATCAGCCTGAAACCGTCGCCCGTGATCCGTCCGGCTGCATTTTTGTATCGTTCCTTCTATAATAATACAGCGGTCAGAATCTGCCGCTTCATTCAGTACAGATTCTGACCGCACAAGCAACGCCTCCTTTTGAGGAAGCACTCTGCAATTCCACACAGCTGCATATAAAACAGCAACCGCCAAAACCACTAAAGCAGGTCTTTTCCATATATTATTCAATATAATTACGCTTCTGTCTCTCCCCTGTTCTCCGTCAAAGCTTCTTCATCTTCCCGATCCGTTCCCTCTTCGGATACAGCTTCCGTTTCTGTTTCCTGCAGCTTTGTCTCAGCAGACGTCTGAGTCTCCAGCTCTTCCTCCTTGATATAGCTGCGGTCCATCGTAAATGTCTGATCCAGATCCACGCTCTGCCGGAACTTTACATCTTTTTCTCCTTCGATTTCAAAACGTACACCGGTAATCTCATCACACGTTTCACAAATCGAATCTACCACCGCATAAAGCGCTGTCTTTGGATCCACTGCACTCTCTGACAGCTCTTTGTTCACTTCACTGTCAAAACTAACCGTACAGATTCCCTTTTTGATCGAAACGCTCTGAATCTTGGCAGATTCCGGAAGTACTGCCTTTCCGCCCTCGGATGATCCCTCAATGAGCTGCTCAATCACAACCCGTTCCAGAACCATATTACTTGAATAGTGAAGATTTCGCACCTCTTTTACAAGCTGTGTACCATCCTCATCGGAAAAATACAGCGCAAGCTTTGCAGAAAGATACGAATTGATTCCACCCTCTTTTGTATCAATGAAGGAATCCGCATCCATCGCAGGAACCGGCTGTCCCTGTGCGTCACACAGCTGTTCCTGCTCTACTGTGATCATAACCTTCGTCACACTCGGAATCTGAGAAAATGTTTTTACCACTGCCGCGCGCAGCAGTACCTCCTCAATATTTCCAAGATCATAGTACTCCTTTGAAAAATCAATACGCAGCGCATCAATTCCGCGCTCATAGCCATTTAAACTGACGCTTCCCTGCAGCGCACTCACCATACCTGCCTCCGGAGGCTGCTCCAGTTCGTTGATTAATTCATCCATCAGCTCATCAAAATTCTCAGCCGACGGAACGTAATTTGTTTCCGCCAGCCGCGTCCCGGCCGCGTCTACATAATAAATTGTATATCCTCTTTCCTCCTGTGGTCTTTTGCCACAGCCTGCCAGCAGAAAAATCATGCCAAGCAAAAGCAGAAGCTTTCCTTTTTTTCTCACGAAACTGTTTCATCCTTTCTACGGCACATACTTCAGCGGAATACGCACGGTAAAGGTCGTTCCCTCTCCTTCTTTGCTGTAAACCTTGATTGCTCCGTGATGCATCAGCACCGCACTCCTTGTGATCGCAAGTCCAAGACCTGTGCCGCCGATCTCCCGTGAATGAGATTTATCCACACGGTAAAACCGTTCAAAAATATGCTCCTGTGATTCCTCCGGAATTCCGATACCGGAGTCCTCCACCTTTACATAAAAATACTTGTTATCCACATTCAGAGAAACGTGTACCCATCCATTTTCCGTATTATATTTAATACCATTTTCCACAAGATTGGAAAGAGCCAGTGTCAGCTTCGTCTCATCGACCTCCGCAAAAACCGGCTTGAAACTTTCAAGTACCAGATCAATTCCGCGTTTTGCCGCAATCGGGCGGAGCCGTTTCAAAATCAGTTCAATCAGCTGATTGATATTCGTTTCCTGAATATTGACATCCGAAGACTTCCGATCCATTTTAACCAGGGAGAGAAGATCCGTGATAATCTTGTTCTCACGGTCAATTTCTTCTGCAATATCGCCCATAAACTCCTTGTACAGTTCTGCCGGAACTTCCTCCTGTGCAAGCAATGAATCTGCCAGCACCTTCATAGAGGTAATCGGTGTCTTTAACTCATGTGAGACATTCGATACGAATTCCTGTCTGGAATCCTCCTGCACCTTCATGCGCTTCAGCATTCGATTGTAAGCCTCTGAAAGCAGCTTCGTTTCCGTATAGTCCGGAATTGAAATTTCCTGCTCTTCAATGACATTTCCGCGCACTTCTTCCAGTGATTGTGTGATCTTGCCAAATGGTCTTGTCAGAAGGCGCGCCATATAAAATGCCGTCATACAGATCACAACCGTCAGAACAACCTGCAGGATCCAAACCGTATTATTCAATGCATCACGGCCCTCATCCACATCCTCCGTCGACACACTGACAATCAAAATGCCTTCTATCTCTTTTGTGCTCTCCGACTTAATCGGAACTGTCAGTTCCAGAAATTCATTTTCCTGATTGTAATTAGCGGAATCCGTACCAAGAAATGACTGCAGTACTTCCTCTGAAATAATGTATTTATCCTCATCAATGCCAAATGTATCCCTGATAATATGGAAATTACTGTTAACAACGATGACTCTTCCGTTGTAAAGATTAGCCAGCTGCTTCATCTGACGATCCGCCGCCGACGATGATGCTCCGTGAATATAACCGCTCTGGCTGATCTGTGTCACAAGATCCTGACACTGTCCCTGAATCATAGAACGCTTCTGCGCCACTGACTGCGTTACATAATTCTCAAGGATCACGTATTTCATCAGAAAGATCGGAATCATCCCAACCAGAATAAATACCACAAAAATTCTGGACTGCAGGCTTTTAAAATAACTCAGTGCCTTTGTCTTAATGCTGGAAATAATAACCCACTCCCCACTTCGTATGTACGTATTTTGGCTCACTTGGATTTGCCTCAATCTTCTCGCGCAGACGACGGATATGAACGTCTACCGTACGCACGTCTCCCGGATACTCATATCCCCACACAATATTCAGAAGATTCTCTCTGCTGTATACCTTATTCGGATTAAACACAAGCAGCTCAAGCACATCAAATTCCTTTGCAGTCAGATTTACTTCCTTTCCCGCAATGCTGACTCTGCGTCCCTCACAATCCATGACCAGATCGCCAACTTCTACAATCTTGCCCTTCGGCTCCTGAACAGTCTTCTGTGAAGTTCTGCGCATGATCGCCTTCAGGCGTGCTTTTACCTCAAGAATATTAAAAGGTTTCGTAATGTAATCATCTGCACCATATTCAAGTCCGAGAATTTTATCCATATCATCGCCCTTTGCCGTCAGCATAACGATCGGTACGTCAGAAAATTCTCTGACCTGCTGGCAGACCTGCAGACCATCCAGTTTCGGAAGCATCAGATCCAGAAGCATGATATCATACTCCTTTTCTCTTGCCATACGCACAGCTTCTTCTCCGTCATAAGCACAGTCCACTTCCATATCATCCTGCTCCAGACTGAACCGTATTCCCTTCACAATCAGCTTTTCATCATCGACTACCAAAACCTTTTTTCCCATGCTGTTTTACTCCTTTATATTATAGCCATCCTGACATCCCGGCTATCCTACCGTTATCCTGTCTTTTATTCTGGAAAACACGCCTTCCTTGATTCCTGAAATCTCCAGAAGCTCTTCCACATCGGAAAATGATCCGCATTCCGACCGGTACTGCAAAATTGCTTCCGCCTTCGTCTCTCCGATTCCGGGAAGTTTCATCAGTTCTTCCTTTGAAGCTGTATTCAGATTCACTTTCGTTTCTGCCTCCGGCAACGGCTGCAATGCATCTTGTCCGGATTTTGCCGCGTTCAAACAAGAATCTGCCATCTCCGCTTCCATTCTCTGCGTTTCTTCTTTTGAGCAGACATACAGCTTCTGTTCATCTCCGATCACAGCTGCCTGATTCAGCCACTGTTCATCTGCTTCCGGCAAAAAACCGCCGGCAAGCGCGACTGCCTCATAAACCCGCGTCCCCTCTGCCATCGGATACACTCCCGGATGCCGCACCGAACCGCAAACGTGAACAAAAATTATCTTTTCTGTTTCCACAATATCTTCCGATCCTGCAGCAAGAAAAGAAAGTCTTTCTGTCTGTGCATCTGTTTCCTCCGCAGTGTCCTCCACGCCTGTTGTTTCATACGCTTCTTCCACCGACACACCTGACATTTGCGCCTCCATTTTCCGTGCGCAGCCGCCGCAGAGCATAAAAAAGCCTGCAAGCAGCATACAGGCTGCCCGGCTCCGGTTCGTTTCCCAGTTTCTTTTCCAGTTTACATTCTTATTATTTTTATCTTCCTGCATACCTTCCTTCAGCCAGAAGCCGCCGGTTCCCCGTATGCATCCTCTATTGTAACGAAAAGTTAATCTTTTTGCAACAGATAATTTATATTAAAATTTTTCTAAAATTCACCATTTAAACACTATAATGCCAGTTACCGAGATCAGCAGACCGATTAATTTTCGCCACTCAAATACCTGCTTCTCCACGCCAAATATCCCGAAAAGCTCGATCATGTACGCCACCGCCAGCTGTGCGGTCACAATCAGCATTGCTGCTCGTGCCGGTCCGAGATCTGCCATGCTTTTTACTACCGTCACCGTAATAAATGCACCGATTGTACCTGCAAGCAGCATATAAGGCTGTTCGATATTTCCAAGCAAAAGAAAACTGGTCCGATCAGTAAAAAGCCACGCAACAAGACAGACCAAAAGTGCCGTAAACTGCACAAAAGCAGACGATACCCAAAGACTCGTCTGCTTTGTTACTTCTGTATTAAATACTCCCTGAATACTCATCAGTGCGCCGGAAAGCAGCGCAATATAAACTCCAGCCATGATAGCTCCTTTCTGCATACCACATGACAGCCTTCGGATCTCCGGTGTGAAAAACGGTTCAGATGTCTCTTCCTTCAGGAAGATTCATCTGCCAAAGGCTGCAGCTCTTTGTAAAAAGTATATACCATTTCTGAAATTTCATGCACCCGATCTGCGCTTTTTTCTGAATCAGGCAAGCAGCGAAGCGAATCGCGAACAGCCGCCTGACCCGAATCAGATATGATTCCACCTATTTCTCCAGCGCATGAGAAAGTCGTACTATCATTTCATCGATGTCTTCCTTTGTAATGACAAGCGGTGGAACAAACCGAAGAACATCGCTTCCGGCACTCATTACAATGAGTCCCTGCTCCAAAGCCTTCTTCACGATTTCTCCGACCGGATGGTCCTTTACAACAATCCCCTGCATCAGGCCCTTTCCTCTTCGCAATACCAGGCAGTCATACTTTTCCACCAGCTCATCCAGCCGTTGCTCCAGATATGGTGACACTTCCTTTACATGAGCAATGATATGCTGCTCCTCGAAAATGTCAAAAACCTTTGAAACGGCTGCACATGCAAGCGGATTTCCGCCGTACGTCGTACCATGATCCCCCGGAACGAGCGATGCTTTTGCTGTTTTTTCATTCAGCACAAATGCTCCGACCGGAACACCACAGCCAAGTGCCTTCGCACACGTCATAATATCCGGCTTTACACCATACTGCTGCCATGCAAAGTAACTTCCGGTACGTCCCATACCGCACTGGATCTCATCAAGAATCAGCAGTATGTCGCGCTCATCACAGATTTTTTTGATTCCCTGTAAAAATTCCGGCTCGGCAGGATAAATTCCGCCCTCACCCTGTACCGTTTCCAGAATGATCGCGCACGTTTTTTCATTCACCAGGGCCGTTACACTGTCCAGATCATTGAACTGTGCAAATTTCACACCGCCCATCAGCGGTTTGAACGGCTCCTGATAATGTGCATTTCCGGTCACAGAAAGTGCTCCGACACTGCGCCCGTGAAAGGAATGGTTCATTGCAATGATCTCATGATCTGTTCCTCCATCCTTCAGCCATGCGTACTTTCGAGCTGCCTTGATCGCACCCTCGATTGCCTCTGTTCCGCTGTTCGTAAAAAATACCTTATCCATACCACTTGCATGGATCAGTTTTTCTGCTGCCTCCTCAAGTGGAATATTATAATAAAGATTCGATGTATGTATCAGCTGATCAACCTGATGCTTAAGTGCATCATTATAAGACGGATTTCCATATCCAAGTGCAAAGACTGCGATTCCTGCACCGAAATCAAGATACTCTTTTCCATCCGCATCCGTCAGATAAACACCCTTGCCTTTTTCCAGAACAACCGGGAAACGGTTATACGTATGCAGTACGTACTGTTCTGTTTTTTCCATATATTCTTTACTGTTCATTGAAGTAATGCTCCTCCTCATCTCCGATGATCGCCGTTCCGATTCCCTTATTTGTAAAGAACTCCAGCAGCAGGCAGTGCTGAATCCGTCCGTCCAGAATATGCACTCTGGAAACACCTGCTTCAATTGCCGCAATGCAGTTCTGCAGCTTCGGCAGCATTCCACCGCCTACGTTGCCGCTCTTTAAAAACTCTTTTGCCTGCGGGATCGTCAGTTCACTGATCAAGGAGGTACGGTCAAGCGGATCACGGTATACCCCTTCAATATCTGTCAGAAATGCCAGCTTTGCTGCCTTCACGGCTGTTGCGATCGCACATGCCGCATCATCTGCATTAATATTGTAGGAATGCCCCTCGTCGTCAGCACCTACCGGACAGATAACCGGAATAAAATCATTGTCAAGCAGTGTGCTGATCAGCGATGGATTTACCAGCTTTACCTCACCGACGTAACCGATGTCTTTTCCTCCGGCCAGCTTTCTGTCCACCTTCAGAACCGATCCATCCTTCCCGCTGATGCCAACTGCCTTGAGACCGATCTTCTCCATCATTGAAACAAGATCCTTATTGATCTTGCCAAGCACCATCTCAGCTACCTCCATCGTCGGCTCATCGGTTACGCGCAGACCGTTTATAAAATTTGTCTCAAGTCCTACTTTACCGATCCATTTTGTGATTTCCTTACCGCCTCCATGTACGATGATCGGCCGGAAACCGACCAGCTTCAAAAGTGCCACGTCCCGTATTACACTTTTTTTCAGTTCATCATCTACCATGGCACTTCCGCCATATTTCACTACAATTGTTTTTCCGTGAAACCTCTGTATATAAGGAAGTGCTTCAATCAGCACATTCGCCTTTTCCAGCCACATTTCCATCATTGCTTCCATAACCGTACCTCCCTTTTAAGAACGATAATCTGCATTAATTTTCACATAATCATACGTCAGATCACAGCCCCACGCCGTTGCTTCTTCTGTTCCCATCTTCACATCCGCAATTGCAGTTACTTCTTTTTCAGACAGGATCCTTGTTGCCTCTTTCTCGCTGTAGCCGGTCGATACACCGTTCTCGATGATTTTTATCTTTCCTGTCGCACTTTCAAAATAAAGATCTACTCTTTCCGGATCAAAAATCACACCGGAATATCCCATCGCACAGAGAATCCGGCCCCAGTTTGCGTCATGTCCGAAAATAGCCGCCTTCGTCAGATTGGAGGTGATTACAGATTTACTTAAGATCACAGCATCCGCTTTTGTTCTTGCTCCGATTACTTTTACCTCGAAAAGTGCCGTTGCCCCTTCACCGTCTGCTGCCATATGCTTCGCCAGATACGTATTCACATAGTTCAGTGCCTCAAAAAATTTCTGATAATCCTCATTTTCCTCTGTAATCTCCGCATTGCCCGCCAGACCGTTTGCAAGAACTACTGCCGTATCATTTGTCGATGTATCTCCATCTACAGAGATCATATTGTACGTATCCGCCACAACTTCGCTGTGTGCCCTCTGGAGCAGTTCCTTGGAAATTGCCGCATCCGTCACAACAAAGCTCAGCATTGTGCACATATTCGGATGGATCATACCAGAGCCCTTGCTCATGCCTCCGATCGTAACTGTCTTTCCTCCCAGTTCAAGCTGCACGGCGATCTCCTTTTTCACTGTATCAGTCGTCATGATCGCCTCTGCAGCCAGAGTACCCGACATTTCACTGCTGCCAAGAAGCGGCTTCATCCTTTCAATTCCGGCACATATCTTATCGATCGGAATCTGTGCTCCGATGACACCGGTCGATGCCACCAGCACCTGTTCAGGCTGGATTCCAAACAGCTCCGCCGCTTTTTCTGCTGTCTGTCTGCAGTATCCAAGTCCCTCTTCTCCAGTACACGCATTCGCCACTCCGCTGTTTGCCACGATCGCATGTACACACTGACCGCCATAAACAACCGACTGATCCCATTTTACCGGAGCTGCTTTCACCACGTTCGTTGTAAAGGTACCTGCCACCTGACACGGCGTCTCACTGTAGATCATTGCCATGTCCTTTTTTCCTTTTTTAATTCCAGCTGCAATGCCAACCGCCGAAAATCCTTTTGGAGCAGTCACACCACCGTTTATTTCTTTTATCATAATCTCCTCCGTTCTTTGCTTATGTACTCTCGAAATCTTTTTGTTCTTGAGCAAAAAATCAGCCGCAAAAATATCTCTTACGGGAACATCGGCGCCATACGAAGTCCCTCTGCCTCATCAATGCCAAACAGCAGATTCATATTCTGCACTGCCTGTCCTGCCGCACCTTTTACAAGATTATCCATTGCTCCCATCATGATAATGCGGTTCGTACGCGGATCGATCTTGAAATTCACATCCACAAAATTGCTGCCTTCCACCCATTTTGTCTGAGGACACACATCCTTTGGCAATACACGGACAAAACGCTCCGTTTCATAATATTTGTCGTATGCCTGCTTTACTTCCTCATAGGAAACAGCCTTCTTAAGCGACGCATAAGCTGTAATCAGAATACCACGATTCATCGGCACGAGATGCGGAGTAAAATTCAAACACACAGAAGTACCTGCTGCATAGGAAAGCTGCTCCTCAATCTCCGGCGTATGACGATGATTTGCCACGCCGTAGGCCTTCATATTTTCATTGACTTCGCAGAACAGATTATCGATCTTCGCTCCACGCCCCGCACCGGACGTTCCGGACTTCGCATCAATAATGATCGTAGATGGATCAATCAGATTTTCTTTTAACAAAGGATAAATGGATAAGGTACTGCACGTCGGATAACAGCCCGGATTGGCAATCAGCCTTGCCCCTTTTATCTTTTCTCTGTTAATCTCACACAGCCCATAAACTGCTTCCTCAATATACTGCGGCGCTTTATGCTCCAGCTTGTACCATTCTTCGTATATTGTTCTGTTTTTCAGACGGAAATCAGCACTTAAATCTATAATCTTCGCTTTTGAAAGTATCTTCTCATTAATCAGAGAAGCACAAAACCCCTGCGGCGTTGCTGTAAAAATAATGTCCGCTTCATCGGCAAGCGCTTCCATATTATCATCCATGCATTTTGCATCCACCAGCTGAAACATATTCTGATAAACGGAAGCGTAGCTCTGATCCACATAGCTTCTGGAGCCGTACCATACAATTTCAGCCTCCCTGTGTCCAAGCAAAAGCCGTACCAGTTCTCCGCCTGCATATCCGGTTGCACCGATAATTCCAACCTTTATCATAAACGATTTCCTCCTCTTTCCGCACTGGGTTATGTTTCTTTGTTTTTCAGACTTCGTTTTTCCAATTCTATACCAATCCGAATAAGATGTAAAGCCTTTTCTTTGCATGATTATACATATTCATTGCATATTTTTTAAATATTCCTATATTTTTTCATAAAATGCAATTTAGTACTTGCATATTTATGACCATTGATGTATATTAATGAAAGTTGAAACACACAACAGGAGGAATCGATTATGAAAGAAAAAGTAATTCTTGCCTACTCAGGCGGACTGGATACAACAGCCATGATCCCGTGGCTGAAAGATAATTTTGATTATGAAGTCATCTGCTGCTGCATCGACTGCGGCCAGGGCAATGAGCTGGATGGTCTGGATGAAAGAGCAAAGCTCTCCGGCGCTTCCAAATTATATATTGAAGATATCCGTGATGAATTCTGTGAAGATTTTATTATGCCCTGTGTAAAGGCCGGCGCTGTTTATGAGCATAAGTATCTGCTTGGCACCTCCATGGCACGTCCGGCAATCGCAAAAAAACTTGTGGAGATCGCAAGAAAAGAAGGCGCTACCACCATTTGCCATGGCGCTACCGGAAAAGGAAACGACCAGATTCGTTTTGAGCTCGGTATTAAAGCACTTGCTCCTGATCTCAAAGTGATCGCTCCGTGGCGTATGACGGATGTATGGAAAATGCAGTCGCGTGACGATGAAATCGAGTTCTGCAAACAGCACGGCATCGTCCTTCCGTTCGACCACAGCCACAGCTACAGCCGTGACCGTAACCTCTGGCATATCAGCCATGAAGGACTGGAACTTGAAGATCCGGCAAATGAACCGAACTACGCAAATATGCTCGTGCTTGGAGTAACTCCGGAAGAAGCTCCTGATGAGGGCGAATACGTAACCATGACCTTTGAGGCAGGTACACCGAAAACCTTAAACGGAAAAGATATGAGCGTCTGCGAGATTATTACAGAACTGAATAAGCTTGGCGGCAAGCACGGCATCGGCATTGCTGATATCGTAGAAAACCGTGTAGTCGGAATGAAATCCCGTGGCGTTTATGAAACTCCTGGCGGAACCATCCTGATGGCAGCCCATGAGCAGCTTGAAGAACTGATCCTTGACCGTGATACTATGGAAACCAAGAAAAAACTCGGCAGTCAGTTTGCTCAGATCGTATACGAGGGAAAATGGTTCACACCGCTGCGTGAAGCCATCCAGGCATTTGTTGATGTCACACAGGAATACGTGACCGGCGAAGTAAAATTCAAGCTTTACAAGGGTAATATCATCAAAGCAGGTACTACTTCTCCGTACAGCCTCTACAATGAATCACTTGCAAGCTTCACAACCGGAGATCTCTATGATCACCACGATGCATCCGGTTTCATCACCCTGTTTGGTCTTCCTTTGAAAGTTCGTGCAATGAAACTGATGGAAGTAAAAAACAATCAGGAAGCTAAATAAGGCCTTATCTGAATTCTTTCATACATCTGACAGTATTTTTCTGACAGTAAAGGAACCGATCATTCGTGTGCCGAGGCACGCAGATGATCGGTTCCTTTTATCTTTTATCTTTTTACCTTTTTTCTTTTGTTGCTTTGTATTTTCTCACATTTATCAGTTTGACCTGATTTCCTGTCTCATAAAGCCAACGTAAGAGCCGCCGAATGCAATGAGCATCAGCGCTGCCAGACCGGTCAGATGCGGCCAGACAAGCAGCAGACTCTGTCCCAGGCTTAAGTAGCCGCTGATCGCTCCGCTGAGCTGACTCACAGTCACAACATTGACTGATCGCACAGATGGGTTCATGATCGTGGACACCGCTTCACTGTACAGATAGTACGGTGACATACGGTTCAGATTCTGATTCAGGGTATAATTATTCAAACTGTTGACCATCGCACTGTACTGGTCATTTACCGGATATACTGCATTTGCAATGATGCTTGCCACAAGGCTCATAAAAATCGCAAAGAAAATCCAAACGGAAATAGATGCCAGTGCCGAGGTTGCCGAATGACGGCAGACAACAGAAAACAAAATCGACATCGCCAGCCAGAATGCAATGTATACTACCGTAAAGAATAAAAAGATCAGTATCCGGAACACTTCTTCCACTTCCGGCACCAGCCCGGTCGCTGCCATGCCTACTGCTCCCAGTGCAATTCCCATTGAGAAAATAACAATGGCAATTACGATCGTTCCGGCCAGAAATTTTCCGACGATGATCGCATCACGGTAAATCGGCTGTGAAACCAGACGGTTCAGGGTGCCGTTGGAGCGCTCACTGTTAACTGCATCAAATCCAAGTGCCAGACCGACGATCGGGCCAAGCAGTGCAATAAAGGACATGAACGATGGTATGGAGCTTCCGCTTGAGGTATAAAGCTTCAGGAAAATAAAGTTACTGTCTGACTGAATGGCATCTCCAAGCCCACTAATCGCTCCGTACAGACTTGCAAAGCTGGTACAGCCGATTAAAAGCAGCAGGATCAGAAACCTTTTGCTTTTCAGATGATCCGCAAGTTCCTTACGCACAAGTGCGTTTCTTCCGGTACTGGCCTTCACCATTTTTTTATTATTTTCCGGCTGTTTTGTGTTTCCAGCCGTGTTTCCTTTTTGTTTCAGACTTATCGCTCTCATCACTCTGCCCTGCCTTTTCAAAATAACGTCTGTAAATCTCATCCAGATCTCCGCCGCGCTGATGCAGATGCATCACGGTATAGTCATGCTCTCCAAGAAATTTCGTCAGCTGCGGACGAATATCTTTTTTCGAGGTAATCATGAAACGGCGGCCTTCCTTTGAAATTCCAAGAATCCCGTCCTGTTCCGCCAACATTCCGAGGATCTGATCATCACACGGTTCCACATCCACTTCCAGCAGATACGTTCCGTTCTCCTGAATATGCTGTTCCAGTTCCGCAAGCGTGCCACAGGCAACCAAAGTACCTTCCACATAAATGCCTACCCGATCACAAACCTGCTGGATCTGCTGCAGCTGATGGGAAGAAATCAGAACGGTCCGTCCATCTTTCACAGAGAGATCCCGGATAATATTCAGAAGCTCCCGCATGCCCTCCGGGTCAATACCAAGTGTCGGTTCATCCATGATAATGACCTGCGGATCCTTAATCAGAACATCCGCAATTCCAAGTCTCTGACGCATACCTTTCGAATACGTACCCGTTTTTTTATCCGCAGCCTCCGTCATACCGACACGCTCCAGCAATTCATCAATGCGTTCTTCCAGTTTTTGTCCGTCAAGTCCGTTCAGCCGGCCTGTAAAACGCAGATTCTGGCGTCCTGTCATATCTCCGTAAAAGCCCACATTATCCGGAAGATATCCGACAATCGATTTAACCTCCAGAGGATTTCTTGTACAGTCATAGCCGGAAATTGTTGCCATGCCCGCTGTCGGTTCCGTCAGTCCGAGCAGCATCAGGATTGTCGTTGTTTTTCCTGCACCGTTCGGGCCCAGAAGTCCGAACACTTCTCCTTTTCTGATGGAGAGATTCAGATCGTTCACTGCGATCTTTGATCCGTATCGCTTCGTCAGATGAGAAGTCTGAATGATATTCTCCATTTTTTCTGCCATGTTTATCGTCTCCCGAACTTCTTAAAGATTGCCGCCAGCACTGCTACGAGTACTACGATAATTGCGATCGCCACAATGCCCCAGGTCGTCGGCGTTTTTACAGAAACACGGAACTCTGCCATACTGGACGCAGAGTCATTCTTGATCGTGATATCTGTCACATAATCACCTGTGATCACATTCTGTGCCGGTTTGATATAAGCTGTAACTTCCTTCGTTGCACCGGCCTCCAGCGTATCAATTGTCGATTCACTAAACGATACATCCCAGTCTGTCGGCGCTGTGGAGGTCAGATTCAGGTTTGTCAGATCTACATTTCCGTCGTTCGTAATGCTTAATGTTACGCTCGTTTCTTTGTCTGCATACGCATCAAGGCTAAGACGTCCATCCGGGGTGGAAAGTGAAACCTTATACGTACCGGTGATCGATACGGAAAGATCCTGTGTCAGTGTATCCTCCGAAGAAATTGCAGAAACCGGAATGGTATAATCTCCCTTTTCCACATCCTCAGGCGGCGTAACCGTTACGGTCAGTCCCTGACTGCTGCCCGGATCCACATTCAGACTTGCAACGTTCGTGCTCTCTCCTGACGGAGTAAACGTTACCTGCCAGCCGCTTGGTGCCTCGGCAGATAAGCTGTAGGACTGTTCCGTTGCACGGTTATTTACAACTGTCGTGTCAAAGCTGAAGGTTGTTCCGGATGCTCCCTGCTGTTCCGGATATTCGGAAGTAAAGGTACTCTGCATTACCTCTTCCTTGCTGACCGTTACTTCAAGCTCCAGTGTATCGGAAGCTCCCTTACCGCCGTCTGCCTGAAGCTCTATGGTATAGGTGCCATCTTCTGCATCATCAGGTACCGTCAGACTGAAATCTGTACTGCTTTTGCTGTCAGTATTCTGTTCATCCGTACTGTCCACATGAACCCTTGTAACCTGCTTACTGTCGCCCTTGAAATATCCGCTCCAGCCATCTGGAAGAGATTTTACGGACAAGGCTGCATCATACGATCCCTCATCACAGGAAAAATCCAATCCAAAGCTTACGGTATCTCCCGCTTTTACGGTAACCCCCGGATAATCTGTGCTCATCTCCAGACCTTCTCCTGCTGCACAAACCGGCACACTGCTCATCATCATTGCTGCAGCCATCGCCATTGCCGCCACACCTGCACCTGCTTTTTTCCTGATTTCCTTCACACTTTTCATTGCTGTGAACTCCTTCCATTTTTCTGTTTCACAAAAGGAACTGTTTCCTTTCGCTCCTGTGGCCTCGTCCTGTCTTTCCGAAGCCATCCGAATCTGTGACTATTTTAGGGAAGGATTGTGTTCCTTTTTTGATAGAATTGTGTTTCTATTATGGTAATTTTGTGAAAATTCAGTGTTCGGAACCATTCGAACGCAGCTAAGCATTCCCCCCACTTTGCGAAGCGGAAAGCTTCTCGACCGGGACAAAAAAATCCCGATGGCATTTCCGTATGGAAATATCACCGGGATTTCTCCTGTTTTTGTAAAACGAACCTTTACAATCCGCTTTCACTACCTGCCAAATCGCTGCGCATCCTCGCAGAATCATTAATCCTCTGTCGTATAAAGATCTGAAAGAAATTCATCTATTGCCGATGTATTGACGGTATACGTCGTCTTTTCTGCTGTTGTCGTACTGTCCTTCGACTGAAATGCTCCATAAATGGAAACACAAAACCATCCAACCAGCGCAATCGCTACAACAGACGCACCTGCCTTCATCGCCAGAAGCTGCCGCTTCTCTTTTTTGATGATCTTTGCACGGTTCTTCTTTTCTTCTTTATAACGGTCAACCTTTGCCTGACTCATGCCATCTCTCCTTTGTCAAAACAGATTCTTCTTTCAGTATACACAATCTGTCTGGAAATTCAAGCTTTTCTTTTTTGAGAATGACGGCACTCTTCCGCTCCTTCCAGACCTTTGTCCTTTCCGGAGCGTGCCTGAAAAACACTCTGGCGTTACAGTACCACGATCACGCCTCCGTCATTTGCATACATGGATGAAACTCCTGCTGTATCCAGCAAAATGACATCCTTTACTGAAATTTTTTCCAGAATTGCATTCTTCACCGCTTCGGCACGTTCCGGACAATTACAGTGTGTAATACCAAGGATCTTCTGTTCCGGATCTTCTGCCGCCTCTACAATGTAACTAACCATTTTTACCAGCGCCTTATTTATTCCCCGCGCCTGATCAAGCTGGATGATCGTCCCCTCCGGTGTGGCACCCATAACCGGTTTGATCTTGAGTGCAGACGCCACAAACGCCTTGAGGTTGCTCAACCGGCCATTTTTCCGCAGTGTTTCCAGATTTTCCAGCACAAAATACGTATTCTGTGTATTGATATAATTCTCGACGGTTTCAACTACCTCTGAAAACTCCATTCCTTTTTCTTCACATTCCTGAATCTTCTCCGTAATCAAGGTCTCTCCTACCGATGCCGACCGGGAATTGAAAATATGAATCTGAAGCTCCGGACGTTCTTCCAAAACGAGATCTCTTGCAAGCATTGCACTGTTGTAAGAACCGCTCAGTTCCGCAGTAAGCGTCACCCCGTAGGCACGTTTTTCCGCCTTTTCAAATGCTTCCTTATAATGATCCGGAGACGGACATGCAGATTTCGGACAATTCGGACTTTCCGCCACCCTTCTTAAAAAATCTGCCTGGTCAAATGTATCATCATCAATAATGGTATGATCATCCACCTGCAGCGTAAGCGGTGCCGAAATGACTCTTTCATCCTCCTTCATTCTCGCAGTACACTCACCGCAGCTGTCCATTACAATTACGTACTCCATATCTATTGCCTCCCGAAACTTTTAGTTGGTGTTTTTAAAATCTTATAATCTGGTTTTTAATACTACATTATAATAACATAAGAGTATTCTCTTGAAAAGAGGAAAATCACACTTTTCAATTTTTTTATGGTTTTCCATGTAACAGTGCGCTATAATAAAAGGAATGAGTTTTATTATGGAAAGGAGGGCTACTTTGCAGTCCTATCAGATTCAAGACTTGAAAGACTTTATGAAAAAGCTGCTGCTTACCGAAACCTTTGATGCTTTCCTTTTATCAGAGGCCTCCGTCACAACGTACGCAGCCTTCCATCTCGACGGATCCATTCACCCGGATTATTTCAGTACTGACGAAGCAGAAACGCTTACCACAGAACAATGCGGCTACGTTTTGTGGAAACGCGTCCGTCCGCTCTTTTTTGAGCTGATGAAAGGAAAAAATACACCACTCTCCTTTCAGATCGTATTCCGGCTGGCCCCTTACAATGTAGAATCCCTGCTTCGGCAGTCCGGACTTTCTTATCACCCAGAAGACGTGGATGGACTGTTCCTTACTTTGCGGTACGACGGCACACAGCTTTCCTGTATCAGCGGAAGCTCGCTTCGCATCTTTACGCTGGATCATTCCCTCGATCATGCCTGGGATGCGATGCTTGAAAAATTTTTTCACAAAAAAGAAATTGTTGTTAGCACTCACTGAAAATGAGTGCTAATTTCTTCTTGACTTTTTGTTCTATCAGTATTATCATACACACAGAGTTAGTAAACGATTAAAAATACCGACCAGGATGCCGCAATGCAGATACAAATACTCTCCGGCAGGCCGGTTTCACCCTGTATGAAAAACTGAAACATAGAAAAAGGAGTTGTTACAATATGAGTAAAAGAACAGGAAGTCTTTCCATCAACAGTGAAAACATTTTTCCTATTATCAAAAAATGGCTGTATTCCGACCATGACATCTTCGTCCGTGAAGTAATTTCCAACGGCTGCGACGCGATTACAAAGCTTGCAAAGCTTGAGATGATGGGTGAATACGAATACCCGGCGGATTACAAAAAGAAAATAGAAGTCATCGTCAACCCGGATGAAAAAACATTAAAATTTATTGATACCGGTCTTGGCATGACAGCTGCAGAGGTTGAGGAATATATCACGCAGATTGCATTTTCCGGTGCTACTGACTTTCTGAATAAATATAAGGATAAGACAACAAAGGATGAGATCATCGGCCATTTCGGTCTTGGTTTTTATTCTGTATTCATGGTCGCTGATGAGGTTCACATTGACACGCTCTCCTGGCAGAAGGATGCAAAGCCGGTTCACTGGGAGTGTGACGGCGGTACCGAATATTCGATCGATGAGGGACACCGCACTGAGGTTGGTACGGAAATCACGCTTTTCCTCTCCGATGACTGTCTGGAATTTGCAAATGAATACCGGATGCGCGAGATCATCAGCAAATACTGTTCCTTCATGCCGGTAGAAATTTTCCTCTCCAAAGCTAATGCGGAGCAGGAATATGAAACAATCGATGAATCTGAACTCCGCGACGATGATGTGATCGTGGAGCGTATCCATGAGGACGCGAAGACCGAGGAAAAAGAAAATGAAAACGGCGAAAAGGAAGTCGTTGAGGTATCTCCGGCCCGCGATCGTGTCAAGATCAACAAACGTCCGGTTTCCTTAAGTGATACAAACCCGCTTTGGACAAAACAGCCGAAAGACTGCACGGATGAAGAGTACAAAGAGTTTTACCGCAAAGTATTCATGGATTACAAGGAGCCTCTGTTCTGGATTCATCTGAACATGGACTATCCGTTCAACTTAAAGGGTATCCTGTACTTCCCGAAGATTAATACAGAGTATGATTCCATTGAAGGTACGATCAAGCTCTACAACAATCAGGTCTTCATTGCAGACAACATCAAAGAGGTCATTCCGGAATTTCTGATGCTCTTAAAGGGCGTGATCGACTGCCCGGATCTTCCGCTGAATGTATCCAGAAGTGCTCTGCAAAATGACGGTTTTGTAAAGAAAATTTCCGACTACATCACAAAGAAGGTAGCAGACAAGCTGACCGGCATGTGCAAAACAGATCGTGAAGCATACGAAAAATACTGGGATGACATCAGTCCGTTCATCAAATTCGGCTGCATCAAGGATCATAAATTCGGTGAAAAAATGGGCGACTCCATCCTTTACAAGGATATCAACGGCAAATACCTGACCATTTCGGATCTGGCTGCAAAGAAAGACGATACTGATGCCGAAAATAATGCCGGAGAAAACGCAGCTGAAGCTGCTAAAAACAGTGATGCCACTGATACGACTGATTCTGAAGAAAAAAAGGAGCCGGAAAAAACAACCATTTACTATGTAACGGATGAAATACAGCAGAGCCAGTATATTAATATGTTCCGTGAAGAGGGACTTGACGCTGTCATTCTCAAGCACAACATCGACTCCGCTTTCATCACACACATGGAGCAGCTGCGTGATGACCTGAAATTCCAGCGTATTGATGCAGATGTCACAGATACCTTCAAGGAAGATACCGATGAAACAGCACTCAAGGAGACAACCGATACTCTGACAGAGGTTTTCCGCAAAGCCCTTGGCAAGGACAAGCTGACCGTCAAGGTAGAAAAGCTGAAAAATGCAAATGTTTCTTCTATGATGACGCTCTCTGAGGAAAACCGCAGAATGCAGGAAATGATGAAGATGTACGGCATGTACGGTATGGATCCGTCCATGTTCGGAAATGAAGAAACACTTGTGCTCAATGCAAACAACAAGCTGGTACAGTACGTTGCAGCACACAAAGACAGTGAGCATGTTCCGATGATCTGTGAGCAGCTTTACGATCTGGCAATGCTTGCACACAAGACCTTAAATCCGGACGAAATGACAAAATTCATTGCAAGAAGCAATGAAATCCTGATGCTGGTAGCAGAATCATAAGATCAGATGCCTTTCAAAACGGGCAGAGCCTTTCCGCGCTCTGCCCGTTTTTCTGTCTTGACAAACGTGTTTAAAATGCTTATTCTGACATAGTTACATTTATTTTTATGTTTTTTATCAGGAGGTGTCATGGACCGACCATCTTATTTTTCCGGTATTTCCGGAAGCACTTTAAAACTGATCGCTGTTTTTACCATGCTGATCGATCACACCGGAGCTACTGTGCTGCGCACACTGTGTCATCTTCCTTCCGTCACTGCAATCCCCGGCCGGCAGGCTTTTTTTGTATCTGCCTACAATCTGTCCAGAAGCATCGGACGGATTGCTTTTCCGATTTTCTGTTTTCTTTTGGTGGAAGGCTTCCTGCATACAAGAAACGTTGCAAAATACGCCTTTCGTATGCTGCTTTTTACCCTGATCTCAGAAATTCCGTTTGACCTGGCCCTGAAAGGTTCCTGGTATTATCCGGAAAAACAAAATGTTTATACTACGCTTCTGATCGGACTGCTCGTTCTAATCTGTTTCCGGCTGACAGAACGCTTTCTTTCCGGCGGCCGGCTTTTGAATCTGCTCCGCATTCTTTTATATCTTATCATACTCGGAAGCGGCATGAAGCTGGCAACGCTTCTTTGCACAGATTATAATTTCAAAGGAGTCTTTCTTATTGCGATGCTGTATCTGACAAAACAGGCTCCTGCCGTACAATGCGTAAGCGGCGCCTGCTGCGTTTCCTGGGAGCTGCCGGCTCCGATTGCTTTTCTCCCGATCTGGCTCTACAACGGAAAACGCGGCCTGCGGCTAAAGTACTTTTTTTACTGGTTTTATCCCGTACATCTCCTGCTTTTATATCTGCTGAACACCGCAATTGCAGCATATGGATGAACAACGCCGGATGCTGCCGGTACACGTATAAGGATATTTACTGTAAATGAAAGGATTTATTTATGAATAAAAAAGAAATTTCCGAAATCAAGCGCCTTTTTACCCCGGACCGCTGTCCGCTCACCCGAATCTGCGGCTGCTATGTTGACGGCGAAAAGAATAAAAAATCTCTTATGAAAGAAGCCTTCCTCTCCGTTTCTGAGGAAGAAATGTTCAAATACTTTGATATCTTCAAAAAAACGCTTTCTGGAACAGTCGGAAAAAATCTGCTGGATATGGAGTTTCCGCTGACTCAGGAATCAGGAGGTGGCACACAGGAATATCTAATGAAGCTGAAAACCAGTCAGCTAAAGGATGATGTCCTGCTCGATGAATTCTATGACAAGGTCATCGAGACCTTCACTTACCCGGAGAATTACTATATTATTCTTGTGCATGGTGCATACGATATTCCGAAAAAAGGAACCGACAACCTTGAACAATTCGATGCATCGGAATACGTCTACGATTTCATACTGTGCGCAATCTGCCCCGTCAAACTGACAAAGCCAGGGCTTTGCTATAATGAAGAAACAAATGCGATCGAGGAACGCATCCGTGACTGGTTTGTCGAACCGCCGGTTACCGGTTTTCTGTTTCCTGCCTTTACAGACCGCAATACAGACATCCACAGCATTCTTTATTATTCAAAAAATCCAGAGGAACTGAACCCGGATTTTGCACGGCTTCTGCTTGGGTGTGAACTCCCGCTGACCGCTTCCTCCCAAAAGGAAACCTTCAATTCACTCATTGCTGACACACTATTGACCGACTGCACGTACGAAACGGTCAAGACGATCAATGAAACCTTAAACACGCTTCTGGAAGAACGCAAAGACGATCCTGATCCGATCATGCTTGAAAAAGACGATGTCAAACGTCTCCTCTACGACAATGGGGCTTCTGATGAGGTTCTGGAACACTTTGACGAACAGTATGAGCAAACCGCCGGCGATCTGCATGCTCCGCTTCTTGTCACCAATGTAATCAGCACCAGAAAGTTTGAAATCAAAACGCCTGACATTATCATTCAGGTCAAACCAGACCGCGCTGATCTCATTGAAACACGTATTTTAAACGGACGACCTTATTTTCTGATCCCTGCCGATGACTCTGTGGAGGTAAACGGAATACCGATCCGGCCACAGGGAATAACTGACGATCCGCTGGAAGAGACTGTGGAAGAACACTAATATACACAAGCACTATTTTACTAACAGGAGGATTTTATGACACAGATACTTGACTGGAAAAATTACAGCCTTACCGCACGCCAGGCTGCTGCAGAGGGCTGTGTTCTGCTTCGCAATGAACATCATGCACTGCCGCTTTGCAAGGGAGAAACGGTATCCGTTTTCGGGCGGATCCAGTTTGACTACTACAAAAGCGGAACCGGCTCCGGCGGAATGGTAAATGTCCCCTATGTGCATTCCATTCTCGACGGACTGCGTCTGCACGATGAAATTTTCATCTATGAACCTCTGCTTGATACGTACCAAACCTGGGTTCAGACACATCCGTTTGATCACGGAAAAGGCTGGGGAACGGAGCCCTGGTGTCAGGAAGAAATGGAACTTTCAGACGAAATTGTCACAAATGCTGCGGCGCACAGCGATGCAGCCATCATCCTTCTCGGACGCACTGCCGGAGAAGATCAGGATAATTCTCTGACTCCGGGCAGCTATCTGCTTACTGCTTCCGAAAAAGAAATGCTCCGCAAAGTCTGCTCAGTCTTTTCCCGTACAGTCGTTGTCCTGAATGTCGGAAATATTATCGATATGAGCTGGGTAAAAGAATTTGAACCATCCGCAGTTTTATACGCATGGCAGGGCGGTATGGAAGGAGGATACGGTACTGCTGATGTCCTCTGCGGTACCGCGGATGCCTGTGGCCGTCTGGCTGATACCATTGCGCTTTCTTACGAAGACTACCCGTCATCCAAGAATTTCGGTTCTTCCACAGAAAACATTTATCAGGAAGACATCTACGTCGGATACCGCTATTTCGAAACCTTCGCAAAAGAAAAAGTGCTCTATCCGTTCGGTTTTGGGCTTTCCTATACCTCTTTTTCCATAGAACCTGCATTTTCTCCTGTTTTCGGACAGAATCAGGCCAGCGGAGCGCTTCCCTCTCTTTTTCGTTTTGACTGCAGTGTGGCCAACACCGGAACCCGCAGCGGAAAGGAAATCGTTCAGCTCTACGTAGAGGCTCCGCAGGGCGTACTTGGCAAACCATCCCGTCAGCTGTGCGGATTTGCAAAAACTTCACTCCTTTTGCCAGGAGAGAAGGAAACCCTTACTATTTTCGCAGCGCCTTATACGTTTGCCTCCTATGATGACAGCGGCATAACGGGACATCCTTCCTGTTATGTGCTTGAAGACGGAATTTATACCTTTTATGTCGGAAAAAATGTCCGTGATGCCGTACCGGCAGGCACCTTTTCTCTTTCTGAAACAATCGTCCTTGAAAAGCTTTCCCAGGCAATGGCACCAATTCAGCCATTTACCCGTCTGCACCCGGAAATCAGCAGAGAAGGGACGATCGTTCCTTCCCTTGAAAGCGCACCGCTTCGTATCACAGCTCCGGCTGAAAAACGAAAAAAAGCGCTTCCGGGCTGTCTGCCCTATACCGGCGATCGCGGTTTTCGGCTTAAAGATGTAAAAAACGGTACCTGTTCTTTACCGGAATTTCTTGCACAGCTCTCTGATACCGAGCTTTGCCAGCTTATGCATGGGGAGGGCATGTGCAGCCCAAAGGTAACCCCGGGTACCGCAGCTGCATTCGGCGGTGTTACAGAAGCGCTGCAGCACTTTGGCATTCCGGCCGGCTGCTGCTCAGATGGTCCATCCGGTATCCGTATGGACTGCGGCGCATCTGCCTTCAGTCTGCCAAACGGTACGCTGCTCGCCTGCACCTTCAATCTTCCGCTCGTTCGCTCCTTATTCGAATTTGAAGGGCTGGAGCTTCGCAGCAACCACATTGATGCGCTGCTCGGGCCTGGCATCAATATCCATCGCAACCCGTTAAACGGCCGGAATTTCGAATATCATTCCGAAGATCCGTTTCTGACCGGAAGAATGGCCCAGGCTCAGGCGGAAGGCATAGACCAGTCAGGTGCCACCGGAACCCTGAAGCATTTCTGTGCCAACAATCAGGAGCACGCAAGACACACGGCAAACGGAGTAATCTCGGAACGTGCCCTGCGTGAAATTTATCTGAAACCATTTGAAATGTGTGTGCGTGAGGGCCATATCCGTTCAATTATGACAACATACGGACCGGTAAACGGGCAGTGGACCGCCGGAAGCTATGATCTTAATACGACAATCCTCCGAGGAGAATGGGGCTTTTCCGGTATGGTCATGACTGACTGGTGGGCAAAAATCAACGACGAAGGAGAACCGGCCGATACGAAAAATCTGGCCGCCATGGTCCGTGCGCAAAACGATGTATTCATGGTCACTTCAGACGCACGTTCCTACGAAGACAACCTTGCCTCATCTCTTGCAGATGGTTCTCTTACAAGAGGTGAGCTGGTACGGAATGCCTCCAACATCTGTATTTTTCTGCTTGCTTCTCCTGCTCTGGAGCGTCTCATGGGTACCTTCCGTCCGGTAGAGGAAGCAAACCGGCCAAAGGATCTTACAAGCGCCGTATCCGGTGAAATGAAGCATTATGATCTGACCAAAAATACCGTAATCCCGCTTACCGGATATCCAACCGATGCCGGAAGCGCCTTCCTTCTTTCCTTTGAATTAGACTCACAGGGAATCTATGAATTTGCCCTGACCGCTTCCACCGCTTTTTCTGAGCATGCTCAGATGGCCGTGACCCTGAGTCTCGATGGCGTTGTCCTGCATACCTACTCTTACCACGGCGGCAGTGACAAACCGATCACAATCGCCCGTGAAAAAGAAGTCCGTGGCACGACTCATTATCTGAAGGTCTTCTTCTCTCATTCCGGCTTGAAGCTTCATGAGCTTAGCATAAGAAAGCTTTCGGATCTGATCGTAAACTGAGCATAGTCATATCTGCCGCATAGTGTTTTTGCACCTACAGCCTGTGCTTATTCTGCATTGACTGAGCATGTGCTCACAAAAGCCCTGCAAGCGACAGAAGCCAGTAAATAACACCAAGTATCCAGGAGGACAGGATTCCATAGAGAATAACGGGGCCTGCGATCGTAAAGATCTTACACCCGATTCCGAATACCTGTCCTTCTTTTTTATACTCGATCGCAGGCGCTGCGACAGAATTTGCGAAGCCGGTTATCGGGACGAGTGTCCCTGCTCCTCCGAATTTTGCCAGCTTCTGATAAACGTTCAGCCCAGTGAGCACCACACTAAGCAAAATCAGACAAAGAGAGGTTGCACCTCCTGCCGTCTCCCCATCCAGTCCTTTTTCCTTAAAAAAGTTCAGAATACTCTGTCCGATAACACAAATCACGCCTCCTGTCACAAATGCCTTCGCCATATTAAGCGGAAGGCTGTGGGTAGGCGTGATTCTTTTCACATAATCCCTGTATTCTTTTTTCTGCTTTTCCTCAAAATTTTTCTCAAAAAAATCCGACATATGGAAACTCCCTTTCTTTTCTATGTACTCTCGGAATCTTTTTGTGCTTGATTTTGTGAGAAGATTTTTTGTCAGCTGTGCCCAAATTTCTGAGGCGTACACGGTGTGTACGTTGATGAAATTCGGGTGCAACTGGCAGAAAAT
>Ga0129317_1000714_pt1 | contig 30869 bp, 31 predicted proteins | sample Cm1ome_FD_94430 | JGI IMG/M metagenome (GOLD analysis project Ga0129317, IMG submission 94430) | Eastern black-and-white colobus group fecal microbial communities from Wisconsin, USA - Cm1105 metagenome | ecosystem: Host-associated > Mammals > Digestive system > Large intestine > Fecal | place... | reverse complement strand
TGTTTGGATTCAGAACAGATTATGAAATAATTGGAAAGAAAAAAATGAGAAATATAATAAAAAATACGAAGATCGTATAATTTACGCATATTCGATACAAAGAACAAAATCCAAAAAGCATTGATATATTCAATACTAATTGGATTTTTTTGCATTTCAACTGTCAAAGATGGGATTATAACACTTCTTTTCATTTGTTTAAACAAAAAGACATACGAATGTATATCTTCTTATGACATAGTTGCTCCATCAACCGATAAAACAACTCCAGTAATATAACTTGCCATATCGCTTGCTAAGAAAACAAAAGCATTTGCGACATCTTCTGGTTCTCCAACTCGTCTTAATGGGATTGTATTGATTAACGGTTGTATAACTTCATCTGGTAAAGCAGCAACCATATCAGTTCTAATAACACCAGGAGCAACTGCATTAACACGAATATTATCTTTACCAAGTTCTCTAGCTAATGATCTTGTCATTCCATTAACAGCATATTTTGATGTCGGATACCCAACACCAGCAGGTTGTCCATATAAAGAAACCATTGAACTTGTATTGAGAATGACTCCTCCTCCATTTTGTTGCATAATTGTTGCTGCAATTTTAGAACAAATGAATACAGCATTGACATTTAAATTCATAATTTTTTCAAAATCATCCATTTGATAATCAAAAATACGATCTCTTTGAGAAATACCAGCATTATTAACCAAAATATCTAACTTTCCAAAATGATTAACTACTTTATCAATTGATTCTTGTACTTCTTCTACCTTCATTAAATTTGGATATAAACCAATAACTTCATAACTAGGATTGATTTCATTAAGTTTTTCTAAAGCAATATCAACCGTCTCTTTTCGAGAACCAAACAAAGCAACTTTAGCACCTTGATCTAAAAATGCTTTAACAGTTGCGAAACCAATGCCTCGTGTACCACCCGTAACAATAGCAACCTTACCATCTAATAACATATGTATTCCTTCTTTCTATATATATTATTCATTTTAAATTGATTTTTATACTTTGTCAATTAATTCACAAGAAACATTAAAAAAAGGGTTTTACCCCTTATGATTAATTTCATTAATAATATTCTCAATCTTATTCCCATATTCTAAAGATGTATCTAATACAAAATGTAATTCAGGACATTTACGAATAGTTAATCTTTTTGCAAGAATTGATCTAATAAATCCTTTTGATCTTTCTAATGCCTCCATAGATTGTTTTGTATTCTTGTTTAAAAAAGAAACATAAATCTTAGCAATAGATAAATCGTTTGTTACATCTACAGCAGTAATTGTACAAAATCCTATCTTAGGATCTCTTACTTCCGTTTGTAAAATATCAGAAAGTTCTCTTTGAATAATATTATTCATTTTATCTTTTTTCAATACCACTGCTTATCACTCCTATTTTCTTTCTACTTCTTCCATGATATAACCTTCAATGATATCGCCTTCTTTGACATCGTTGTAATTTTCAATAGTCATACCACATTCATATCCAGTAGACACTTCTTTAGCATCGTCTTTAAAACGTTTTAAAGATGCTAATTTACCTTCATAAATCACAACACCATCACGAATCAAACGAATTCCACAATCTCTACGGATATATCCATCAGTTACATAACATCCAGCAATATTACCAACCTTAGATACTTTGATAACTTGACGGATTTCAGCTTGTCCTGTAATGACTTCTTCTAATTCAGGTGCTAACATACCTTTCATAGCAGCTTCGATTTCTTCAACCATTTTATAAATGATATTATGAAGTCTGATTTCAACACCTTCTTCTTCAGCTTTACGTCTTACATTAGCATCAGGACGAACATTGAATCCATAAATAATTGCACGAGATGCACTTGCTAATAAAACATCAGATTCACTAATAGCACCAACTGTTGAACGAATAACATTGACACGTGCACCATCAATATCAATTTTTTCTAATGATCCTTTTACAGCTTCAGCAGTTCCATTCACATCAGCTTTGACAATAATATTTAAGTCAGCAACTTCACCATCTTTAATTTGATTGAATAAATCATCTAAACTCATAGCAGAAGTTGTTGAACGATTTTCAACTTGTTTTGCTTTTAAACGTTCTTCACCAACATGACGAGCCATTTTTTCTGTTTCAAATGCCATGAATTTATCACCAGCAACAGGGACTTCATTTAAACCAGTAATTTCAACTGGTGTTGAAGGAGCAGCTTCTTTTAATTTACGTCCATTATCATCTAACATTTGACGTACACGTCCAAAAGCAGTACCAACAACAATTGGATCACCTTCTCTTAAAGTTCCGTTTTGAACAAGAAGAGTAGCAACAGGTCCACGCCCTTTATCTAGTCTACCCTCAACAACACTACCATATGCATAACGTTTTGGGTTTGCTTTTAAATCAGCCAATTCAGCAACAACTGTTAAAGTTTCTAATAATTCTTCAATACCAATATTCTTTTTAGCAGAAATGTTACAGTAAACAGTTTCTCCACCCCATTCTTCTGGCATTAAACCTAATTCACTCATTTCAGCTTTAATACGTTCTGGATCTGCACCATCTTTATCAATTTTATTAACAGCAACAACAATTGGAACTCCAGCAGCTAAAGCATGGTCAACAGCTTCTTTTGTTTGTGGCATAACACCATCATCAGCAGCAACAACAATAATAACGATATCGGTAACTTGTGCCCCACGAGCACGCATAGCAGTAAAAGCTTCATGTCCTGGAGTATCTAGGAAAGTGACTTTTTTACCATTCACATTAACTTGATAAGCCCCAATATGTTGAGTGATACCACCAAATTCACCTTCAACAACTCTAGATTTTCTAATATTGTCTAGTAAAGTTGTCTTTCCATGATCAACATGCCCCATGATTGTAACAACAGGTGCTCTTCCTTGTAAATCTTCTTCGTTATCAACAATTTCAATATCTTCAAAATTAATTTCATTAACAACAACTTTTTTCTTAGGTTCAACACCATATTCCATACAAATAAGTTCAATTTGTTCATCATCTAAAGATGTATTAATTGTCACCATAATCCCTAACATAAATAAAATTTTAATGACATTAGCAGGTGTTTGACCTAATTTTTCAGCTAATTCACCAACAGTAATTCCTTCTTCATATTCTATAATTCCATCAAGAACAACTTTTTCTTCTTTACGTTTTGTTGGAATATTAGAAATTAATTTCTTTTTATGATTCACCTTTTTCTTTGATACATTATTCTTTTTTGCCATAAATATCAACCTCCTAACTTTGATTTGATTTTATCTGCAAAACCCTTCTCCATAATCCCTAAAGCAACACGATTATTTTTACCTATTGCTTGAGAAATTGAATCAGCATCACCAATAATCATATAATCAACACAATAATAACGGCATTTATCAGTTAACTTTTTCTTTGTATTATCACTTGCATCATTTGCAATAATGACAAATTTAACCTTATGACTACGAATATCATTTAACAAAAGACTACCACTGCTTAATTTGCGTGCTCTTGCACACAAACCAAGCAAAGACATTACTTCTTTATTGAGCATATGTTTTTAATTCCTCATAAATAGAATCAGGAATTTCAACTTCTAATGCACGTTTAAGTAACCCTTTTTTCTTAGCAATTTCAAAAGCTTCCTCGCTTCTTTTTAAATAAGCACCACGTCCATTCATTTTTCCAGTTGGATCAACAAAAACTTGACCTTCCTTATTTCTAACAACACGAATCAATTCTTTTTTTGGCAATTGTTCTTGGGTTGCAATGCATTTTCTTAAAGGAACTTTTTTCATTGACATTCACCTCTATTTTTCATCATAATATTTGTCAAATTCATCATAGTCAATATCTTCATCATATTTTGGATCATAATCATAATCATCATAATCTTCATCATAATCTTCATAATCTTCATCTGTTGATTCTTCTTCAACAACTTCTTTAGATGAATTATCAATATTTTCTTCAACTGTTTCTTCAACTTGAATAATTCTTTCAACAATTGGTTCTTCAATTTCATCTTCTTCAACAATATTATCTTCAAAGACTTCTTCTACATAATTATCTTCTACAACAATATCATCAATTTCTTCTTTTACTTCATCTTTAATCATTTCTTCTTCAAAAGCTTTTGTAAATTCAGCATCTTGACCATAAACAATACCTTCTGCATTTGCTTCACTAACTGACTTAATATCAATTTTCCATCCAGTTAAACGAACAGCCAAACGTGCATTTTGTCCTCTTTTACCAATAGCAAGTGATAATTGATTATCAGGAACAATAACTAATGCAGAATGATCAGCTTCGTTAATATCAACATTGACAACTTCTGAAGGAGATAATGCATGAGAAATAAAGACAACAGGATTTTCGCTCCATTCAATAATATCAATCATTTCGCCATTTAATTCATTAACAACATTACGTACACGGCTTCCTTTTGGACCAACACAAGCTCCAATAGCATCAACGTTTTCATTGTTTGCATAAACAGCAATCTTACTTCTATCCCCTGCTTCACGAGATACTGAACGAATTTCTACAATTCCATCATAAATTTCAGGAACTTCCATTTCAAACAATCTTTTTACTAAATTAGGTTCAGTTCTTGATACACCAATATGAGTTCCTTTTGTATTTCTTTCAACATCACTCACATAAACTTTGATATGTTGACCTTCATAGATTTTTTCACCAGGAATTTGTTGATTAATTGGTAATAAAGCACCAGTTCTACCAATATTGATAATTGCAAAACGTTCTTCAACACGATCAACAATACCTGTGATGATATCATCTTTTTTATCAATATATTCATTATAAAGTGTTTCTTTTTCAGCTTCTCTAATTTTTTGTTTTAATAATTGTTTTGTTTGAATAGCAGCTAAACGACCAAAGACTTCAGGATCTACTTCAGTTACAACATCATCACCTAATTGATATTTAGGATTAATCATTTGAGCTTCTTCTAAAGATAATTCATAATCTTCATCATTAACATCATCAACAACATGTTTAATTTCATACAAACGAATTTTACCAGTTTTTTCATGAATTTCTACTCGAATAATAGATTCTGGTCCAGCATAATTCTTTTTATATGATTTTTCTAATGCCTCTTTTAAAGCATCTAAAACAATTTCTTTTTGAATTCCTTTTTCAGCTTCTAATAATTCCAAAGCTTGAATAAACTTCTTACTAGCCATTTTATATAATCCTCCTTAAAATTGAACAGCTAATCTTATAAATGCAATATCATCATATGATATTGTACATTTCTTTTTAATGTTTTTTACGAGATATTGAAGTTCAATAACATCATTATCTACATTTAATATTGTACCATAAACTTCATCCATACCTTGAGTTGGATTTTTAAATTGTACATAAACATATGAACCAATAGATTCTTTCACCTTTTCTAAAGTCTTTAAAGGTTTTTCAGCACCTGGTGATGAAACTTCTAAATAATATTCATTTGTAATAATATCAGCTTCATCCATTTTCTCACTAATGGCTTCACTAACATTGACACAAGTGTCCATATCTAAATGATCATGATTCTTTTCAATAAAAATACGTAAATACCATTCATTTTTTTCTAGAACATATTCAATGTCATCTAAATAAACATCATTTTCATCCAAAATAGGTTGAATTAAATCTGTGATTTTTTTTAACATAGTCTCCTCCATTTGCAAAGATAAACGAGAGGGTTTCCCCTCTCGTGTAAATCACTATTTACATTACATCTGTAATATAACATAATTCAACTCAAAAAACAATGATTTTATCAAAGTTTTTAGAAATCAAATAAAGATAATTGATTTTCTTCAGACATATTCTCAAAAACACCTATCTTACTTAAAAAATCAATTTGAGTATTTGTAAGTTTAGTACGTTTTATAACATCTTCTTTTGATAAAAAAGAATTATCATTTCTAGCAACCACAACACTATCACCAACGGCAGCACCCAAACCGTCAATTGAAGTAAATGGTGGTAATAATCCATATTCATCATCAGGATCAAGTGTAAAGTTTCTTGAATCTGATTTATCTAAAGAAATATTATTGAAATGGAAACCACGTTCATACATTTCTAAAGTGATTTCAAAGACAGAAATCAAAGCTTCTTCTTTATTAGAAATTTTAACACCATTTTGTTTATCATTTAAAATACTTTGATATTTAGCATAAACACTTTCTTTACCTTGTATCATTGTTTCAATATCATAAGCATCACAACGTGTTGTAAAATAAACAGCATAATACTCTCTTGGATAATAAAGTTTCCACCATGCCACACGAATAGCACTTAATACATAAGCAGCAGCATGGGCTTTAGGGAACATGTATTTGATTTTTTTACAAGATTCAATATACCAAGTTGGAACATCATGTTCACGCATTAATTCTTCGTATTTTTTTTCTGGGAATACAACAGGTGATTTCCCTTTACGAACACATTCCATAATATCAAAAGCATCTTTATTAGGAAGTCCTTTTTCTATCAAATAAACCATAATATCATCACGACAACCAATAACTTCTTTTAATGTACAAGTTCCAGATGAAATTAAAGTTTCAGCATTACCCAAATAAACATCTGTACCATGAGATAATCCAGAAAGAATAACCAAATCATTAAAAGATGTTGGATGTGTTTGTTCAAGCATGCCACGAACGAACTTCGTTCCAAACTCGGGTAAGCCCAAAGCACCTGTTTTACAATGTAAATAACTTAAATCAATATTTAAAGCTTCTGTTGAGTTAAATAAACTCATTACCTTTTGATCATTAGTAGGAATATCTTTAGGATTTACACCTGTTAAATCCTGTAACATCCTAATAACTGTTGGGTCAACATGCCCTAAAATATCAAATTTTAATACGTTATCATGAATCGCATGGAAGTCAAAATGTGTTGTTTTCCATTCGGCCGATAAATCATCTGCAGGATATTGATAAGGTGTAAAATCAAAAACATCCATATTTTCTGGAATAACGATGATTCCACCAGGATGTTGTCCTGTTGTTCTTTTGACACCCGTACATCCTTTGGCAATTCTTTCTAACTCAGCAGTACGAATCGTATTTTCTTTACCCATAAGTTCAGCATAGCCTTTGGCATAACCATAAGCTGTTTTTTCAGCAACTGTGGAAATTGTTCCAGCACGATAAACATGACTCTCACCAAAAATTTCTTTTGTATAAGCATGAGCAGTTGGTTGATAATCTCCTGAGAAGTTCAAATCAATATCTGGTACTTTATCAGCATTAAATCCTAAGAAAGTTTCAAAAGGAATATTATGTCCATCACCTTTTAATTGATGACCACATTTTGGACATGTTTTATCAGGCAAATCATATCCATTAGCAATAACTCCTTCTTCTAAGAATTCACTATATTGACAATGTGGGCAATAATAATGTGGAGGCAATGGATTAACTTCAGAAATATTAGCCATTGTCGCTACGAAAGAAGAACCAACTGAACCACGGCTTCCTACAAGGTAACCTGCTTCATTAGAAACTTTAACTAGTTTATGAGCAATATAATAAATAACCCCAAACCCATGTTTAATAATGTTATCTAATTCTTTTGTGAGTCTTTTTTCTACTATTTCAGGTAAGACTTCTCCATATTGTTTATGAGCAGTATCAAAACATAATTGTCTTAAATTTTCATCAGCATTATCAATATGGGGAGTAAATAATTTATCATGCACAACATGGAATGTTCCATCAATCATATCAGCTATTTTATTTGTGTTTTCAATGATATATTCATATTTTTCATCTTCTGTTAAATATGGAAAGCTATTCATCATTTCTTCAGTCGTTCTAAAATATTCATCTGGAGTCCATGCTTCTGGATTATGACGATCTGTAAGTGGATGCAATGTTCCACCCAATCCAATTTTAGGATTACAAGTAAAGACATCTCTAAAAATTTTATCTTGTTGATCAGTATAATGAACATCTCCAGTTGCAACAATGATTTTTCCCATTTCTTTAGCCGTATCAACAATACGACGTAAAATACGTTTTAAATCTTCCTCAGTATCTACACGTCCTCTTTCTACAAAATAACGGCATATATCAAATGGAAGTATTTCAATATAATCATAAAAAGCAATAGCTTTTTTAAGTTCATCTAAACTTCTTGTCATAGCTAAATCAAAAATTTCTGAATTATAACATCCACTACCAAATAATAAACCCTCATGATATTTTTCTAATTCTTTTCGAGGAATACGTGATGTTTTTTCAAAATATGTGGTGTTAGCTTCTGAAACAACTTTAAACATATTTTTTAAACCATCTTTATTTTTAGCTAAAACACACATATGTTTTGGTCTAACAATCTTATAAGCGTTAGGACAATCCATTTGATTCATATCTAATAAATTATAATATTGTTTTTGCATCATGTCGTGCAACATCATATTAAAAACACCTGCTAAAACATCAGCGTCGTAATCAGCTCTATGGGCATCATCACCATCATAAGGGATACGATAATGTCTAGCAACATTTCCTAAACGATACCCTTTTAAATCTGGTAACAATTTCCATGCTAATGTTAATGAGTCAATAGCTGGATTTTTTAATACTGGGCGATGATGACGTTTTAATATTTCATTTAAAAAGCCAACATCAAAAGTTGCATTATGAGCAACAATAACATCATCTTTAAAGAAATCTAATATTTTTGGTAAGAATTCTTCAATCGTAGGAGCATTTTTAACATCATCATTGGTAATATGTGTAAGTTTAGTAATCTTTTCAGAAATACGTTTATTTGGTTTAATTAAGCTTTGTAAACGACCAACTTCTTGTCCATTTTTATAACGAACTGCACCAAATTCTGTAATATCATCATCCATAACAGATAAACCTGTTGTTTCAAGGTCAAAAGATACAAAAGTCATATCTTTTAAAGAAATATCTTTTTCATTAAATACAACAGTGAATTCAGGATCAATCATATACATTTCAACGCCATAAATCATTTTAAGCTTATTTTTTAAACTAGCCATTTGAGCTTCAGGAAATGATTGTACATTACCATGATCTGTAATGGCAATTGCTTGATGTCCCCAATAAGCCGCTCTTTTAACATATTCACTAACAGTACCAATACCATCCATTGCTGACATTTTGGTATGCATATGTAATTCAACACGTTTTTTTTCAGCGTTATCTTGACGAATCTTTGGTGAAGGAATCACTTCTACTTCTCTTGCCATAATGACAGTATCTCTAGCAAAAGTATCATATTCAACATTACCTTTAATCCTTACCCAAACATCACCTTTTTTTACTTTTTTCATTTCTTCAAGACTATTTCCACCCTTGTTTTCAAAACGTTTAACAACAATACTATTTGTATAATCAGTGACATATAAAGATTGAATTGTTTTTCCTGTTTTTACTTTTTTAGAATCTTCTTTAAAAACATATCCTTGAATCATAACATCTTTAACATTTTCATCTATTTCATCAATAGTTAGTGAAAAATATTCTTTTTTATAACTTTGAAATTTTTGCTTTTTAAATGTTTTAACTTCTGGTTCAGGAATAAGGTTTTCATCAATTTGAACTTCATTTAAAGTATTCATTTCTTCTTGAATCAATTGATATTCTTGATTATTTGTATCAATATAAGCAACAAATCCAATTTGTATACCAAATTTATTAAAATACTTATCAAATATTTTATAAAGATGTTGAAGTTGAGTTAATTGTATTTCATTTAAAACTTCTATTTTTAAAGTATTATCTTCAAAAGACAAATGTTCCTCTTTAATATATTCAACTTGTGGGAATCTTTTCTTTAATCCTTCAAAAATAAACAAAGTATATTCTAAGACATCTTGTGTTGTATATGATGACATCCAATCAAAAACAAAATCACAAGGGTAAGGAAATTCTTTTTTTGCAGCAAATAAAACTCTAATTTCATAAAGCGGTACAATATGTGTAGCACTAATATAAAAAACATAAGAATTATCTTTATTTACAACAACCTTATCCACAACCGCTTGTTTCAATTGAGTAACTTCATTATCAATATGCAATTGTTGCAGTAAAATGAGCATTTTATTCATAAATTTTCCTCCCTTATATGAAATGAAAAGGGATATATATCCCCTAACCTAAGATTCTCATTATATCTTGATATGTGACAATCACCATAAGCAATAAAACCATAGCTAATCCTATCATTTGTAAAGTTAACTTTAATTTTTGTGGTAATTCTCGTCCAATAATTTTTTCTACAACAGCAAATAAAATTTGGCAACCATCTAAACCAGGAATAGGCATTAAGTTAAAAATACCAACATTGATAGATAACATAGCTAATAAATTAAAAATATAAACAATTTGCCCAGTTTCAGTAATTTCAGCCGTAATTTGATAAATACCAGCTGGTCCAGAAAGTTGTCCAATCGTTTGGCTAAATTTTGTAACTAGTTGTGCCAATGCATCAAATATTGCCATACTCATTTCTCCAAAAGAAGCAAAAGCATATTGAAATGATTCAACAAATGTCATTGGTCTTGTAGAATACATAACCCCAACAATAAAACGATTTTCTTGTTCATCGAAAGGAACTTCCACTGAAATAACTTTCTTTTGATGATCTCTTTCAACAGTAATATTCATTGTTACTGTATCACCTTGTACTTGTGTATTTGTTTTATCAAAATAAAAATCATTCATATCTGAAATTAAAATTGTTACACCACTTTCAACAATATCAACTTGTTGAATAACATCACCAGCTTTTAATCCATAAGTTTCAGCTGGAGAATTAGCAGTAACATCACCTATTTGAGCAGTATTCAATAATACCTTTCCAGATGTAAAATTAACTCCTAATAAAACAACTATAGCTAAAACAAAGTTCATAAAAACACCAGCTACAAAAATAACAACCTTTTGATATGCTTTAATACCTTTAAGTGTTCTTTCTATAGGAACATCTTTCATATCTTCATTATCCATTTGATCTTCTTCACCAGCCATAGCAACAAATCCACCAAATGGTAATAATCTTAATTCATATTCTGTTTCCTTGCCTTTTTTAGACCAAATCTTAGGACCAAATCCAATTGAAAATTGACTACAATAAACACCAAAATACTTTGCTGCTAAAAAATGTCCTAATTCATGAATAATAATAATTGATCCTAAAACTAATAGAAAAACAATAATATTGATAATATTTTGCATCTAATCTTCTCCTACTCTATTTATTACATATTCTCTAGCCCACTTATCAATGCATAGTAATTGATCTAAAGAAGGATTATCAATCCATTCGTGAGCATTCATTGCATCCTCTACTAATTTTTCAATATCTAAGAATTGAATTTTGTTTTCTCTAAACATTGCATTAGCTTGTTCATTAGCTGCATTTAAAACGCAAGGCATAGATCCACCCTTACGACCTGCATAATAAGCCAATTCTAAAGCTTTAAAACGCTTAAAATCAGGTTTAGAGAAATGTAACGTAGCAACTTCACTTAAAGATAAATGTTTACCACCAATTAATGGCAAACGTCTTGGATATGTCAAAGCATATTGAATTGGTAAACGCATATCAGGAGTACCAAGTTGTGCAATAACAGAAGTATCTTGATATTCAACCATTGAATGAATAATACTTTCTGGATGTATCAAAACATCAATATGATCATAATCAATATCAAACAACCATTTTGCTTCCATAACTTCTAAACCTTTATTAAATAAAGTTGCACTATCAATTGTGATTTTAGCCCCCATACTCCAGTTTGGATGTTTTAAAGCTTGTTCAACAGACACATTTTCTAATTCATCACGTGTCTTATCTCTAAAACTACCACCACTTGCAGTTAAAATAATACGTTCAATATCTTTATGATGTTCCCCATTCATAGATTGAAAGATTGCAGAATGCTCACTATCAACCGGAAGTAAAGCAACACCATATTGTTTAACTAATGGACAAATCAAATGACCTGCCACAACTAAAGTTTCTTTGTTTGCTAAAGCAATATCTTTTTTAGCTTCAATAGCTTTCATTGTTGGAAGTAACCCAGCAAATCCAACAATCGCATTTAAAACAATATCAACATCTTCAAGTGTTGATATAGCAATTAAACCATCAGTTCCATGATAAAAAGTACAATCAGGATATTTATCTTGTAAATAAAGTTGATCTTCCTCATTTTGTACACAAACATATTGTACTGGCATCTCATTCATAATTTCTTCTAATAAAGAAATATTACGACCAGCACTCATAGCTACAATTTCAAATTCATCTTTATGATGTTTAACAACGTCAACAGTTTGAGTTCCAATTGAACCTGTTACACCTAGTACTGTTATTCTTTTCATAAATTACACCACCAATGTTATAAAATGAAGTAAAATACCAAAAACCATAGCATTAAATAAGATAGAATCAAAACGATCTAAAATCCCACCATGACCTGGTAATAACTGTGAAAAATCTTTCACCTCAAAAGTTCTTTTCATACTACTAAAAGTTAAATCACCAATTTGACTAGTAATTGTCAAAATAAAACACATTCCAATTAAAAAAGGTAAAGGGATATTCATTTGAATATATGCACCAAAACCAACAGAAAGAACAGTTCCTAAAAGCATTCCTCCAATTGAACCTTCAATTGTTTTCTTAGGTGATAAACGAGGATTTAACTTATGTTTTCCAAACATCATACCAGAAAAATAAGCACCTGTATCAGTACCAAAAGTGGCTAAAGCAAGTAATAAAATATAATTGAATCCATAAGTTAATCGTAATTGATAAAGCATATGGAATCCCATTGCAATTAAAACACCAACACTAAAATAATAACAAACACGTGTAAAATTCATACCATCATCAAACATACTACAAGCAAGTAATACAATAAAGTAAACAATTAGTATTTCACTTGGAATAAGAAGTGCTTGTTCTAAAAACAATGAATAAAAAACAAAGATTCCTACAAGTGGATATAAATAAATATTAGCTTTTGGTCGATCACAAATGGAAAGCATTTCAAAAACACCAGCTCCGGCAATAAGAGCAATTAATATTTGAAAAGGAATTCCTCCCACTATAACACATGGTAAAAGAACAGCTGCTAGTACAATTGCAGTTATAATTCTTGTTTTCATTTCAAAACACCTCCAAAGCGTCTTTCTCTTCCTTGATAAATCGCAATTGCTTTATGTAACTCTTGTTCATCGAAATCAGGCCAAAGCACATCATCAAAAACAAACTCAGCATAAGCAAGCTGCCAAGGTAAAAAATTAGACAAACGATATTCCCCACTGCTTCTAACCATCAAATCAACAGGAGGTAAATCTCTAGTCATTAAATGTTTTTCAAAATAATCCTCAGTAATATCATCAATAGAAATCTTTCCTTGTTGTACTTCTAAACATATTTCTTTTGTTGCTTCAACAATTTCATCACGTCCACCATAAATAAAAGCAAAAGTTAAAATTAAACCTGTATTTACTGATGTTCTTTTGATTGCTTCATTAATAATATCTTGAGTTTCTTTTGGTGCCATTTCTAAATGACCAATATAACGAATTTGTACATTATTATCCATTAATTCTTTTAAGTACAAATTAAAAAATTCTTTAGGTAATTTAAAAATATATTCAACTTCACTCGCTTCTCTTTTAAAATTCTCAGTAGAAAAAGCATACACCGTCATCGCTTTAACACCTAAACGATTTGCTTCTAATGCTAATGTACGAATCGTCTTTGTTCCTTCATGATGTCCATATGTTCTTGGCATTTTTCTTTTCTTTGCCCAACGCCCATTACCATCCATAATAAATGCAATGTGAGCAGGAATATTATTCATATCTAAATCATAGTTTTGTATTTCTTTTTTTCTAAAAAACATAATCTCACCTCATACCTTCGTTTATTATATCAAAAATACAATGATTATGCTATCTAAATTTCAATTATGATAATCAATAAAAAAAGGGAATAGATTCTCCATTCCCCAATTAATTATACAGTTAATAATTCTTCTTCTTTTTCTTTTGTTAATTGATCAACTTTTTTTACAAATTCATCAGTTAATTTTTGAACTTTTTCTTTACCAGATTTCACTTGATCTTCAGGTAAATCAGCTTTTTCAACATCATCATTAGCACTACGACGAATGTTTCTTAACGCTACTTTAGCATCTTCAGCATATTTTTTTACTAATTTAACAAATTCTTTTCTTCTATCTTCAGTTAATGGTGGAACATTAATACGAATAACTTCTCCATCGTTTTGAGGAGTTAAGCCTAAATTAGCTTCATAAATAGCATGTTCAATATCTTTTAAAATGCTTTTATCATATGGTTTTACAACCAATTGACGACCTTCAACAACTGAAATACCAGATGTTTGATTTAATGGAGTCATAGCTCCCCAATAGTTAACCATAACACGATCTAACATTGTTGGATTGGCACGACCAGCTCTTACAGTTTTTAATTCACCCTTAAAAGAATCAATTGTTTTATTCATTTTTTCTTTTGTATCTTCAAGAATTAAGTTTAACATTTTATTCTCCTCCTTTTGAAATAGTCGTTCCGATAGGTTGTCCATCGCAAGCTTTAGCAATGTTCCCATCTTCTTGCATATTAAATACACATAAATCAATACCATTATCTTTACATAATGTAATAGCAGTTTGATCCATAATATGTAAATCTTCATTTAAAACATCTAAATAAGTAATATTTGTATATCTTTTTGCATTAGGGTCTAATTTAGGATCAGCAGAGTAAACTCCATCTACACCATTTTTAGCCATTAAAATAACATCAGCATTCATTTCAGCAGCACGTAATGCAGCTGTTGTATCAGTTGTAAAGAATGGACTTCCAGTTCCTGCTCCAAAAATAACAATTCTATCTTTTTCTAAGTGACGAACTGCTCTTCTTCTAATATATGGTTCAGCAACTTCTTTCATGTCAATGGCTGATAATAATCTTGTATCAACACCAATAGATTCTAAAGCATTTTGTAATGCCATACCATTCATAACAGTTGCTAACATACCCATATAGTCAGCAGTAGCTCTTTCCATACCCATATCACTACCAGTTTTACCACGCCAGATGTTTCCACCACCACATACAATAGCAATTTGAACACCTAAATCTTTTGCATCTTTGATTTGACGAGCAACATCAGCAACAACAACAGGATTAATACCAAACTTTTGTTCACCAGCTAAAGCTTCACCACTAAGCTTTAATAAAACTCGATTGTACTTCATATAATTCTCCTTTATTTTACAAGAAAAGGGCACAAAAAGTGTCCTCCCCCGTATATTTAATTATCCCTTCATTTGAGCAGCAACTTCTTCAGCAAAGTTTTCTTCTCTTTTTTCCATTCCTTCACCAACATTATAACGTACCATTTCTAATACTTTACCGTTACCTAAATATTTAGCAACTGTTTGATCTGGATCTTTAATGAATTCTTGATCAACTAAACACATTTCTTTTAAGTTTTTATTTAAACGACCTTGAACCATTTTTTCTACGATATTTTCTGGTTTAGGTTTAGCACTATTAGCATTTTCTTCTAAAGCTTGTACTTTTAATACATGTAATTCTCTATCTAAAACTTCAGCAGGAATTGCAGTTCTATCAATATATTGAGGTGCACTAGCAGCAACATGCATAGCCACATCTCTAGCTTTTTCTTCATCAGCACCAGCTAATTTAACTAACGCAGACATTTTTCCACCCATATGAGAATAAGCACCGAATGCTTCATCATCATTTTTAGTTAAAACAGTAAATCTTCTAAAGCTTAATTTTTCACCAATTTTACCACTTTTTTCAGCGATAACTGTTTCTAAATCTTTACCTTCAACATCAACTTTTAAAGCAGCTTCTAAATCAGCAGGTTTAGCAGCTAAAACAGTTTTAGCAACTAATTGAACTAATTCTTGGAATTCAGCATTTTTTGCTACGAAATCTGTTTCAGAGTTAACTTCAACAATTGCAGCACCATTTCCGTCAACCACAAAAGCAGTTAAACCTTCAGCAGCAATACGATCTGCTTTTTTAGCAGCTTTTGCAATACCTTTTTCTCTTAACCAATCGAATGATTTTTCTAAATCACCATCACATGCTTCTAATGCTTTTTTACAATCCATCATTCCAGCACCAGTTTTTTCACGTAATTCTTTTACTAATTTTGCACTAATTGCCATTTTTTTATCCTCCGTTATTTTTTTATAAAAAAGGGAAAGCTTTAGCCTCCCTTTCATTAACTATGCTTCAGTTTTTTCTTCAGCTTTAGCTGGTTTGCTTACTTCAGCAGTTTTTCTAGGACGAGCATTGTTTTTATATCTTGGTCCTCTTTGTTTGCTTTCTTCTACAGAAGCAACAGCATCATTCATAGATACTTCTTTATCATCTTCATCTTTAACATAAGCAACTGTTAAAGGTTCACCTTTTGCTTCACATACAGCATCTGCCATAGCTGCAACGATTAATTTAACTGCTCTAATTGCATCATCATTTGCAGGAATAACATAATCTACTTCATCAGGATCACAGTTAGTATCTACGATACCAAATACAGGGATTCCTAAGATTTTTGCTTCTGCAACAGCATTATGTTCAACTTTAGGATCCACTACAAATAAAGCGTTTGGTAATCTTCTCATTTCTTTGATACCACCTAAGTTCTTTTCTAACTTAGCTTTTTCTTTCATCATTAAGACAGCTTCTTTTTTAGTGAATAATTCTAAAGTTCCATCTTCTTCCATTTTTTCTAATTCTTTTAATCTTCTAATTCTTTTTTGGATAGTTTTGAAGTTTGTTAAAGTCCCACCTAACCAACGAGAATTGACATAGAAGCTTTCTGATCTTTCAGCTTCTTGTTGAACAGCTTCTTGAGCTTGTTTTTTAGTTCCTACGAAAAGAACTTTTCCACCTTTAGCAACGATATCCATTAAAGCTGCATAAGCTTCATCGATTTTATCAGATGATTTCTTTAAATCGATAATGTAAATACCATTTCTTGCAGTAAAGATGTATGGAGCCATTTTTGGATTCCATCTTTTTGTTTGATGTCCAAAATGAACACCAACTTCTAATAATTTTTTCATTGAAATTACTGACATTGTAACTTCCTCCTTTTTGTTTTTTTCCTCCATTGCTTCTAACACTTGCCACTCATATGAGCACATGACATGTGAATTCACAATGTGTGTATTTTCAATACCTGAGTAATAATAACATAATTAAATAAAAAAAACAAGAAAAAATCATTCTTTTCTCTATTTTTGTTTGATATTTTTAAGCAACAAATGAACAATTTGTGTTTCATCATATAAAGAGGAATTGATAAAATAATAATTATGATACCCTCTTCTATATTTAGCTTGATAATGAAATTTTTTTCTTTTATTTTTTTTAATAATATTTATTCTACTATAATATAATCTTAGATATTGTGGTATAAAACGATAAAAAGAAAACTGCTGAATACATAAAAAAGATATAAGTACAATTGTATTTATTTCACAATAACAAACACCTAATATAATTAATGAAAAAATAGAAATCTTTAAACTAAAATATAATGCCTCTTTTAAATCCAAAACAGATTGTAACAATAAACATAAAACACGATGTCCATCTAAAGGATAAATAGGCATTAAATTAAATAAAAAAATAAGTAAATTCATAGTTTTCAAATAATCATAAAACTCTCCCTTAAATAAAAACGTTATAATCATATCAATAAATAAATGACTACAAGGCCCAGCTATAACAACACATAATTCTTCTTTAATGGGATGAAAATAAAAATCTTTCAATGATAAATAAGCACCAAAAGGAAGTATTTCTATCTTTTCAATTTGAAAATGAAAATAATATGCCATCAAAAGATGGCATAATTCATGTATACATGCAATTGTTAAAGCAGATAAAAAGCGTGCTTCATAGTCAATGATAAAGGCAAATCCTAAGTATAAAAAAGTGACAAAATGAATATGCACCTTATGACAGCAATTCTTCAAAAGTTCCATAATCAATTTCTTTTTCACCTTGTGTAAATATAATCATCACCTGATCATTGCATGTTCCTAAAAGCGTCGCAGCATCAACTTGATCATACAAACTCACAAAAACATCATTCATCTTTCCATAAGTAACCTCAACATTATTGTCTAATAAAACAGTTACATATTTACCAAGTATTGCCTGTTCACCAACATAAATCACACGTCCTTTAGAAAAGTTTAAAACTTCATTTGTATGATTTGTATAATAATTATCTTTGACTTGTGTATAGCTCACTTTAGAAGATACAAACACTGAATCATTTTGACTTGTCAGATTATCAAATTGATTACTTAACCATTGTAATCCATTTTGGAAATGTAAATCATTTAAAACATAGTTTTTGATTTGTTCGCCATTAGGACTGACTTTGACATAAGCACAAACAGCTATTCCAACAAGTAAAACAACCATACATTTAATCATCCCATTATATAATCTTAAAAAATGATGATCAGTTAATGTAGGATTTCTTTGCGTACGTCTTTTTTCCATACGCCTTTTAATTTCATCAATTTCATTCACAAGTATGTCACCTCTATCTATACTTATGAAGATTGTTATTTAAAAATTCTTTCTAACAGTGGTTTCTTTTTATTTTTTAAAAAAGGAACTTCTTTTCCTTCTAATCTATCAACAATACGATTAAAACATTCACTCATATAGGAATGTTGATTCATATAAATAGGCATTCCTTTATTATTAGATTCAATCATCTGATGATCATCATAAACAATACCAAGTAAAGGGATTGATAAGATATCATAAGCATCTTTTAAAGTTAAACTACGTCCTTTATGAACATCATCATCATTATATTTATTAACAATCATATGTAAATGGTGTACACCTTGTTTTAATAATAAACCAACAACTCGATCAGCATCTCTTAATGAAACAACATCTAATGTCACTACAACAATAGCTTCATCACATAATCCACTCGCATATTGAAAACCTTTTTCAATTCCAGCAGGACTATCTATTAATATGTAATCAAAATCATTTTTTAATTGTTCAATCATTTTCATCATATATTCAACATTCAAGTTATCTAAAGCTAATGATTTACAAGCAGGTAACAAAAACAATGATTCCATCCTTTTATCCTTAACAAGAATTTGTTTTAATGTACATTTTCCTTGAATCACATCTTTTAAATCATATATAACACGATTTTCTAATCCCATCATAACATCTAGATTCTTCAATCCAAAATCAGCATCAATCAAACAAACACTTTTCCCTTGCTTTGCTAATGCATAACCTATATTAATCGACATACTACTTTTACCTACTCCACCTTTACCCGAAGTTAAAACTATGATTCTTGTCATAAACATCCTCCTCTACATATTTAATTTCATTGTCCTTATAATAAACACTTGTAAATGCAAAGGTTGTCAAATCTTGTAAAGTTTTTCGATTTATTATAATTTGAGCATGATTAAAATGACGACCATATATATTTACATTTTCATTCATTGCAACAATTGTCCCTTTCACTTCATTTAAAAAATAAACATCATCAAAACAATAAACATAGGCACCTTTATTGATCACTCCTAAAAATAAGGTTTGAGAATTAACAAAGACTTCTTCTCCATTATGAATTTGTTGTTTTTTCATCTCAATATGTTGTTGATATGTTGGTGTATTAATGCCTTCAAATAGAATTCTCTTTTTCTCATTTAACAACAAAATTAAATCTTTTACTTGTTTTTCTTGTAATTGTCGACATCCAAAATCAAAAAAAGCTCTTGGATAATAACTATCTTGTTGAAAGATAGGTTGTTCCAAAAGCTTATCTAAATCATTTAAAATAGTATCAAAAGAAACACAATCTTGACACTTTAAAACCAATACACCATTAATACCTTTTACTTCGATTGTCATGCTTTCACCTCTAGTTCTATATTTTCATGGACTAACCAAACAATAAATGACAATCCAAAATTAACCAGTAAAGTTGGTATTAAACGCATTAAAGCAAAGTCTTGAATTGGATAACTTGTCATATTTGTAATCCACATCAACCAATATACAGCAATTTCACATGCAAAAATTGTCATAATAGAGAAAATGGAAGATTCTAATATAGAAAAAGATTCTATTTTTATCAAATGTGTACGAACAAAGGCGATTAAACAATAAATAAGTATATATATGGCTAAAGAATTAGAATATACAACAGTATAATAAACACCACATATAGATGCATAGAAGTATTTTTCAACACTTTCAAGTGATTTGACTAATAGTGTAAACATCATCATTCCAATATAAGGAACAATTGTCATTGAGGATTTTGTATAGTTATAAGGTAAAAAGAAACTGATTGTACTATCAATAATAAAACAAATAAGAATTATGATAAAGCACTTAAATAAATGGTTTTCTTTCATTCTGTATTAACCCTTTGAACGACAGCCACATAATTCAAGTCATCAAAATCAACACTTGGTTTCACCTGACAAACAGATTCAGTTGCATTTTTCTTAGGTGTATAACTATCAACAGTTCCAATCAAAATTCCTTTTGGACTTTTACCAACTCCACCTAAACCACTTGTCACAACTTTTGCATCTTTTTCAATTTTTTCTACATCACTTAGTAAAGTTACACTATAAGACTTAGATTCAAGATCGTATTTATTTAAAAGACCATAGTATTCATTACCTTCACTTATAATCATAACAGGTATTTGTGATTTCGCATTTTCTGCCGATAATAAAGAAACAGTAGCTGAAATCTTTTCTACATTCGTTACAGTTCCAATCATTCCTTTAGCACTAATAACTGCCATTCCTTCTTTAATACCAGAAGTTTCACCTAAGTCAATTGTCACTTCATTGCTCCAGCTTTCTACATCACGGGCAATAACTTTCGTATATCTAACGTTATAATCAGTTGGTAAAAAATCTATTTTTGTAAGTTCTTTTAAATCTTCAAGTTCTAAAGACAAAGTTTCATTAAGTGCTGCTTCTCTAGCATACTTATCTAACTGTTCTTTTAATAAAGCATTTTCTTCATAAACATCTTTTAAATCATTATATTCAGAAAATAGATTTCCAATATATTGAATTGGTGTTTTAATAACATAATATTCAACATTAGCAATTGTATCTTTTAAAATTGTTTCTATTGAACTTGGAGCACGTCCAGTGACTAAAGTAATAATTGAAAATACAATCAAAACAATAGTTACAATAATGATTCTCTTTCGATATTTATTTGATTCACGTTCTTTATACAAAAACATCACCCCTAACTTTCATTTATTATAATATTATCATCAAAAAAAAGCAATTCAAAAAGATAAACACATCTAATGTTTATCTTCAAAACGTTTTTTAGCAAATATGCTATAAAACTCATTCCAGCCAACAATAAGATGATCCATAACCTCAATTGCCATCATTTTACCAAGTTCAACGAACTGTTGAGTTAAATAAATATCTTCTTGACTTGGAGTACTATCTCCACTTGGATGATTATGACATAAAACAATCTTAGCACTGCTAACGCTTATTGCTTCTTTAAAAACTTCTCTTGGTGTCACAACACTCATATTTAAAGAACCTATAAATATTGTTTTTTTCTTAATGATACAATTGCGATTATCTAAACATATTAATAAGAAATGTTCTTGTTTTAAAAACATTAATTCATTTTGTACTGCCTTATATATATCTAGTGGTGTTAATAAACGATAATCACTATTTCTTTCTTCTTTTAATCGTTTACTTATTTCAATAATACTTAATATTTCTATAGCTTTTGCTTTTTTAATTCCTTTTAATTCAATCAGTGATGCATAATCAACTGATAACAGTTGAGAAAAACCACCTATTTCATATAATAATCTTTGTGACAACTGCAAAACAGATTCTTCTTTATTACCCGTTCTTAATACCAACGCTAGTAATTCAACATTACTTAAAGACTCTATACCTTGACTTAATACTTTTTCTCTTGGATTTTCTTCTTTTGGTAATTGTTTAATCATTCACTTCTTCCTTTGCTAGATTTTCTAATAATAATTCAATTGTAGTATCATTAGAAACAACATATTTTTTTATAATCCCTTTTACATTTTGAGAATGTTTTTGAATATCATCATAATTTTCACTAATCATTGATAATACATAATACTGATGATCTTTTTGATAAGAATAACCTTTATAACCATCATTTTCTAATTCATCAAGTTTATTATTTTTGTTTTTTTCTTCTTTATAAATACCAACTTGATAAGCATAATATGTCTTTTGACCAATTGTTGACACATATGTAAAAATAAACATAAAACCAATTGATAAAAGACAACTTAAAATAATGACTTTGATTTCAAATTTCATATAGGCTCACCTCATAGCCATTATATGAAGTGAGCCCATAATTATACCATTAATTACGCCATTCAAGATTTAAAAGACGTGGAATAGAAATACGCCCTTTCTTAGCTTTATAAATTTTATAAAGAGCTGTTCCTAAGATAAGATAAAGCAAGGCCGTTCCAACTGCAATTCCTCCACACATTTCACATTGTTGTTGTAATGATAGTTCTTTCATAAATATTCATCCTTTCCTTGTTATTACTCCCTACTTTATATATAGCCAAAAAATTTGCAAATTTCTTCAAAAAAATGAAAAAAAATAAAAAAAGATAATAACACTTGGTTATTACCTTAATTCATCATATCAATTTTTTCTTTAACAGCTTGATATTTAGATTGATAATCTGTTAATTTTTCCTTTTCAGCATCAACTTTTTGTTTTGGTGCTTTTGAAATAAAGTTAGGATTTGAAAGCATACCTTCACAACGTTTAATTTCACCTTGAAGTTTCTTTAATTCTTCTTCAAGTTTTGTTTTTTCTGCTTCTAAATCAATATAATCACCTAATTCAATGATTAAAGCATTACCACCTTTAATCATTTCAGTAGCAACATTTGATGATGTTTCTACATTATATCCAATACAACGTGCATGACATAATTTATAGATATAAGGTGCTAAATCTTGTAATAATTGAGATAATTGTTCATCTTTTGTTTGAATACTATAAGCAATTTCAATAGCATTTTTAATGACATAAGATGCTCTCATATTTCTAATTCCTTTAACAATATCAAATAAATAAATAAATTGTTCATTAATGATATCATTATCAAATTGTTTATTAACTGTAGGCCAGCTAGCAATACAAATAGATTCTTGAGTGTGTGGAATTGATTGATAGATTTCTTCAGTTACAAATGGCATAAATGGATGTAACAGACGTACAATGGCATTTAAAACATAAACCAAAGTATTTTGTGTTGCTTTCTTTTCAATTTCATTATCACTATTTAAATGAACCTTAGATAATTCAATATACCAAGAACAAAAATCATCCCAGATAAAATTATAAAGTTCACTACCAACATTAACAAATTCATATTTATCCATATTTTCATCAACAGAAACAATCACATCATTTAAACGATTTAAAATCCATTGATCAGATAAATTTAAATGTTCAAAAGACAAATCATCATAAGACATATCTTCATCAATATTCATTAAAACAAATCTTGCAGAGTTCCAAATCTTATTAATAAAGTTCCAAGAAGATTCTAATTTTTCTGGAATATATCTTAAATCCATACCAGGTGCAGAATTAGTTGTTAAGAAGAAACGAAGTGTATCAGCTCCATATTCATCAATAACATCCATTGGATCAACACCATTACCTAAAGATTTAGACATTTTACGTCCTTGTTCATCACGAATCAAACCATGAATCAATACATCTTTAAATGGTCTTTCTTTCGTAAATTCTAATGATTGGAAAATCATACGAGATACCCAGAAGAAGATAATATCATAGCCAGTAACTAATGTATCAGTTGGGAAATAGCGTTTAAATAATTCACTATCTTTATTTGGCCAACCCATTGTTGAAAAAGGCCATAATGCACTAGAGAACCAAGTATCTAATACATCTTCATCTTGTTTCCAATTTTCAATATCACTAGGTGCAGTTTTTCCAACATAAACTTCTCCTGTTTCTTTATGATACCATGCAGGAACTTGATGTCCCCACCATAATTGTCTAGAAATACACCAATCTTCAATATTTTCCATCCATTGTTTAAATGTCTTTTCAAAACGTCCAGGAACAAAGTTTACTTTAGAATCTTTTAATTGGTTTTCTAAAGCAGCTTCAGCTAATGGTTTCATCTTAACAAACCATTGTTTAGAAAGATATGGTTCTACAATAGCATTACTTCTTTCAGAATGTCCAACTTGATGCATATGTGTTTCAATATGATCAACAACACCCGCTTCTTCAAAATCTTTTACTAAAGCTTCACGACATTCAAAACGATCCATGTCAGCATATTTGCCACACATATCATTCATTGTTCCATTATCATGCATACAAATTGGCATAGCAAGATTATATTTTTTTGCTAAAGCAAAGTCATTTGGATCATGTGCTGGAGTACATTTCATAACCGCAGTACCAAAACTCATATCAATATAACTATCTGCCATAATTGGTAAAGCCTCACCGTTTGCTGGATTGATGGCATGTTTTCCAACTAAATGTTTATATCTTTCATCATCAGGATGAACAAAAATAGCTTGGTCAGCAAACATTGTTTCAGGACGAGTTGTTGCTATAACTAAAGTTTCATCAGTTTCAACAACTTTATATTTGAAATAATACATATGTCCTTCAATTTCTTTATGAATAACTTCAATATTAGATAATGCTGTTCTTTGAACAGGATCCCAGTTAATAATACGTTCACCTTGATAAATATATCCTTTTTCATATAAAGTAATGAAAACAGTTTTAACAGCTTCACTTAATCCTTCATCTAAAGTAAAACGTTCTTTAGAATAATCTAATGATAATCCCAATTTTTCCCATTGAGATCTAATAATAGAAGCATATTCTTCTTTCCAAGACCATGCTTTTTCCAAGAATTTTTCACGTCCAATATCATAACGAGAAATACCTTCTTCACGCATTCTCGCTTCAACCTTTGCTTGAGTTGCAATACCAGCATGATCCATACCAGGTAACCACAATGCATCATAGCCTTGCATTCTTTTATAACGAATAATCATATCTTGTAAAGTTGTATCCCAAGCATGTCCTAAATGTAATTTACCAGTAACATTTGGTGGTGGAATAACAATACTATATGGTTTTTTTGTTATATCTCCTGCTTCAAAATATTTTTTATCAAGCCAATATTTATATTTTCCTTCTTCTACATCTTTATGATTATATTTCGTTGCTAGTTCCTTCATCTTCAACAACCCCTTCTTCATTTTCTTTCACTTCAGGAATATCATAGTCATAAAAATCTTCCTTATGTGCTAAAACATAGTCAATCAATTTTTCACTTAAATTAGTTGTACTGACTAGTGTCACAAATTCATTTGTAAAATCTGAAAAATTATAACGAGAATAGTTTCCCATTTCTGGATCATCTTCTTCATCATCTAAATCATTTTCAATAATTTCAGCAAATCGTCTTGCTGCTTTCATTAAGTCAGCGATTTCATATGAACCAACTTCATTAAACATATCTACAATATCTTTAACATATGGTGTTGTTGCTGGACTTAAGAAAAAACTATGTAATGATGCATTAGGTCCATTTAATGTTTGTGTTAATTGATAAATGGCATATAAAGTCTTTTCACTTTGATTAAAGTTATCAATAAAATGTTCAAAATCTTCATCTTCTTTACGCATACAGTGAAATAATGCTGCAGCAGTAATATCTTCTCTTGTACAATCATCAAAAACACCAGGTTTTAAATAAGTAAATTTTTCTTTTTTCTCTTCATAAGCTCTTATTGCTTCAAGTTTTGCTTTTTTATTTTGTTGCATTCTTTTGCTAAAGAAAAAACCTATAAATAAAATTGATGCAAAAAACAATATCCAAACAATCAAATGACTTAATGGCATACCCATAACGTTTATATTTTCCATACCTTTTCCTCCTTCAAATAAAAAAGCATTCGTATAAGGACGAATGCTCGTGGTACCACCTTAATTTGTATACAACATGTATACCTCAAAACTTTAACGCAGTTATACGTGCTTACCTACTTTGTTTCAATAAACATACTCCGAGACTACCTTCCATTTTTTCTTCTATCTCTTTACACCAACCAGAGATTCTCTATAAGAATAGAAAATGTACTCCTTCTCATCAACGTAGCTCTATTTTAACAAAGGCAATAATGAAAGTCAATTATATTTGTTGGATAAAAGTATGAATTGAGTCTAAATAATACAATAACCTTGATAATTTGATAATATTTTCTATTTCATCATCACTATAATAAATAATAGGAACAATATTCATTAAACAACAAAGTAATAGCTTTTCATCTTCTTTTAATTCTATTTTTTTAAAATAATATTGAGAAAAACAATCAAGATCAAATAAAATATCTGGTATTCTTTGATACATATCAAAGAGATCATAAATTGGTGAGTCTATACAAAGATTATCAATAGACAACAAAACCTTTTCTTTTAAAGCGATGTGATCATAATCAAAATGTTTATATGTTAAACAAACTCTAAGTTGTGTATAATCTTTTGTAAGTTGAAGATATTGAGAGAGATATTGTTTAGCACTACACAATGACTCATATATACGATAATAATTCATCACAAGCATCCATTGACTAGGAGAACGATAAACAATAGACTCATAACTTTGAATCATTTGTTCATAATACTGTTCTCTTTCATGAATAATAGAAATAATATCATGATGTAAAGTTGAAAAATAATCGTGACTAATTTTCGTATAGTAAAAGCTTGTCAAATGCAAATAAGCCAAAGTTTCAAAATAAAACTTAATTTTCATTTCTTTCATTAATCCTTGATTATTATCAACATATCTCATCAAATAAAAGTATTGATTTTGATAAGCTGTTAAAAGACAATTATATTTATTCTTTAAACAATTCACAAAACACTTTAAATGTAAAACCTCAATATATTCAAATGTTTTTTCTATTGATTTATCTTGTACTAATTTTAAATAATAATTATCTTGATGTGTTTTTATTTTATAAACATGATCACTAACCTTAATCAAACCAATAACATCAATACCATAATAATCATAAATTAGCGATTTCATGAAAAATAAGGAATAATCACAATAGTCCCTTTAGATAAGTTACGATCATGATTATAATTTTTAATTTGATATTCATCAACCTGATATCTTGCAGCTATAGATTGATAAGTATCACCATCTTGTACAACATACAAATAATAAGTTCCTATATCACCATCATCCTCTTCAATTTTTTCTTCTTTCATTTGATTTGTTTGAACTTGAGGCATTTGTGTGAGGATTGGTTCAGGAGTCATTTCCTCCACAACACTTTTTTCAACAAAGTCTTCACTTATTTCTTGTTCACGTAATAACTCTTCAATATCCTCACTCACATCATCTACGACTTCTTCTTTTGAAAGTACAACATCTGTTTCAATCACACGATCTTCATCATCTTTTACACCATATATAGAAGCTTGAATAACTAATGATAAATCACCATCAACAAAAGTATAATCAAAATCTTCTACTTTTACACAAAAATCTTTCTTATCTTCAATCTTACTATATTGTGCTAAAATATCTAAATCAATCGTATCATGAAAACAACTCTTTTCATTTTCATCTTTATACTCTCCATTAATCATAATACTTCCAAAAGCCCTCATACCTTGATTTTCCATTTTATAATTAATAGATTCATCAACTGCCACTGAAATTAATTCTTTCAATTGATGATGTAAATCAATCATCTTTCTAAAATATAATTTTTGCATACGTTTCCTCCTTATCAAAACATATGCAAAAAAACATGGAATATGAAAAAAATAAACCTTATGAAAATAAGATTTATTTCCCTAAAACTTCTAAAACTTGATTTAATACAGCATTTCCATTCATCATACCATATTCCTTAATCCCAATATGAACAACAGGTTTACCATCTGCATCAGCTTCAATAGCTTTTTTAGCATGACGAACTTGTGGACCTAATAAAATAATATCAGCATCCTTTGCGTTTTCTTTAATTTCATTAGCACTTACTGCCCATATCTTTGTTTGTAATTGTCTTTCTTTAGCTGCTTGTTCCATTTTTTGAACAAGTAAGCTTGTTGACATACCTGAAGCACAACATAATATAATTCTAATCATTTTTATCTCTCCCTATTATTTTTATTTTATTGTTGACATAGATGTAAAATAGCATCCCAAACTTCATCAACACCTTTTTTGTTTAAACTTGAAAAACGTATAAAATAATCATCATCAGCAAAATTCAATGTTTGTTTAATAAGCTTTTCATTTTTACTTAAATCATTACGTTTTAATTTATCTTCCTTTGTTGCAACAACAATAACAGGTAGCTTATAATATTTCGCATATTCATACATTTCAATATCATCACGAGTTGGTTTATGACGATAATCAACAATCAAAACAAGACCTTTTAAAGTATCACGTTTACTTAAATATGTATCAATCATACTACCAAAGCTTTCTTTAATCTTATCATTAACCTTTGCATAACCATATCCTGGAACATCAACCAATCGCAATTCATCATTAATATTAAAGAAATTAAGGGTTCTTGTTTTACCAGGTGTACTAGAAACCTTAGCTAATTGTTTACGAGCTGTAATGGTATTAATCAAACTTGATTTACCAACATTGCTTCGTCCTGCCATACATATTTCTGGCAAGTCATTATTGGGCCATTGTGATTGCCATGCTGCACATAACATAAATTCTGCTTTATTTATTTTATACATTTTTATTTCTCCTTTTTGAAAAATAGAGTCAATATTTGACTCTATTTTAATAATGCATGTTCGATAACTGTATCAATGTGATCAGCTAAAACAATATCCAAATCAGCTTTTACAGATGCTGGAATTTCATCAATATCTTTCTCATTATCACGAGGAATAATGATTGTTTTAATACCACTGCGATGTGCAGAAATTGATTTTTCTTTTAATCCACCAATTGGTAAAACTTGTCCTCTTAGTGTGATTTCACCAGTCATAGCAACATCATCACGTACCTTACGTTCACTAAACGCTGAAAGGATCGCTGTTGTTAAGGTAACACCAGCACTAGGTCCATCTTTTTTAACTGCCCCTTCTGGTACATGAATATGAATATCTTCTTTATCAAAAGCAATATTTTCAAGTCCATATTTTTCACGATTTGCCTTCATATAATCAAGTGCAATTGATGCTGATTCCTTCATAACATCACCTAATTGACCAGTAATAATAAACTTACCAGTTCCATTAAAATGATTAACTTCAATTGGTAAAATATCACCACCATATTGAGTATATGCCATACCAGTCACAACACCTACTTGTGGTTTTTCCATTTTCTTTGTATGTTCAAATGGAGCTTTACCTAAATATGTTTCTAAATCATCAATTGTTAATTGAATAAGTAAAGAAGGTTCTTTTAAGATTTTTAAAACAGACTTACGACAAATTTGAGCAATTAAACGTTCTAATTGACGAACACCTGCTTCTCTTGTGTAATGTCTAATGATATACATCATAGTATCATCATCAATTGTTAATTGTTCTTGTTTTAAACCATGATTAACAAGTTCTTTTGTTAATAAATGACGTTTTGAAATTTGTAACTTCTCTTGTTCTGTATAAGAAGAAATTTCAATAACTTCTAAACGATCACGTAAAGGACCTGGAATATTACCTAAATCATTTGCAGTTGCAATAAATAAAACTTTAGATAAATCATATGGTTCTTCTAAATAGTTATCTGAGAAGAATTGATTTTGTTCTGGATCTAAGACCTCTAACATAGCACTTGTAGGATCGCCTTTATAATCACTAGACATTTTATCAATTTCATCTAGTAAGAACACTGGATTAACAACACCAGCTTTTTTCATTCCTTGAATAATACGCCCAGGCATAGAACCTAAATACGTACGACGATGTCCTCTGACTTCTGCCTCATCTTTCACACCACCTAAAGATGCCTTAACAAATTTTCTACCCAATGCTCTGGCAATAGATTTAGAGATAGACGTTTTTCCAACGCCTGGCGGACCAACTAAACAAATAATTGGTGCATTTAAAGATTGTGTCATTTGTTTAACAGCTAAATGTTCAACAATTCTTTCCTTAGGTTTTTCTAATCCATAATGATCTTCATTTAAGATTTGTTCAACTTTTGTAATATCTTGTTCATCTTCTGTTTCTTCAAACCAAGGTGTTTTTAAAACCCAATCAATATAAGTTCTGACAACATTAGCTTCAGAAGAAGCAGCAGGCATCATATCATATCGTTTTAATTCTTCTTCGATTTTATCCTTAATATGTTGAGGATATGGTTTATCTTGAATTTCTTTACGAATATAATCTGTGTCATCTTCTTTATTAGGTGTATCACCTAATTCTTCTTTAATAGCACGTAATTTTTCTCTTAAATAATATTCTTTTTGATTTTCATCAATACTTTCTTTTACCTTAATATTAATCTTTTCTTCTAATTCATTAATTGTTTTTTCTTCTTCCATACTAGCAAGAACTAGTAATAAACGTTTATTAATATCACATTCAGATAAGATTTTTTGCTTACTTGAAAGTTCAATATGAATA
>Ga0129317_1000713_pt1 | contig 30872 bp, 28 predicted proteins | sample Cm1ome_FD_94430 | JGI IMG/M metagenome (GOLD analysis project Ga0129317, IMG submission 94430) | Eastern black-and-white colobus group fecal microbial communities from Wisconsin, USA - Cm1105 metagenome | ecosystem: Host-associated > Mammals > Digestive system > Large intestine > Fecal | place... | reverse complement strand
TAAATCTTTCAAAGAACTCTTTCTTAATCTTGCCCCGAGGTCTCATTGCTGAGGCATTTCTCAAAAGCGAGTGCAAAGGTACGCACTTTTTTCTAAACTACAAAATATTTCGAGGAGAAATTTTAGTTTTTATGCAACTTTTTATAGTACTATTGATTTATGTCAGTGAGAATATGCCGTACACATTATTTATTATATTAAAAGGCTGCGTCATTAAGACAATTTTTCATTTTTATTTTTTTTGTTCAAAATCCTCGCCAACAACCATGAGGCATTAAGATTTTGTGCCACTCCATCCCTAATTTTATACGAATAGATTATGTTCTCCGAAAGTTCAATCTCAAAACAATAATTCTTATAAAGCATACTGTTGCCGGCATTCCGTTTTGCCAGTTCAAGGTCATGAGTGGCTATAATTGCAGACACACTATACTGCGCAATCTCATCAAGGAACAGCACCGAGCCTTCAAGTTTGTCCTTCGAATTGGTGCCTTTCAGTATCTCATCAAGGATAATAAGTGTAAACTTGTGGCGTTTGACATGATTAATCAACTGTTCCAAACGAATAAGCTCGGCATTGAAATAAGAGATATTTTCAGAAAGATTGTCAGTGGTACGCATACTTGAGAACAGCGAGACAATGGAAAAGCCGAAAGAGCGGGCACACACCGGCAAGCCGCAACTTGCCATGACATAGCTGACACCGATGGTGCGTAGAAATGTGCTTTTGCCAGCCATATTCGCCCCCGTGACAATGGCGATATTGTGTTTTTGCAGCTTGAAACTATTGGGAACGGCTGTCTCAGCAGCCAAAAACGGATGGCAGACATCCACAGCCTCAATCACGCTCTCGCTGTCGTCATCAAGAATCTGCGGAAAAGTGTTGGCGGGATTATTGGCGGCATAAGTGGCAAGGCTCACCAGCGCATCAATCTCAGCCACGCAATCAGTCCACGGCCCGACGTATGGAAGATATTGCGTGCCCCATCTCACGAAACGCCGCATGAGAAACACATCATAGAGCGCGACTCCATTGAACAGTATATAGACAATGACATTGTTGCGCTGGTCGAAAAGATTCAGTATGCGCGACAAGCGGCGGAAGGCGGTCATACACGAGTTGTCACCATCAATCAGAGTCTCTTTCAAGCGTCTAAGTTTCAACGACTTGAAATCGGCTTCCTCTACATTCTTCATAATGGCGAGATAACTGGAAAATTCGTCATGCAGCCTGCCGATATTGCAGCCTGTCTTATTGGATGCCCTGAACGACATATAGGATGCCGCAAACTGAAGCGAGAACATTACCGTGAACAGTGTCATCGGCACAATGCCCGCAATGCCTGCCACGAGCGAAATCACCGTTACAGCCACCGATACAACGGGCAGAGCCGACTTAATCATCCATTTGCTGTAACTGCCCTCTCCCACCAGCTTCGCCAGCCGGTCGATACTGTTGTCCACAGGCGGATTGGTGAGAAACATTATCCTCCAGTCGTGCATGGCGCTAAGCTCGCCAACGGCATCCTGCGATGCGCGTATCTCATCCCTGTCCATACACAAATGCGTGAGTTTATGAGCAAGCCTGTCGCTGCCCTTCTTCGTTATTGTGCGGTTTATACGCTGAAAGAGCGACGATTGTCCGAATACATCAAGATCATAGGCAAACTCATGCGTACTGTCCACATATCTCTTACCGTCATCGAACGGAGTCAGGTCACCAGTCAGATATTTAAGTTCGTTGCCACACCTCTCAATCTTTCTTCTGCAAACCTCGATACGCTCCATGCACTTATAGTCAGCCCAATAAAGCGCAGCATACACAGCCAACGTCAACACAGCACAAGCCACAGACCAACCGCTCTCGCGCGTACATACTATATATATAAAGGCACAAGCCGCCGCAAACGACAGCAACTTGCCATACAGATACAGGCGGCTCCGTGCCTTCAACCCCTTCAACTCGTCATCATACTCACGCTGTTTGCTCAAATAGAAATCTTTCATTATCAGTATTCTTTATCATATTAGGACGCAAAGATAATGTTTTTTTATCCAACCGACACATACCGTCGTGTTAATTTTACGTAAACGGCACAGATTAACTATGTCTATCATCACTCTCTATTCCCTAATCAATAGTCCCAAAAGATACGAAAAACAATCCCAAATCGTAAATTTACCCGTATAGCATTGGCTAAGATTTATTTTTTTGCTATCTTTGCACCGAAAATCAAAACACAAGGTATGAAAAAATCAACAAAAATTATCATTTTGCTATTTGTCATGGCATTAGTTTATTCCTGCGGTCAGAAACATTTAAGATTCAGCGACGCAGAGGCGGAACAGCTTAGAGAAAGGTTCGACACCTGCATCGCCTTCAACAACCTGCACAGACTTGATGCGCTGAATATCATCGACACAATGATGAGCGTATATGAGGAAATAGAGAATACGCCCAAAGAAGTACTGACAGAGAAACAGCAGAAAATGCAAAGGCAAATATATCTGGCAAAGTCAGGTCTGTATATGTATAAAGGCAAGATGGACAGTATGCTGATAACTCTGAAAGACGGACTGAAGGATGCGGAAACGGCGCACGACACAATAGCAATGACAAATGCCTATATGCGACTGATAGGCATCTACTCGTCGTGGAGAATGGAGAAACAGACAAGGATGTTCATCCACAAGGCATTAAATGTGGTTGACAATGTTGACAATGTACGCAAGCTGCAATGCCTGCTGACGCTAAGTATGGCATTTCAGGAGCAAAACAAAATCGACTCGGCCCTCATAATCATCAACAAAGCCGACAAGGTGATAGCAAGCAACGATACCCTGCTGAAAAAATTCACCACGGACGTACAGTATATGTATCCCTACGTCAAGGGATGGATATATTCCACAATTCCCGATTCGGCCGAGACCGCGGTAAAAGTGCTGGAGCCTGTATACAGGACGCACGCTCCCAAAGCATATCAGACAACGGGAGTGGACGTGATAAGCTACAGTCTGGGACTGGCATACGAGCATCTCGGCCATAAGGCAAAAGCTCAGGAAATGTTCGACAAGGCACTGGACATCATTATAAAAAGAAACATGCTGGACGGATATGACGTGGCGAAACGTCTTATGAACCGCTATCTGACGGAGAAAGACAACGCGCGGCTTCTTAAGATTCTGCCTGTATGGTACAACATGGAGACAACGGTGTACAACAACATGAGCTCGTCGATGCTCACCGAGTATGAAGTGGAATACCGGGTGGCGGAGCAAAAGCACATGATAGAAAGACAGGAATGGGAACTGAAGATGAAACGTCTGCAGAACGTGATTCTGGTTTGTGTGGTAATCATCCTGCTGCTGGTGTGCGCATGGGGAGCATGGTTCTGGCAGGTGCGCAAGCGCAAGATGCGCAAGCTGTTTGAGACGATAATGTTCCGCTATGCCGAGTGGCACAACATGATGCTTGAGGTGAGAAACGGAGAAACACCGTTAATCAGTGTAAATGCCATAGGTCCCAACGTACTTCTTGGCTCACAGGAAAAGAAACAAACCGTAATAATGACTGGAAACACCCCCCCCGACCGCCAACGACAATGCAGAAACATCCGATGGACAAACAGAAAACAACGACAACAACTTTAACAAATATCATATTCTCTACCGTAAGGTGCTGACTGTGATGGAGAAAGAGAAACCGTTTGTCAACCCGCGTCTCACTATCGACGGGCTCGCACGCATCGTAGGCACAAACCGCACAGACCTCAGCTTCTGCATCAACAGCATGTCGCACTGCAACTTCAGCCACTGGATTGCCATCTACCGCGTTAACTATCTGCTAGAACTGCACATGCAGGACAAGTCGAAGTCTCTTGACACCTTTATCAGCGAGGCGGGATTCTCATCGCGCTCATCGTTCTACCGGCAGTTCAAGATGGTGACGGGACTCACGCCTGCACAGTTCAGAAATTTCGCAAATGAGTAAGCTGGTAATATATATCAGCACCAACAATACAGACAAAAGCATTCATCTTTCAATAACTGTGGAAGATGAATGCTTTTTGCCTTAATCAAAATATTCAGCCATGGTGTTGTCAAATACACTACCGTAATATGCTTCATTGTAGATTTTCACATGCGACCCGTCCGTATTGCGGCTAATGGTATAATACAAATCCCTGAGAGAAACCTTTGGATTTTGACTTATAGCTTCCTGGAATCCCTTTGTGAAACCATTTGAGCGGAATATTCCTAACGTCTCATCCCATTCTGCAGCATGTGATGTTTCATTAGGATTGGCAGCCGTAAGGAAGATTATGCCTTCCATACCCTCACAGTATTTTCCAAGCCCTCCGCTAAAACAAGCCTCTACAGCCACCATCATCTTTCTGTGCGGCACATATCTCAACACATCGAGCATTTCCCAATATGCCGCTGACGTGGAGCCAAAATCCAAGGCTCCCTTGCTGCCATGACTGCTCCAGAACACAAACACATTGTCGTTTTCCGTAGGATGCAACACTTTCTGCAGCCTGTCTGTTTTCTCGCCTCTTAATATACGGCCTAAATCCGACACGAGCAAGCTGTTCAATTTATAGTCAATGGCATTGGGCACATACAGATTCAAGCCATCGGGCTTTGTCTTTATTTCTGCCGGATATTTATTCTTTGGATTGTGTGCAATATCATCTTCCATAATCAATACGATATGGCTGTCATCATATCCATGATTCTTTAAGACATGATACATAGCCAAGGCATCCGCCTGAAAGCGGTAATTACTCCATCCTTGGGAACCTGCGACAATAAGAGCCCAACGGTCGTGCAGTTCCGGATAATTTATTGTGTTTGGGAAATCCCCAAATTGCTGATAGGTTGTAGAAGTCCAGTTCCACATCTCTTTGGATGACGAACTTCTCCTTGAGCCGTCTGTGGTATAATATCCCAATGTATAATAATTACCCTCACGCAGTTTCCAATGTCTGAAAGATGTTCCCTGTTGGCATACATGTGTCTTTTCATCAAAGTTCCACTCGCCTGACACTCCTTTCAAGTTGGGCAGTCCACCTTGCCGGAGCTTTTGGAAACTTGCCTTTGTGTCGGCAGGCAGCCATCCGCAGAGATTCGATTCGCGACCGTCAACCACTTCTCTTATGGCATCATTTAAATCTGTGCTGCCCGTAACCTCCTGATGTAAAAAAGCATAAGTCAGCATCAACATCGCATCATAGAATTGTGCCTCGCCGTTCATCATCTGTTCGCCAAATCTTAACTGATAAGCTGTTATAAATCCGCTTGAAGGATCGGCAGAAATGTCAATACCCTCATACATGTCCATTTTTGTTGTAGACGCAATGCCCTTTGCATAGAAAGCGTCCGAGCATAATATCCGCGGATGATAGAGATAACCGTTTTTAGATTCTTTTATTTCCCTGTCTATCTCAGCCACCTCATCGTCGAATGCCAAAGCATCCGCATCCGCGGCAGGATTAAATATCAGCACGCTATTACTGAGCTTATGGTTGTTGCCGCACAATTCCCGAGCATACTTTCTTATGTCTGATTCGTTTTTGTACAGCAGAACTTCATGCTCCTTTATGCCAAACTCTTCGGCAATAAACGCAAACCATTCCACATACGTGTCTTGGGCGTCAACCCTGTCATCAGATTTGTGAGCCAAAAGATACACCTTTTTCTCTTCATTTAACGACACATTCGACAGCAGGATTTCCAACTGTGCTATTTCGCTTTCCGACATATTCCACACATTATCTGCAGAGGAATATTTACGCTGATACTCTGCATCCGTGGCACACGGGGTTATCATCGGTTTCGCAGTCCCGCGCAGTATCTCGGCAAGCCTCTCCGCCTTGTCTGATGTCGTGGGGCCTATAATCGCCTTCACCTCATCGTCATTCGCCACATCGTTCATGTATTGCTCAATATCTGCGTCATCCTGACTTTTAAATGTCAGTTCAAGGTCAACTTTAGACGGCATCCCCACCTGTGCCGTTCTGATATTCTCCAGAAACCACTCTGCGGTTCTCTGCCAGTTTGCCGCTTCCTTGTCCTCCATGATGACGGCAACCTTATATTTCGACACCTTTTGACTGGCTTCCTGACCTGTGTTGTCGTCACTTGAGCACGAAGTCATTGAGCATGCCCCCGTCAAGACAAAGAAAATATACAATAGCTTTTTCATAACCATTTCTGTTTTTTCAAATAATCATTCTCAATATCTATAGCTTCTTGGATATATATGGATTTGTAATTCTCAAATTCATCTTCGTCATATCTTTCATCCCACAGATTCAAATATTTGAAGAAATCCTCACAGACAACTATTTCTATATCACCATCACGCAAACTGTATGTTTTCACTGGCTCCCAATCCTCACCTTTTATCCAGTTATCAAGATAGTCATTCAATATAAGGTCAATGTGGATAAAGAGTGAGAACGGTATGCGTGAGGACAAACCGGACATGTCGGTATCCATACCAATGAGAAGCGGCAATGCGAACATATCATGATTGAGATAATTCACAACCCCGACGATGCTTCCACCCATCAAAGGAAATATCATTTGGTCATCAGCAATTTCTGAAAGCAGATGATGCGCTTTGTCAGGCATGGCAAAGCCTGTGGCATCGTCTGCAAGATAAACGACCTCTGCACTAACTCCCTCTGCCTTGTATTTGTTATAACCGTCTAAAAAACCATTCTTCGCCTCTTCCAAAATTGGGAAGTCAGGCATTGCCATCATTACTATAGCATCAAACTCCTGACTCATTGCGCCGGCAAGATAGCTTGCACCGTATCTGCATATTCGTACACTGCTCACTCCAGCGGGATAAGAGCTGTTCATTCCATCCACAACAAGAATCCTGCTGCCTTTACCCAGTTTGCCAGTCACATTATCTGAAATAAATGCCTCATAGGTGTTGTCGATTATCAGCACCGATGAGTCGCGCAAACCGTCGTGCTCAATCCATGCCTCAAACATATCGCGTGCTTCGTCAACATCGCCTGGCGACAACAGACTGAGGTCTGTGTTTGTGGATTTCGTAAACTCCATCACCCCCTGGGCTATACAGTCGTTATAGCCGTTATCACCCAAGCCACTGACACTAAGAAGCAATGCCACTTTTCTGTATTGCCTGCTGGAATTGTCGGCAGTAATGGTTTCGTCATCACTGCAACCGACCATAATAGCCGCCAATATCCACAATATCCACATTCTATACTTAATCATAATAATATTGTTGTTAGTTGTATCTATACGTTGAAGACCTTATCATTCTTATAACACCAGGATTCACCGTGTTTGCCACTACCTCCGGCATGTCCAGACGTGTGAACCTCAGTAGCTTGCCGTAAGTGTCACTTACAAGAAAAACGGTTTCCTTGATGTCATATACATTTACGGTACTCAAATCCAGCCCGCTGCTGCCTTCCTGAAAATAGGGGTCACTCGTATTAAATACTGTATTCATTGACCTCACATCCTCTGAAGACGGCAACCGCCAGTTTACAGGCAGATAATCCTTAAAATCTATTTTACCACGGTTATAGAACAGATATGTCTTGTCATATCTTACATAATTTTCCAATCCCCCGCTTTTTCCCGGCATCTCGTCTCCCGCATTTGAGACTGTGGTGGCATAGTTATCCCTTGTCCAGACATTTTCCCCTATCTTCACCAGTCTGTATGTCTTTCCTGAATGCAGGAGAGTGACGTCAAAAGCCGGCTGACCTTCTGAGTATGTTATGTTCTCAGTGGACCTGACCGACAAACAGGAACCGTCGAGATAAATGCTGCTGTTGTCGCCCACATAAATACCCTTGGAATAATCGGTGACATTGTTTATCACAGGATAAGCCATTGTCACCCTATGGGCGCCGTATTTGGGCACAACTTCCCTACAAAACTCCACAAGAGGCTTACCGTATGCCCAAGCTACTTTCACAAGAGTGCCCTTCTCGTCAAAGGCAGGAACATTAAAGCTGTAATGTGGCACCTTGGGCTGCGGAAAAGACAGTCCGTCGTCATCCACACGCTTGCCAAGTATATAATTTCTCACCTTTGCCGCAACTTCTTCGTCTGCAATCAGTTCCCATATAGGACGCAGGCGACAGTCCACCATTTGGCTGTTGGCACTGTTGATACTACTTGTCCATTTCTGCAAAGTTGCTTCGTCACATTGTTCACCGTTCAGCAGAGCCTTACCCAAGATTGAGACATCCCCACCTTTTGCCGACACCGATGTCTTGCTGTTTTCATTAGTCTTGAGCATGGCATTTTTCTGTGTCTCACTGACAGATATGCTAAACATCGACAGCAGATTTGCCTCTACACTTATCCCTACCTCTTCTTCTGAAAGCGAGCTGCTTTTAGCCACAGACATATTATAGTCCAGCCTTCCACCTACATCGCTACTATAGACGTATGTATTACCAAACGTGCGGACAAAATCCTTAATGTCACTCTCTCTGCCATGGCTATAAGAGAGTTTTTGCAGATAAGCTTCAAAGCCTTCAGTAAACACCGGCTCATGGTTGGCTGCCGCCGTCATAATATTCTCAATGTTCATGGTGCGTCGTGTCATGACATATTTATACCTCTTTGTGGCAAAATAACAATTATTGCTTTCCATATCCGACTGCTCGAAACGTGCCGTCACGTCCAAAGAGAACGCAAAGGGAATTCCTACTCCAACAGATGCCTGGACTCCCAGCTTTTCTGAATAGTCGGTTGAGTTCTCTCCCACATTGACATAGGAGTCAGCCATATTATAAGGCTCGTCGGTAATAAAAAGATTACCTTCATACTTGTCGGCAAGCGCCTTAATTCTTGCAGCATTGAAAATCTGGTCCCTCACACCCTTGGGATCACCATAGTATGTATTGCTGTCGTATCCCCAGCCAACTCCTATTTTGCGGTCAAAATAATCAGGGACGGTACTGCCGGATGTTGAGCGTGACAATGCCGAATCTGAATGCAGATAAAAACTGTCGTCTTCTGAACATCCACAGAAAAAAGACAGTAACGTCAACATTACAAATAACCTTGTCTTGATTTCTATTTTATTCATATCTAAAACTGTTTTTACGTAAAAACAATGAGTTTACCTTACCATTATAATCATTAGAACCAAAAAACTTGTATGATCCATTGAGATAGATGCAAACAGGACCGTCGGTGCATGAGAGCCAGAAATTATCATTGGGCAAATTCAGTCCACTCCTGCCGTCTTTACTGAACAGTAAGGAGAAATCGTTAAGCAAAGACTTCTGCAAGTCAAATATATCTTTTCTCCCGGGAACTGAATAATTACGGTCAATGATTCCTGAACTACCCGAATATCCGTACAGATGGTTCTTGAATCCCCAGTATTGTTCTCCAATCTTTACAACACGCAGCCCAACAGAAGTCCTGTCATCAGCATGCACGCTATTGGCTCTCACCGCATTCGGCATGTAGTCTTCATGTTTGGAATATATGCCAAAATTATATATGTATAATGAATTTATTACTTCTGTGGAAGAATAGTTGGCATCAACGTAGTATTCCGCAACACCGTTCCTCCACACAACACGCCCCGGCGCATTTCCCTCTTTGTCACCCACAAAGAAGCCACGCTCGTGGTTGACTTTACCGTCAGCAAGGACGGGATAGACCACCACCACACTCTTGTCTGACCGTATGCAGGGAACAAACTCCCTGCACACCTCTGCCAATACATGGCTTTCCTTTCCCGGCTGCACAACCAGATTCATATTGTCAAGACCTGCGGGAATACTGAATGAATAACACCAGCCGTTGTCATCATCGGCAGGAAAGGTATCGCTGCCTGCCATAATGTTTATCTCATTCTCAATCCTTCTGCTGACATCCTCGTCAGCAATCAGCTCATAGATTGGAATTGTTCTTGTGTCAACCAGTGTTGCCTTTCCAGAGACAAGCATTGCCCTGGCATCATGGAAACTGCTTTCCCAGTCCACAAAAATCTTGTCGTCAATAGGCTGTTTCTTACTTATCTTTTCGTTGATTTCCTTGCCTATGTCTTTTGTGTCGCCACCCTTCACATAACATGTGCAATCGTAATCCACGTCTATCTTTTCTGAGAATTTTTTCTCTTCCTCTGTCATCGACGATGATTTCTTGAACAATTTCTTATAGGTTGTAGTCACCACCTGCTCCACTTCCGTGGTTGTTGTCTTTTTTATGGTTGTTGTGTAGTCCAGCCTTCCGCCAAGCCATGATGTAAGAACGGCATCGGTGCCAAATTTGTTTATGAACTCACGTGGCGTCATGTATCCATATTTCACGTCAACGATGCTTTGCTTAAAGTCATCCGTGAGAATATCCTTACCCCTTTCAAGCAACAGTTTTATGGAAGACTCCGACAGATTGCGCTGTGCAACGATATTAAGTACACTCAGTGTTGCAAAGCTACATTCATTCTTTGTAGATGTTGTTGTGGTTGTACGCTTATTTACCTCCTTCTTATAGAATAGTATTTTTGTTTTGGCATTTGTTTCTTTTGTGATGGTTTTCGAGAACTCAGAAACGGAATATGCAACAGATTTCGAATAATTCAACTCATACTGTTCCTCATCGTTGGCTATATTGTCTATATTTTCAAACGACTTCAACTTGGCATAATTGATAATCTGCCCCTTGATGTCATTTTCGCTCGCATACTCCCCAAAAGCGTTATAACCCCAGCCGGCAGCGTATGTCTTGTTCAAATCTGAAGTGAAAATGACGTTCTCGCCTCCCTCGTCTTTTCCCTGCTGGATTATATGCCATGTATTCAATGCCGTTCCATTACACCACAACACAATGTCTGCGGCCCGGCGGCTGTCGTTGGAATTCTGCTCAACATACACGTCAACATATCCATTCCCCACTCCCGACCGTTGTTCCTCTGCAATAAACAGCCAGCCGGCATCTGTCTCTATCCGCCAGTCGCTGGCAGCCTCAACATTCAGCCGGTATGTGTCGCATGCGGCAGACCATGTCAAGGATAAACTCTCGCCGCCAGGCGAGGGTTTATCCTTAGTGTCATCATCGTTTGTACATGCACACAGCATCAGTAATACAAACCATAAGATGTTGTGAATCTTTCTCATTTAAGAAACAGTAATAGACGTTATTCATACTTGAACTCAGAAGAGCGGACAAGCCTTACCGGGTAATAATAATCTTTACCCACAACCGTTTCCCCATACTGCATAGGCTCAAGTCCGTCCTTGTCGATGAATATCAGCTTGTTTTCAGCAGCCAAAAGGAAATAGGTCTCGAGTTCCTCGTTTTTTATAGTCTCAATTACTGAAGTCTCATAACACCAATACCAAAAATATCTCCATTTGATTTTTGTCACAACTTCCTTTTCTGAAGTCGCATATCCTGTTCCATCGAGATTAAAGCCTGTCGACCCGCCTTTCAGGAACGGTTCTCCAGTTGCAGCCATCGACTGCATCTGTTTGAATGCCTCTATAGTCGGGACGCTCCATTGTGTCTTGAGAAAATTAGCATTCATTTTATAGTAATATCTGCCGTTTATCTCAATATACGGGAATTTTTTATGTCCCACACCGTATGGGCTTGAGATATTCTCGCGCATCCACACCTGCTTGCCTATCTTTACAATATTATAATATGACAGTTTGGTATTTCTTCCCTCGGTTTTGTAGAACTTCGCATACGACGGCTGCATTGAGCCAGTAGCCCATTTCTCAACACCTGCGCCGCCCTTATTTGAGAATTTCACATCTGTACCATTACCTTCAATATAGAGTGTCGTTACTTTCTCAATGTCTGAGTATTCTGCGTCCGCCTTATATATATAGGTGTTCTTCTCATCATTCCACTCCAGTGAGCCCGGTTTCATCACACCGTTGCCAAGGAAAAATCCCTTTGAGTAGTCGGGCTTACCCTCAATTATAGGATAGGCAACGAATACGCGGTTCCTGCCCAATGCGGGAATCCGCTCATTGCATATCTCCGCAACAGGCGAGCCGGCGGCATCCACTGTATATATAAGCGTACCGTTGCCAGTTTCCACATCCGTCATAAAGTCTGACAGCTCCACCTTAACGGCTCCCACAACATCTGATTTTGGCTCAGGGAGTTCGTATTTTGGCTCCTCTTTCACATATCTGCCTTCTGTGAGATACTGCTCAACGGCTTTTGCAGTCTCCTCATCGGGAATCACATTCCATATAGGAATCAGCTTATGGTCAATCATAAGAGAATTTTCCTGAGTGATTGACCTCTCCCATTTCAGGATGTCGTCACTCGTATTGTCCATCTGTCCGTTAGTGGCTTTTGAGAGAATACCCGCATCACCGCCCAGCACAGTCACCTTGCAGGTGTAGTTGCTGCCAATTTTTTTGTTCATCTTGTCGTATGAGGCATCTCCCTTTATGTTGAACATTTTTTTGTACCCCATATCAAGACCGGCAGTTATGTCAGTCTTTGAGGACACGTCGCTCTTGTCGGTCACCATACTGTAGTCAAAACAGCCGCCAAGTTCAGCCGCCACCACGATATGTGTGCCATACTTGCCTATAAAATCCTTTATCTTCTTGTTTACGTCTGCATCATTGGATTCTATTGCTTTTGACAATTTATTAAGATTCGCCCTAAATCCCAAAGACAATATTTTATTCCTGCAGTCAGGGTCTAATTCAGTCAGTGCGACAAGGTTCTCCACCGACATAACCTTGCGGTAAAGTATTCTCTTATGACGGCGCTTGGAGAAATTCTTGCTTGAGTTTGCCAGGTCCTCAGAGTTGTAATTTGCCTTGATGTCCATGGAAAAGCCACATGGCACGTCCACACTTAGGCTGGCGTTCACGCCCAATGACTCCGACATGTCCTGGGCCGAGGTACCTGAGGATTCTATGTTCTCTATCACCTCATAGCTCTCCGTTGCAACCGAAAGCTCACCGGGAGCAAACTCCTCCATCAGTCTCTTGGCTTGCAACTCGTTTATTACCTGTTCTTTTATTTCATTGGCATCGGCATATTTGCCATATCCATTATAGCCAAAGCATACGCCATGTTTCTGGTAATTGCCATCACCAAGGGCATTCGAGCCGCTTTCTGCCAGTCCCTTCTGCCGTATCGTCACCTTCTCATCGGTTCCGTCGGCAAAAGTTATTGTCAGCGTTGTCGTCCTGCCCTCGTCCTCACTGTTTTCCTCAGTGTAGAACTTCAAATCTGCCGAGCCATTGCCGGATGTCTCATAAAGGGTTACCCATTCATCGGCTATCTCAGCCTTCCACGACTGGTCTGTCTGCAACGAATAGGTATTGTCGTCACATGCTGGATTAACAACCACTTCCTTTTCCCCTGGAACGGGAACGTCGGGAGCCACAACATCGTCATCGCTGCACGAAGCTAAAAAAAGCACGGACAACAACGGCAATAATAAAAATCTCATTGTTTTCATAATACAATGTTTTTATGTCTGCCAGCTCCCAAAACAAGACAGTTTTAATATTCTTTTTTCCAATTCTGATAAATATTGACATATACAAAAAAGACGTGGGAACTGACCTGTTGCCCGTTCCACGTACAGAGGCTCTAGCAATTGCCCGATATTGAAGAACGAGCAACGTAGAGCCCACGCCGATATGATATATAATATCTTTGATAAACCACAATCCTGTCCATACACAAAATATGGACATGGCAATCTAAAGATATGTATATACACACCCGAGGGCATCTACCGTTGCCTCATCCTTGACAATATCGTTCGAATTTGCTAGATTCCTGTACGTCAAGAATAAAGCGCCAAGTAAACGCCTTTTCTAATATGTCCTGACCCTCTCCCTCCACCCCCTTCGGTTAAGCCGCAGACTTATCCCGCCGGTTCGGCGTGAGCGTGTCTATTTCTCTTACATAATGATAAAAAGTGAAATATTATCCACCTGCACCCTACGAAGTTTATAGACCACTGAGAATCGGGTGCAAAGTTAATAAAAAAAAAGAGAGAAGCAAAATTTTTGCTTTGCTTTTGAAAATGCTGAACAACATTTTAACATTTAGAATCCTATGGAGGTGTGTCAAAGCCAACCTTCTCCTTCATTTTTGGCACGGATTACAGATTAATAAAAGAATTCTCGTGCAAACCGAGTGGAGAGCCAAACTCGCTTGAGAAACTGCGAAGCTAATGAGCTTGCGAACTAATCAATGAAGTTAGTAAAATCTGTGACCGTAAAGCTGATGAACTCTTATAAAAAGAAAGCAATGCATGAGTAAATCCGACTGCTGAACTCAAAGAAGTCAACAAAACATCATCTGTAATGCCGCCAGCATTTCATCGCCATGGGAAACCCAGTGCAGATGTCTTATCCTGTGAATCACATTGTCAAAATCACTATTACACAACCTGCCCTCCTGCTCTGTCAACTGCATTATAGGGTTTATGAACAGTAGAAGTCCTCGTCCTCCTCTCGATCTATAACTGGAATGCGGTGAAGAGGCTTGCATGAAACTTTACCGCCTCGCACTCCCCCGCCGTGCAATAGGCGTGAGTAAAGTGCCCGTTCAGTTCAGGTTCAAGAATCCTGTCGAGCTTGTTATCTATGATTATGCTGTTATCTTTCAGTTCCATCTGCAAATCAGGAAAAGGCTGTCTATTTTTCTATTATCGCCTGATAATCCATTGCCGGAAAAGCGGGTCTACAAATTCCAAATCATTGCCGTGCTTTTCCAAAATGTCTTTCTCCACAAGCACTTTCTTATTGCGCGTTATGGTTTGTGGACCGCCCAAATGATAACGGTTCACAACGTCTTGTGAATTGAGGCGTTTCTCACCGTTTGCCACAGCATACAGCATTGCCATCTGTGAAGAAGAAAGCCTGTCGGCATCAGTTTCAAACACAGGACTGTTGGTATCTATCACTGCCACAATGGCCCTGTCAACCAGTTCCTCGGTAGCTTCTATGTCTGTGTCTGCCCATACAAAGAAACTGAGCTGTTGCACATACCATGAATGACAGTCCACTGCATCACAGATTTTTTCAGCAGCCGCGGCAGAAATTATCTTGCCGCTTTTCTCAAATGTATCCACAATATATGGAATCCAGTATTCCTTGGAAATCTTATCAAGATACAGAACTTGACCGAAACGATAGAAAGGATTGGACGAATTGTTGAAAATCTCAAGCATCATGTGACGCTTACTGCCATAAAGGCAATATGTGGTATTCTGATGCTGCTGCCATACAGAACGCAGCATCCCCTCAATCCTCTTCCATTCGGGCAAGTTGGCTAGATTCTGAAACTCATCTATACACACTATGACCTGCAAACCTCTCTGCTCCGCAATTTTTTCCGGAAGATTAAGTATGTCCTCGGCACTCCTGCTGAGCGGCTTATATCCAAGGTCAAGCTCTATTGCATTCAGAGGATCGCTTTTAATCGTAATACTCGGGCTCAGAGCCTGGACATATTTTCTGAAAATCTCCATCCCCTTGTCAAACGACGAAGATACTCCATTGAATACGGCGGTGGCGTATGCATTGTAGAAATCAGCCTCACTTGTAATCTTAAAAGCATCGACAAAACATACTCTTATGTTTTTGCTTTCCTGCTGCATTTCCTTCATTGTTGCCTTGACAAGCGACGACTTTCCCCATCGGCGCGGCGAAATGAGCATCACGTTGACACCATTACCCAAGAAAGTCTTCAGCCGTTTCCTGTCTTCCTGACGGTCAATGAAATTGTCATCTTGTGCCAGTTCTCCGTAAACAAATGGTCTTTTCATAATTTCTTCCTTAATTTATATTCCGATTGCAAAAATACAAAATTATAACGGTATTTATATCAACACCTCTTATAATTTATGTTTTTTTACATTTAATAAGGTGATTTATTCTTCCATTCTGCCGTATTTCATTTCCTCACCCTGCCTGTCATATTGCTTCCGTTTACCCGACGGCAGCTGGCTGAGCGTGACACGCACCACTGTTGTGCGGTCAAGACTCCGTGCTATGGCATCGTCGAAGGCATCCATGTGCTGCGGCAAGAATCTTTTGCAAATGGCACGCAATCCCGCTATCTTTTCATCACGGTCGGTCACTATCTCAGCACGGCCGAACGCAATGGCAGAACGATACTGTAAGGTAAACGAGCCGTCTTTGGGTCCTACTGTGGGGACACACCGCGTGACAGCACTCAGGCATACCTCGGGATTGGCTGCTATCGCCTCCAGCTTATCACCCTCGTTGGCACAATGAAAATACCAGGTTCTGTCATCGGTGCTTGCCAATGACAGGGGCACTCCATAGGCAGTGCCGTCGGTACGGGTTAAACTCACTGTGATATACGGTGCCTTGCGCATTACCTCCAATGCCCATGCACTATCCATTTCCCTGCTTTTCTTTCTCATAAAATCAACCTTTTACTTCCTTTTTGGCACGGATTACACGGAATACACAGATTAGTGAAAGAAGAAAATCTGTGTAATCCGTGCCTAATTTATCACAAATTAATATAGCATTTGAGAGCCTCAACATATTCAGCGAATGCTTCCCTGCCCTTTTTTGTTATGCGGCAGACGGTACGGGTCTTTTTGCCTACAAATCCCTTCTCTACGCAGATGTAGCCGGCAGTGACAAGCTTGTCGAGCTGCACGCTGAGATTACCGGCAGTAGATTCAGTTTTTTCTCTAATATATACGAAATCAGCCTCATCTACATTCATCAGAATAGACATCACCGCAAGGCGCAACTGGGAGTGTAGCAGCGGATTCAACTCTTTCATTTCTTATTCCTTGCTTTATGGTTTAATACATGTCCGGGGATTATCATCATACTGACAAAAGCCAAAATAAACATAGGCATATACCAATATGCAGAAAGCGGCACGCCGCCGGCAATGCAACAGCCAGTGACGATTCCCGCAGCCAGACCTATCGACCCGCCGGCAACGAACGACTTTTCTTCGAGTATGACACCCTGCGCAATCTCAATCACCGGAATAATCACAAGGGCAAACAGCAACATGACGCTCCAACAGTTGATTCCCTTGATTAACGTAAACGCAAGACATGCAGCCGTGCAGCAGATACCGGATATTCCCACAATCGTCCATATCCGGTTTATCAGTTTGTCGGAATAAGTCTTCACCCCATATTTACCCTGCTGTTTCCGTGCCATAACTGGCGTTGATATACCGCCGATAATCCATATCAGAAACCAAAGCCAGTTCCACGCAGGATTGTGGGTAAGCGTAAGAAGCAGCCACACCGATGATGCGACAACCAAGGTTACATAGCCCCACACAAGATAGATGTTGCCGTCGCCAAAATAGCGTTCGTTTGTACGTGAGATCATTGCAGTGATGAGCTCGATACTTTCTCTTTCATTAAGTTTCTTGTCTTCCATAATTTTATATGTCTTTTAGAAGTTTGTAAATTGGTTTATTTTATAAACCGTAATATCTCTGAAAAAGAGCGGCACTCGCGATTACCGCCCTAATTCGTGTGCAAAGGTAATAAAGTTTATTTTATAAACCAAATTATTCTGCAAACTTTAGCGTTTATTAACTGTTGTCAATATGTTGTTTGAAATATGACAATGAAGAAAACACCTATAAAAATAGTTTGAATATACACTGATTTCAAAACAAATCGCTATGAGATCCAGTATCAACCAATATCAATTCTAAAGCCATGTCATTCTGACACCATATCAACAACCAGTCTGGCTCAAGATGACACTCCCAACAGTCAGCATATTCTCCATATAGTCTATGCGGTCTGTATTCAATAGGTAAACAGCCCTTCTCTTGAAGAATATCCAAAGCTCGTGTAAATTTTTCTATGCTCAGTCCACGTTTTACACATCTTTTGAATGAGCGTCTGAACTGCCCTGTATAAATAACGCTATACATGATCTATCCCAAAATTTGTGAAACCAAATCCTGAGAATTCTCAGCACGAAAAACATTGCCTTTGCGGATGTCTTCCAGTCCCTTTTCTATTCCGCTCTTTTTTCTCGATGTCATTATAGACATACCCCACCCCATTCCTGATGCGAGTCTCCTTAACATCTGCATATCAGATTTTGGCAATGTCAATTGTATTGTTTGCGATTTTGTATATTCCATATTATTAATATATATTTTAACATTCAATACTATCTGAGGACAAAATTACTAATAAAAAATTAAATAACAAAGAAAAAAGACAAAAACATCGTTTTTTTCATCATATCCATTTAAGAAAGTGGGCAAATTTAGCGATACGTTAAATTTGTTCATCAAGTTTTCAGAACGGAAACGCATTTCGGTTGTTAATGTTTTGCCACACCATTATATGGTACGACGTTTTTAAAATCTCAAAACTGCGGAGCGCAATCCGTTCAGGACTGCTGCATTCCATTTGCGCTTCATTTCTTTGTATATCTGTTTCTTAATTTCTGTTTTTTTAAGTTACACTTAGGAATAAGGTTTTATCCGCAACCCGTATTCCGCTATCAATTCTCCATATTGCGGGCAAAGTTACAATAAATTTCTGAAAAAACAAAATTTTATGTCAAAAATTCATGCTGGCGATAGAAATAAAGGGGGGAGAGTGTCATTACACATCACTGCCGATGCGGGCTGACTGCTTGCTGATGAGCTTGCGAATAAAACCCAATGAGCGCACAGTCCGGGCAGAGCGTAGCGGCACCCCTGGGGAAGCCAAAAGTCGGAAATAAACTACACATATAAACGTAAATAAAATTATGAAAAAATCAGCCGCCAAGACTCTGTGGTTAAAATAAGATAGGTAAGTAAATACATAAATGACAGTAACAGCAAAAAAAACATAAAAGCATGAAATTAATCAATTTGAAATAGATTTATTTGAAATAAAGTTATTACATTTGCAGAAGAATTAATAAATATGCTGCGATATGGACATACCATTTGTATTTGGCAAGGTGGCAGACGGTGCCGATTTTACAGACCGTATTCCCGACACGGACAGGCTGGTGAACAACTTCCGCGGACTGGTGAACACAGTGATTATCTCTCCGAGAGGATGGGGAAAGACATCGCTCGTGAACCATGCCATGGAGTGCATGAAGGACGAAAAGGAATATATATTGTGTAAGGTGGACATCTTCAACTGCCGCACTGAAGCTCAATTTTATCAGACATACGTTAACGCTATCCTAAGAGTGTCTTACTCAAAAATGGACGAGTTTATTGCTGCCGCAAAAAAATATGTCGGTACATTCGGACCAAAACTGTCTCTCAGCGACAGCAGCATGAAATATGAGCTTGCCTTTGGAATTGACTTTAAGGACAAGCAATATTCATACGATGAGATATTGGACCTGCCCCAGAAAATTGCAGAGGAGAAAAACAGGAAATTCGTGGTATATATAGATGAGTTCCAGAACGTAAGCACATACGACGATTCATTAGGTTTTCAGCGCAAACTGCGGTCGCACTGGCAAAACCACAATAAGGTGGGTTACTGCATGTACGGGAGCAAGCGCCACATGCTTCTCGACATCTTCAGCAATTACGAAATGCCTTTTTACAAGTTTGGCGACGTTATGTTTCTGGAGAAAATCAGCGAGAACAACTGGGTAGAGTATATCACACTGCGCTTTGCCAATACGGGCAAACAAATAGCTCGGGAGACGGCAGCCCATCTTGCAAGGCGTGTGGAATGTCACCCGTATTACGTGCAGCAGTTGGCACAGCTTGCATGGCTGAGGACATCCGACGTATGCAGCAAGGAGACAGTAGACGATGCCTTCAATTCATTAGTGGAGCAGCTCAGCCTTCTTTTCAGCAATATCGTTGACTCTCTCACGGCAAGGCAAATAAACTTTCTGCTGGCTATAGTTAACGGCGAGAAAAATTTCTCATCGCGCGAAGTGCTCCAGAAATATAATCTCGGAACGTCGGCAAACATCAAGAATCTGCGCAAGGCACTGCAGGATAAAGACCTCATTGACGTAATGCCAAATTCAACAGAGATGCAGGACCCCGTATTCGCCTACTGGATAAAACGCACATTTGGATAATGCATAATTCATAATTAGGCTTCGCAGAACAACAGACAACATTAATAATATAAATAACAAAAAATGAAGAGAATAAAACTCAGGGCGATAGAGCCTGAAGACTTAGAGCTGCTTTACAGCATTGAAAACAACATGAGTGTGTGGAACGTAGGCATGACCAACGTGCCATATTCAAAATTTGCACTCAACGAATATTTATTAAATATTAAATACGACATGTATGCCGACCGGCAAGTGAGGCTGATGGTGGACAACAGTGAGGGCGAGACCATCGGCATTGTCGACATAACCGACTATGACCCGCGCCACAACCGTGCCGAAGTAGGAATCATAATAATGGATGAATACCGCCGGCAGGGCTATGCCACCGAGGTGCTGCAAGCCGTCAAGGAATATGCCAAAAATGTAATCCATCTGCACAAGCTCTATGCCGTTATAGATACGAACAACACTGCTGCGCTGAATACTTTCCTGAAAGCGGACTTTACCGAGGAATGCGTACTGAAGGACTGGCTCCGCGGCAACGACGGATATGAGGATGCAAAGCAGTTTGCAGTATATTGCGACTAAAACGCATGAATGGGAAAGGAGGAATAAGTATCTTAAGATAAAAGACAAAGTATCTTAAGATAAAAAAAAGACAAAGTATCTTAAGATAAAAAAAAGACAAAGTATCTTAAGATAAAAGGCAAAGTATCTTAAGATAAATTGCAAAGTAATGTATAATTCATTTTCAACTAAAACGCACAGCGTCCTTGATAAATAAAGAAAAACCAGAAACAGATTTATGATTTTCTGTTTCTGGTTTTTCCTTGTTTACTAAATTAAGTGAGTAAAACTATCTTTAAATTAACGTAACCTTATTCCGGAGCCTGCTCGATGAGATCCATAAACTGGTCGAGCTTAGGAGTGATGATAATCTGAGTGCGGCGGTTGCGCTGCTTGCCCACCTCGGTGTTGTTGGAAGCGAGAGGATTGTACTCGCCACGTCCACCGGCAGTAAGACGCTTCGGGTCAACTCCGTAACGAGTCTGGAGAGCCTGCACCACGCTTGAGGCACGCAAACAAGAGAGGTCCCAGTTGTTGCGGATGTTCTCACGGCTGATGGGCACATTGTCGGTGTTACCCTCGATAAGCACGTCATAGTCCTTATAATCCATGATAATCTTCGCAATCTTCTGCAGAGTCTCCGATGCACGGTCGTTAATCTCGTACGAACCGCTCTTGTAGAGCATATTGTCGGCAAGCGAGATGTAAACCACACCCTTGAGCACCTGCACGTCAACCTCCTTCAGCTCTTCTTTAGAGAGCGAACGTGTGAGATTGTTGGTTAGCACCATGTTGAGCGAGTCGCTCTTGGTCTTCACCTCCACGAGGTGGCGGATATACTGGTTCGACTCATTAATCTGGTCAACCAGCTTCGAGATGTTCACATTGTTGCTGTTGGCATTGTTAAGGCTCTGGTCGAGGTTCTTCTGCAAAGCCTCATAGCCCTTCTTTGCGGCAGCAAGCTGTTCCTCAAGACTTGCCACGCGCGCCTTGCTTGCAGCCAACTGCTCTCTCGCGTCAGTATAATTCCTCTGCAACTCCTTGTTTTCGTTTCTGCAAGCGTCGAGATCCTTCTTACTTGCGCAGCTTGCCAGCATCAGTCCGGCAGCCATCACCATTATCAAACTTTTCTTATTCATAGCTATAATAATTATATTTGTCATCAAAAACTTGCGCAAATTTACTTATAATGACTGAAATATAACGAAAAAGTTGCAAAGCGTTAGAACATTTTAACTTTAGCGCGCTGTTTTTATGACTTTTTTCGGTCAAAGACAACATTTTGCCCGCAAAACATATTGGGGAGAAATAAAAAATTGGCAGCTACATGTCACAAAAGCACCAATCAATCCGTTAATAATAATAGATGGCGCAAAACGGCAGATTCCGAAAACAAAAAGTAACGCCACCTATATATTATTACGTATACGAAAAATGGACATAACGACATTCAACGACAATATAGCGCCCATGCGCCAAATGCTAATGAACAAGGCACGGTCGATGACCAACGACGAAAGCCTGGCAGAGGATATGGTGCAGGAAACGATGCTGAAGCTGTGGAGCATACGGTCGGAACTGACAAAGCATCCCAACACCGCCGCCCTGGCTGTGACCATTCTGCGCAACAAGATGTATGACCACCAGCGCAAACGGCGGGAATACGCCATAAACGAACGGTCGCCAGAGCGCGGCACAGAGGACAACAGAGCCGAAGCCAACAGCGACATAGAGCTGATAAAACGGATTGCCGACAGTCTGCCGACACTGCAACGGGAGATTTTCAGAATGAAAGAGATTGAAGGCTACGAGGCTGAAGAGATAATAGCCATAACAGGCTGCTCGCCAGAAGCACTGAGGCAAAATCTGTCGAGAGCACGCCGAAAGATAAGAGAAGAATTTGTGAAACAGTCAAATTACAACCGACAATGAACAAGGAACATATACAACAACTGATAGACCGATACGACGACGGAATGACCTCGAATGCCGAGGAGAGAGAGCTGAGGGAATTTTTCAGACAGCATCCTGCCAGCGCCGTGCCACGGGAGTGGGCAGCATACAAGGCAATATTTGCCTTTGTAGACAGCGAGACAGCAAGAAAGGCTGTAACAACAGGAAAAGAAGTGGAAAGACCGTTGACCGTAAGCCGAATGACGCCCCAAAGGCGGCTGTTTACAACAAAACGGATAGTTGCAGCGGCGGCATGTGCGGCAATAGCCGTAACAATAGTGCTCCACACTGTAAACACGGGCAAAAACAACTATGCCGTAATAAACGGAAACACAGTGACCGACAAAAGCGTGGTGATGACCGAGGCAGAGACCGCACTGCAGATGGTTGCCTACAGCGACGAGTCGTTTGGAGCACTCGACGCATTTGAAGATGCGGAAACAGAGTAACATTTGAAGACGCAGAAAAATAAAGGTTGAAGATACAAAACGGAATATAAAAAGAACAATATGAAACATATTATTTTAACACTGCTGATTGCCGTTGCAGGCACACTTGCCGTCTGCGCACAGTCAAGGCTTGCCATCGACAAAGCCTTTGCAGACTACGGGCACTCGCGCCACTGCAAGATGGTTGAGATGCACAACACCACACTGAGGGGCTATAAACTGGCGACATACAAGAGTTTGACCTACAAGACAATAGGCAAACAGATAGAGCTGCTGCTTGCCGAGGACAAGAAGCAGGCAAAAAAGATTCGCGAAGTGGTGGACCAGGGTGTGGTGAAAAGCGGCTACTACCAGATGACGCCTGCCGACAACGGCGATAACCGGTATATCCTGTTCAGCAAAGGAGCGAAGGACAGCGGCACCATAATCTATATAAAAGGAAAACTGGGACCGGATGATATCATGTCGCTATGCTATGTCAGGAAAAAATAGGTTTACGTTCTTACAACTTGTACAATTTGAATAAATAAAACAAAATAAATACACAAAAGGAATTATGAAAAAGTATTTCACCCTCATCATTATGGCACTGCCGCTGATGTGCAGCGCAGAGACCGTCACCGACACCACTTTCACATACAACGAAAAAAAGATTGTTGTGACTGAGACAGGGAACGACACAAAGGTTACCGTTGAGAACCAGCAAGGCGAGAGTTTCCGCAAACTGTCAGAGACCACCTTTGTCGACGGCAAGGAGGTGACTCAGGTATATGTCACATCACCCTTTCTTCCCGACAAATGGAACAAAAAACGACGCCGCGCATTCGTTTCACACACGCCATGGATAAGCATTGGATTCTCAACACTTGCCGGCAGTCCGATGAGCCTAACCAGCGACGATGCCCTGCAGCAACATTCCTCACTGTCGTGGGACCTTGCACTCTCTGCTTTCTCGGTTGCAGTACCTTTCAACAGCCTCCGCACCTTCGGAATATCAACAGGCTTGACTTTTGGCTGGATAAAACACCGGTTTAACGACAACTACACCCTTGTCAACAATGACGGCACAGTGAGCGTACAGCCCATCGAACTGGCTGACGGTGAGCGGATGAAAAGAAGCTATCTGAGCTACACAGCGATGCGTGTTCCCATAAACTTTGAATACCAGCACAACATACACAACGACGAGTTTTTCGTAACCCTCGGCGTGTCACTGGAATGGAGGTCTCAGGAACACTCACGCTATAAGACCAACAAGCACACCATCACCCCGGCTAAAGACATAAACATCAATCCGTTCGGTCTGAACTTTGAGGCGCAGATGGGATATTCGGGCTTTGCCGTCTTCATGCGCAGCGCCCTCACCCCATTGATGAAGACAAACCGCTCGCCAAAGGCATACACCACAACAATAGGTCTGGCTTTAAGCCTGTAAAGTACGTTCTTTTACACAAATCTAACATTTTTGCCGTTTCTGTGTGGAAAATTCAATATTTTTTTGTAATTTTGTACCCAAAAAATTAATATAATAATAAATAAGGTATATGATACTGTTTTTCCAGACTCCGCAAAAGAGCGTGATTGCAACTGAGACAGACCATCAGTTGAATCAAGAAGAGATTAAAGCCCTCTGCTGGCTTTACGGCAATGCTGAACTGTTAGACTGTGAGACCATGGATGGATATTTCGTAGGCCCGCGCCGCGAGATGGTTACACCGTGGAGCACCAATGCCGTGGAGATAACCCAGAACATGAGCATCAAAGGCATTGTGCGCATCGAGGAATATTTCCCAGTGAGCAGTGAGGATGCCGAGCACGACCATATGCTGCAGCGCATGTACAACGGGCTGAACCAGGACATCTTCACCATCAACATCAAGCCCGAGCCAATCAAGCACGTTGAGAACCTTGAGGAATACAACGAGCAGGAGGGTCTTGCCCTTTCTCCCGAGGAAATTGAATATCTGCACAAGATTGAGAAAGAGCTGGGTCGTCCGCTCACTGACAGCGAGATATTCGGCTTTGCCCAGATTAACTCAGAGCACTGCCGCCACAAGATTTTCGGCGGTACGTTCATCATCGACGGCAAGGAAATGGAGAGCAGCCTGTTTGCAATGATCAAAAAGACCACACAGGAGAATCCTAATAAAATTCTGTCGGCATACAAGGACAACGTGGCATTTGCACAGGGTCCCGTAGTGGAGCAGTTTGCACCGAAAGACCAGACCACAAGCGACTATTTTGAGGTAAAGGACATCGAGAGCGTTATCTCGCTGAAAGCCGAGACCCACAACTTCCCCACCACCGTGGAGCCATTCAACGGCGCTGCCACAGGCACGGGCGGTGAAATCCGCGACCGTATGGGCGGCGGTGTTGGCTCATGGCCTATAGCTGGAACAGCCGTCTACATGACAGCCTATCCGCGTCTTGACAACAACACCCGCGACTGGGAGCAGATTATGCCGGTGCGCAAATGGCTCTACCAGACTCCCGAGCAGATTCTCATCAAGGCATCAAACGGTGCGAGCGACTTCGGCAACAAGTTCGGCCAGCCGCTCATCTGCGGCTCAGTGCTCACCTTCGAGCACAACGAGGACGAGGGCGACACTAAGTATGCCTACGACAAGGTGATAATGCTGGCAGGCGGCGTGGGCTACGGCACAAAACGCGACTGTCTGAAAGGTGAGCCCAAGAAGGGCAACAAGGTTGTAGTCGTTGGTGGCGACAACTACCGCATCGGTCTTGGCGGCGGCTCGGTGTCGTCGGTTGACACAGGCCGCTACAGCAACGGCATTGAGCTTAACGCCGTGCAGCGCGCCAACCCAGAGATGCAGAAACGTGCATACAACCTTGTGCGCGCTCTCTGTGAGGGCGACGAGAATCCTGTGGTTTCAATCCACGACCACGGCTCGGCAGGTCACCTCAACTGTCTGTCGGAGCTTGTCGAGGAGTGTGGCGGCAAGATTGACATGACCGCCCTGCCCATCGGCGACAAGACCCTCAGCTCAAAGGAGATTATCGCCAACGAGAGCCAGGAGCGCATGGGTCTGCTCATCGACGAGCAGCACATCGACGAGGTGCGCAAGATAGCAGAGCGCGAGCGTGCCCCTCTGTATGTTGTCGGCGAGACCACTGGCGACGCTCACTTCTCGTTTGAGCAGGGCGACGGCATCCGTCCGTTCGACCTTGACGTGGCACAGATGTTCGGCCACTCGCCAAAGACCATCATGACCGATGAGACTGTGGAGCGCCACTATAAGGACGTGGAGTACTCACAGGACAAGATAAACGAATACGTGGAGCGTGTGCTCCAGCTGGAGGCCGTTGCCTGCAAGGACTGGCTCACCAACAAGGTTGACCGCTCGGTGACTGGCAAGATTGCCCGCCAGCAATGTCAGGGAGAGATTCAGCTGCCGCTGAGCGACTGCGGCGTTGTGGCTCTCGACTACCGCGGAAAGAAAGGTATCGCCACCGCTCTTGGTCACGCTCCTCAGGCAGGTCTTGCCAACCCAGAGGCAGGTTCGGTGCTGTCAGTGGCTGAATCACTCACCAACCTCGTGTGGGCTCCGCTTGCCGAGGGTATGGACAGCATCAGTCTGTCGGCAAACTGGATGTGGCCTTGCCGCTCGCAGAAAGGTGAGGACGCACGTCTCTACTCGGCAGTGAGCGCACTGAGCGACTTCTGCTGCGCACTGCACATCAACGTGCCTACAGGCAAGGACTCACTCTCACTCAGCCAGCAGTATCCCAACGGCGAGAAGATTATCTCTCCGGGAACGGTGATAGTAAGCGCAGGCGGCGAGGTGAGCGATGTACACAAAGTGGTGTCGCCGGTTTTGGTAAACGACAAGAACGCATCAATCTACCACATCGACTTCTCGTTCGACGAGCAGCGCTTAGGCGGCAGCGCCTTTGCGCAGAGCCTCGGCAAGGTTGGCGACGATGTGCCTACGGTGAAGAATCCCGAATATTTTGCCGACTGCTTCATGGCTGTGCAGCAGATGATAGAGAAGGGATGGATCATGGCTGGCCACGACATCTCAGCCGGCGGTCTCATCACCTGTCTGCTTGAGATGTGCTTCGCCAACAAGGAGGGCGGCATGCACATCAACCTGCACGACATCTGCAAGGACAACGACATGGTGAAGACTCTCCTGGCAGAGAACCCGGGAGTGGTGATTGAGGTCAGCGACGACCACAAGCAGGAGTTTGCAGCCTTCATGGAGGAGCAGGGCATCGCTTTCGCAAAGATAGGATACTCTGTGCCAGGCAGCCGCACAATCGAGGTGAAGGCAGGCGACAAGACCGTGACCTTCGACATCGACGCACTGCGTGACACATGGTACAGCACATCATACAAGCTCGACACCAAGCAGAGCTTCAACGGCTGCGCCGACGAGCGTTTCAAGAACTACAAGAACCAGCCTCTGGAGATGAAGTTCAACCCGTCGTTCACGGGAACCCTCGCACAGTATGGCATCAGTGCCGACCGCCGCGGGCGCACTGGCATCAAGGCGGCAATCATCCGTGAGAAGGGAACCAACGGCGAGCGTGAGATGGCTTACTCGCTCTACCTTGCAGGCTTCGACGTGAAGGACGTAACCATGACCGACCTCGTGTCGGGCCGCGAGACTCTCGACGACATCAACATGATTGTGTTCTGCGGCGGATTTTCAAACAGCGACGTGCTCGGCTCGGCAAAGGGATGGGCAGGCGCATTCCTGTTCAACCCCAAGGCAAAGGAGACTCTCGACAAGTTCTATGCCCGCAAGGACACCCTGTCGCTCGGTATATGCAACGGCTGTCAGCTCATGGTGGAGCTGGGACTTCTCACCGAGGACCGCGACGCCATGAAGGCAGCACAGTATGCCCGCATGCTCCACAACAACTCCCACAAGTTTGAGAGCGAGTTCGTGTGTCTCAGCATTCCGGAGAACAAGAGCGTGATGTTCGGCTCGCTCAGCGGCAGCAAGCTGGGTCTGTGGGTTGCCCACGGTGAAGGTCACTTCCAGCTGCCTAATGCGGAGAGCACCTACAGCGTGGTGGCTAAGTACAACCATGCAGGCTATCCCGCCAATCCTAACGGCTCTGACTACAACGTGGCTGGTCTCTGCTCTGCCGACGGCCGCCATCTGGCAATGATGCCTCACCTTGAGCGCGCCATCTTCCCGTGGCAGAACGCATGGTATCCCGCCGACCGCCGTCAGGACGAGGTGACACCTTGGATTGAGGCGTTTGTAAACGCACGCAAGTGGATTGAGGAGCAGAAGTAATGATATTATATTAGGAGTTAGAAGGAGTAAACTTCATCTAACTCCCCTTAACTCCTTAAACAAATTATGTATTTTGAACTTATAAAGACATTCTTTAAGATTGGCATGTTCACCCTTGGCGGTGGATATGCCATGATTCCTTTGATACAGAAGGAGGTGGTGGAGCGCCACCGCTGGGTGACTCAGGAGGAGATGCTCGACCTCATCGCCATTGCGCAGAGCTGTCCCGGAGTGTTTGCCATCAACATCAGCACCTTTGTGGGCTACAAGCTCCATAAAACCCGCGGTGCAGTGAGCGCAGCCCTCGGCACTGCCCTGCCCTCGTTTCTCATCATCCTTCTCATCGCAATATTCTTCCACGCCTTCAGCGACAACCGCGTAGTGCAGGCCATCTTCCGCGGCATCCGCCCGGCAGTGGTGGCTCTCATTGCCGTGCCCACCTTCAACCTTGCCAAGAGTGCCGGCATCAACCGCCGCACAATATGGATTCCCGTTGTCTGCGCCCTGCTGATATGGGCGCTCGGCGTGTCGCCAATCCTCATAATCCTTGCCGCCGGCATCGGAGGATTTGTATGGGGAAGGCTGGAGCACAAAAAAATATAGGCAAACGAAACAAATAAAAACACCAGTTATGCGCAAACTTCTATTCATAGCATCATGTCTCACGCTGGCGACATTTTTCATAAATATCCTGCTGCCAAACGACAACGCCATGTCGCGCGACCAAGTACTGCAATCAGTCATCGACAAAGCCAGCCGCAAATACTGCAACTGCGACATGGGCGACATCCCCTACCTCAGCATTATGAAGCGCGACATTACAAGATGCGGCATCGGTCAGGTGACCTTTGCCTACTGTGGCGTGTCGGACTTTGAACTGGAATGTTATGCCGACAGCGTGCGCTACAACTACACTGCCCGCCTCAACATCAACCAGATAGCGCGGCGCGACAACGCCAGCGTAGTGCGCAAATGTCACGACGGCTACATTCTTGCCGGTGACCTGAGGGACACGGACGGAATAACCGTGCAAGGCTACAACTATTATCGCAAATACATCTGCCAAAACGGGCGCTGGATAGTCTATGGACTAAACTACAAGGACACCGACAAGGCTGCATTGACCCGCCTGTTTCACATCGTCGACGGTTTCAGCGTAGCGGCAGTTTAACTATACAAGTTTTATTAGGCAAGTCATTTTATATATTATGAAGAAAACATTAATTATTTTTCTTGCGTTCATGGTACAGATGGCATGGGCACAGAAGTACAAGACCGACACAAACATCAGCTATACATCAAAAACTGACGAGTATTCAAAAGAGCGGTTAAAACTGGACATTTATTACCCCGAATGTGCAAAAGATTGCCCCGTGATGGTGTGGTTTCATGGTGGAGGACTCGTACAGGGCGAGAAACAACTGCCTTGGAAGCTGAAGGAGAAAGGAATCATACTTGTAGGAGTAAATTACAGACTCCTACCCAAAGTAACAATCGACAAAGCCATTGACGATGCAGCTGAAGCAGTGGCATGGGTGAAGAAGAACATCTCAAAATATGGAGGCGACACAAAGAAGATGGTTGTTTCGGGACATTCTGCGGGAGGCTATCTGACAATGATGCTCGCTCTCGACAAGCAGTGGCTCGCACACTACGGAACAGATGCAAATGACATGGCTGGATATGTCCCCTTTAGCGGTCAAGCCATTAGCCACTTCTCATACCGAAGCATGAAAGGCATCGACAACTTGCAGCCAACTATTGATGAGTATGCCCCACTATATTGGGTAAGAAAAGATTGTCCGCCAATGGTACTGATAGTAGGCGACCGCGAGCTGGAACTGTTCGGCAGATATGAAGAAAACGCTTACCTCTGGCGAATGATGAAGCTTGTTGGCAACACAACCACCACACTCTATGAACTTGGTGGACATGACCATGGAGGCATGATGGATCCCGGGTATAACATTTTGGAAAAGTTTGTCAAGGATTTAAAATAACAACTAATCACGGAATATCAAACAAAAGGTGCAACGTCACACCCCAATGCCTGCAAAACACCGATAAACAAAGGGATTGTGCGAGGTGTGACCTCTTTGTGGAGGTCACACCCCACGTCACACCCAAGGTCCCACCCATTTTTATCCACGGCGCTCTGACGAGCTGACACGGCACCCTGCGGGGTGACACTGCTTTTCTTACAGCTGTGATAATTCATGCTGACGCTGCACTGCCGTTGGCAGTAGACTGGAACCGCTAAAGCGGTCACACGGCTTTCTTTAGCCCCTATCATTAGCGCCAACGAGCCGTGTCATCCGAAGGATGCTATTCATCATCGTATGATGATGCAGTGTGTGGCTCTTCATTTCTGCGCAGCCAGCAGTGTATGCTCGAAGAGCAGCAGTGTCAGTGCGAAGCACGCAGTGGAAAAAAATAACAGCGGGAATTAAAGCTAATCACCTTGGCAGGGCAGACGCATCAAATTTCGCTTATTTCCAAAAGTTTTGACAAGTATTCCTCGTCCCATCCTGCCTTCAGTCTTTTCAAGTTGAGGCTTCCCTTAGTCGTCTTGTCATTTTTCAAGATTG
>Ga0129317_1000708_pt1 | contig 31271 bp, 46 predicted proteins | sample Cm1ome_FD_94430 | JGI IMG/M metagenome (GOLD analysis project Ga0129317, IMG submission 94430) | Eastern black-and-white colobus group fecal microbial communities from Wisconsin, USA - Cm1105 metagenome | ecosystem: Host-associated > Mammals > Digestive system > Large intestine > Fecal | place... | reverse complement strand
CATGGACGATGAGGACAAGGAGATCCTTGTTGAAAAGGCAGACAGTATGGCTTATATGAATCGAAAGTGGAAGAAGAAACTGGGAGAAGATAAGAAAGAAGAGAATACGGTGTAGGAGGTGAGATATATGAAGCTTCATAAAGTTGAGATTAATGAAAAAGGCGTAAGTCTGGACGGGAATACATTAAAAGGTGTCATGTCGTACAACCTGGACCATCCAGAAGGCAGTGATGTTGCGACACTGACTCTTTTAATGGATGTTACTATTTTACCCAATAGAAGTAATGCCAATCTCAATTCCCTTTTGGATAAGAACAGAGAGGGAACTGATGGAAATTTCCAATAATTTAGGTTTGACTTTATTCCAAATAGAATCCTTTTTTACAGAATCAATAAATTGATATCCAGATATAGATAAGTCGGCAATTTGTGGCAAAGGCTCTGAAACGTATTTTTTTCCGGGAATTATTATTCTTGAATCCATTAATTGACGGATCCAATATAAAACCTCATTTTGCGGATATTGCGATAAGTTTTCATGAGCAAATATCAATGGATCGATGGGCGAGGTATCTCCATATTCATCAGGATTCAAATTATCGGCTACAGAGACCAAGATATCTCGGACACAGTCTATGTTTAAGCGCATATAGTTTTCTCCTTTCTTTTGTACTCGGCATTGGCAGACGCTTGTATCTAAAGTATAGGAGAGATGGAAGAAAAAGACAAGACATATTAAAAGGGTTGCAGATTACTTCGGAATAAGCAGTTTGAGGAAACAAGTACAAACAGTAACACATAAGCATTAGAGAGGTGGTGTTTGTGAATTTAGATATGGAAAAAATTATCAAAGCTCTGCTAGATATACTTGCAGAGCAGGAGAAAGTGGAAATCAAATATAAGATCGAGAAAACCGCGTAAGCGGTAATCGTTGGACAAGCAGGATAAAGCAAATGCGTATGCGCGACTTGCATTAAAATACGCATTCGAGGAGGTGTAATATGACGAAGAATCACAAAATGATGATTGAAAAATCAATGAAACAGATGCGGCGAGAAGAGGAGCTTAGTGAAAAGTATGCTGCTGCACTTGGCGGCTTATCAACGTGTATCATCTGGTTTGCGATATTTTTCGCATAAAAAAGAGTGCTCATATTAAGGCTGGCAAGCCAAGAGCACTCAAGAAAATAATCAATTTTATTATTAAACAAAACGGAGGGAATGTCAAATGAAAAAATATGAACTTACGAATGAATTTATCACATTTTTGGGAAGAAAGTTATTTAGAATCAAGGCGATCGTAGGATTTGGAAATGTAAAAGCTGGAGAGTTTGGTGGATATATAGAAAAGGAAGAAAATCTTTCCCATGACGGAAAGGCTTGGGTATACGGAAATGCCAAGGTGTGCGGAGATGCCGAGGTGTACGGAAATGCCGATGTGTGCGGAGATGCCGAGGTGTACGGAAATGCCGATGTGTACGGAAATGCCAAGGTGTGCGGAAATGCCTTTGTGTGCGGAGATGCCGAGGTGTACGAAAATGCCTTTGTGTGCGGAAATGCCGAGGTGTACGGAAATGCCAAGGTGTACGGAAATGCCGATGTGTGCGGAGATGCCGAGGTGTACGGAAATGCCGATGTGTGCGGAGATGCCGAGGTGTACGGAAATGCCGAGGTGTACGGAAATGCCAAGGTGTACGGAAATGCCGATGTGTGCGGAGATGCCGAGGTGTACGGAGATGCCAAGGTGTGCGGAAATGCCGAGGTGTACGGAAATGCCAAGGTGTACGGAAATGCCGATGTGTGTGGAAATGCCTTTGTGTGCGGAGATGCCAAGGTGTACGGAAATGCCAAGGTGTACGGAAATGCCGAGGTGTGCGGAAATGCCAAGGTGTGCGGAAATGCCGATTATGCAACGGTAAGAGGTTTCGGCTCATACTATCGCAGCACTACATTTTTCAGAACAAAAGAGAAAGAAGTAGCTGTTAAATGTGGTTGTTTCTTAGGGACGCTTCCAGAATTTAGGGAGAAAGTCAAAGAGACTCATGGAGAAAGCAAAACTGCTAAAGAGTATCTGATGCTCGCTGATCTGATGGAATATAAATTTTCGGAGGAAGAGTAGATGAAAAAATACAGAGTTAATTGGGATGAAATTTCAGATGGGGAAGAGGCACCTTCACTAATATCGGCTGTTGCAAGATATCTTTCAGTTACAAAATTTCCATCTGAAACAATAATAGCTGCAATATTAGGAATTGAGGAAGATGGAGAAACAGTCAATCAGCAGTGCATGAAATGATAGCGGTTGTTTGAAAACGAAAAGGAGAAAATGTTAAATGTGGATTGGAATAAATACAGAAAAAGGTAAGCAAATACTTGATGAAGAAGCTTTCGGGTATGCGATGGAAGAGATCCGTAAAGATGAGAATTTATTTGATGAGTTTGTGAATGGGTTCAATTCAAGATTTTATTATGGGTCTCTTACATGCTTTAAAAGTTTTTCCTATTTTGCACAAGATGTGGTCGACTGGTTTTATTCGGGAGACTGGAGATATGAAGCTGAGGTAAATGAGTAATGCTTAAATCGTGGAATGAAATGAGAAAAATAGATGTAAAGCCTTATTGCAAAAAAAGAGATGGAATCGATTATTTGAATTGGGCCAAATGCGTTGATTTATTGCATCAATATGGAGCAGAGGTTGTTTATTTCGAACCTGTTCCGGCTGCAAATGGAAGCAGTTTGATTATGAGTGATCAGGTTTTTGCTGATAAGAATGGTATTGCGAATAGGTGCTATGAAACAAAGATCAAAGTTGTTATTGATGACAAAACATACTATATGCAAACTCCAGTATTAAACGGTTCGAATCCAGTTAAGGACAATTCTTTGAATCAGCAACGAGTATGGAACAGTATGTGTAGAGCTTTTGTAAAGTGCGTGGCGCTCAATACTGGTCTTGGATTCGATCTCTGGGTACAAGAAGAGGTTGGAAAAGATTTAGAAATTCCATCGTCATTAGAAAAATTAGCATCAAAAGCAAAGATAAAAACAATTAGAGATCTGTGTATTAGTCATGGAATAGATGGAGATGCCTGGGTGTCGATGAATGGAAAAACTTGGGAGCAGCTTACAGAAAAAGATGCTGCAAACATGCTTGTTGCAATTAAGGCGAGGTATGGTGATGATTAGTGGAATTTACCGGAAGATTAAAAGAACCAATCATTGATTTTAAAACAAGGCGTTTGTCAATAATATTCGAGCCGAATGAAGACTTCAGAGAAACTTATGACGAACTTAAAGATTGCGAAAAGCTAAAGCTTGAGATAAAGCCATACAGAGCAAAAAGAAGCCTGAATGCAAATGCATATTTTCATGTGCTTGTCGGCAAAATTGCAAACAAGGTTGGTAGTTCTAAACCAGCTATTAAAAATCTGCTTTTGTCAAAGTATGGACAGTACGAAATAGAAAATGACAGTTTGGTTCATTTAATAATTCGCGAAGACATTGATGTATCAGAGAGAGAAGATATTCATTTGTCTGCGACTTCTGCAGTAAAAGAGTTAGATGATGGAAATCTGTATCGTGTGTACAGGCTTATGAGAGGCAGTCATACGTTTAATTCTGCAGAAATGGCAAAACTTATCGAAGGAACTATTTCTGATGCAAAAGAAATAGGGATCTCAGATTCTGAAATTGCCACACCTGACGAAAAAAGGATTTTAAAAGAAAGGTATAACATAGATGTCTAAAAAATTATGGAGTGTATTTACTGATGACATGGATCATTGTTTTTATACCGGCACAAATGTAGTCGAAAGACATCATATTTTTGGAGGGGCATATAAAAGCAAATCAGAGAAAAGGGGATTTATTATTCCATTGCGGCCTGATTTGCATCCGAACGGGGTTCATTTTAGGAAACAAAAGTGGGATGTTGATCTCACATTAAAACAGATGGCACAGACTTATTACGAGGAACACTATGGAACGCGAGAGGAGTTTATAGAAGAATTTGGTAAGTCTAGGCTATAGAGTAACTAAGTACCTCTACAAAGAGTATATCACACAGTAACTTCGAGATATCGTAGTACATCCACCTGCAAGAGGCAGGTGGAGAAAGGAGGAACTTTGAACGCAAAAGATATAGCGCAGTCTATGTTTGACAGGATTGGAGATGGAGGAAATAATGCGGTTTGCAGACCGGATAACTCAAGTGTGGACAGACATTTTCGGAGACTGATAGAAAATGCAAACATGAATGGAGATTTAATCATAGCTGGAATGAATGGATATTATAGAATAATACCAGGAAGGCTTATAGATGATATGGAATATAAGTCATATATGAATAAAGAAATGGTAAGAATAGAAAGTTTGTGTGTAAAGGTAGAATGCATGAAGATCGCATACGAACACAGGCGATTGGAGTGTGGTATTAATGAGGGATAGTTTTGTATTTTATCGTAGCTTTTATGAATCAATAAAAAGGCTAGGGGCAGAAGATTTCAAAAATTGCATTACTTGTATCGCTGAGTATGCATTAAATGAAATAGAACCTCAGACAGAAGGAATTGAAAGAACTGTGTTTGAGTTAGTAAAACCTCAGATAGATACGAATAACAAAAAATATATAAATGGAACCAAAGGTGGTAGACCTAAAACCGAAAATAAACCAAATGATAACCAAACAGAAACCAACACAAAACCTATCGAAACCAAACAAGAACCCAATGTAAATGTTAATGAAAATGTAAATGTAAATGTTATAAAGAAAGATGCTAACGCATCAAAAGAAAAAGCGTCCCGCTTTGTACCGCCCTCACACCAGGAATTAATTTCTTACTGCTGTGAGAAGAAGTTAAACGTTGATGTTGATAGATTTATTGATTACTACACATCGAATGGGTGGATGGTAGGAAAGAACAAAATGAAGGACTGGAAGGCCACGTTAAGGAACTGGTCGAGGAAAGAGAGGCAGGATAATGGGAGAGCCGCCGAATCCAGCAACAGCAAATTCCGTAATTTTGAAGAGCGAGATTATGACATGGACAGTCTTACAAGAGATTTGCTTAATAGTTAATGGTATAGTTGGATTATTGAGGAGGAAAGAACATGGGTGGTGTAATTAAATGTATTAGAGGCGGATCGGCCAAATGGAATGATGATGACAGACTTGCACTTGCAACGCTTCTGATCAAGGCCGGATATAAGGTCAGTATTGATTATAGGCCGGTAGAAGGGGATACGAAGAACCGGAAAGAATATGTAGTTGTGTATGAGGAGAAATAAATATGAGCAAGCCAAGTAAAGAGTTTGAATGGCGGATGCAGGGCATGGTATACGCTCTGAGTATTGCAAAAAAGGACGGAGTAGAGGCACTGGAAGAAGAGATTAAGAAACGAGGTTTCTTCAGGGTGTCCATTGGTCTTCCGCAGAAAGATTATGATGAGATACTTGATTACTTAGTACAAAATCTACATAACACCTACAAAACTGTCACAGGGGTTGTGCTGCATGATGTGTTTGGTTTTGGGAAAAAGAGACTTACAGATTTTGAGATTGCATTTGATCGTAAGACAAGGGATGCTACGGACTTTGACTACTTAGGTCAGCATTACGTGACATTGGAAGACTATGCTACACAATTGCGCGAGGAGTTTGGAATGCATATTGATGTGGACAGAGTTAGGCAATGTCAGGAATGTTATAAAGGCGAAGAAGCGAAGCTGATGGCGGATATAAGGGAACTTATAAAAGTATTACGTGATGGCGGATTTGAAAGCGCTGCACAATTTATTGAGGGAAAAATGTAAGAAAGGAGACCGAATCCCCGGCCGGGAAAGACATGTCGGAGTCCTTTAAGAGAGATGGATTATTTAGAATTTTTAAAAACGAAGATAGAAATAGCGCAAGAGAGTGGTTTTGATTGCCCGCTTGATAAGATCAATAAAGCGCTGAAACCTCATCAGAAAGACGCGGTGCTGTGGGCGCTTAGAGGCGGGCGTAGAGCGCTATTTGAGTCTTTCGGACTTGGAAAGACTATACAGGAGATAGAATTTTGCCATCAGGCGGCGGAACATGAGGACGGACGGGCGTTGATTGTTCTTCCACTTGGTGTAAAACAGGAGTTTACACGGGACGCTGTGCAACTTCTTGGATATGAAAAAACGGAATATTGCCGGACGATGGCTGAGGTAGAAGCCTGCAGCAGCCAAATAGTATTGACAAATTATGAACGTGTAAGGGATGGCGATATACGACCGGATTATTTTGCTGCGACCTCCTTAGATGAAGCCAGTGTTCTCCGGAGTTTTGGAAGTAAGACGTATCAGACATTTCTTGATAAATTTAGGAACGTGCCTTATAAGCTGGTAGCAACTGCCACACCATCACCAAACCGATACAAAGAACTGATTCATTATGCCGGATATCTGGAAGTTATGGATACCGGACAGGCACTTACAAGGTTTTTTCAACGCGATAGCACGAAAGCAAACAATCTTACGTTATATCCAAATATGGAGGATGAGTTCTGGTTATGGGTATCAAGTTGGGCGTTGTTTATTACAAAGCCATCTGATTTGAATGCGGATTACTCCGATGAAGGATATGAATTACCACCGCTGGAAGTGAGATGGCATGAGGTACCCGTGAATTATGGGGATTCGGAAGAGAAAGACGGGCAGATGACATTATTTACTGACGCGGCAGCTGGATTAAAAGAAGCTACTGAGGTAAAGAGAAACAGTATTGATGTCAGAGTCAAAAAGATGAAAGAGATTGTAGAAAGTGAGCCGGAAGAACATTTCGTATTGTGGCATGACCAGGAAGCAGAGCGACACGCTATCAAAAAGGCATTGCCGGAAACGGTTGATATTTATGGTTCACAAGACTACGAGAAAAGAGAGAAGCGCGTGATAGATTTCTCTGAGGGAAAGATAAGGCTTTTTGCAACAAAGAAATCATTGTCTGGATCCGGTTGTAACTTTCAAAAGCATTGTCACAGGGAAATCTTTCTTGGTATTGATTATGAGTTTAATGATTTTATCCAGGCGGTACATAGGTGCTACCGATTTTTGCAGGATAAGCCGGTGATTATCGATATCATCTATATGGAGAATGAGAGAAAGATAAAAGAAGTACTGTTGGAAAAGTGGAAAAATCATGATTACATGGTTGGAAAGATGATAGAGATCGTAAAGAAATACGGATTGTCATAGGTTGGAAAAGAAGATCGTTTAAAAAGAAAGATGGGAGTGAAAACAGTGAAAGTAGAAGGGAAATGTTACACAGCGGTGCATGATGATTGTGTAGAAGAAACAAGGAGAATGGAAAGCAACAGCATAGATCTGATACATACATCAATTCCGTTCGGAAATCACTACGAATACAGCGCGAACTATAATGATTTCGGTCACAACAAGAATACGGAACGGTTCTTTGAGCAGATGGACTATCTGACACATGAATTATTGCGCGTGTTGAAACCGGGAAGGGTAGCAGCCATTCATGTGAAAGACAGGGTACTATTCGGAAATGCAACTGGCACCGGTATGCCTACTATTGAGCCTTTTCATGCGTTATGTATCAATCATTATATGAAACATGGGTTTCAATATTTTGGAATGATTACGGTCGTTACTGATGTTGTAAGAGAGAATAATCAGACCTATCGTTTAGGTTGGACGGAGCAGTGCAAAGACGGTTCGAAAATGGGAGTTGGTTGCCCGGAATATATCCTTCTTTTCAGAAAACTTCCAACAGACAGGTCAACCGCTTATGCAGATGTGCCGGTGTCGAAAAGCAAAGAGGATTACACAAGGGCGCAATGGCAGATAGACGCACACGCATACTGGCGTAGTAGTGGTGATAGATTGGTTTCTAAAGAGGAATTAGAAGATATATCCGTTGACAATCTTCAAAAGGCTTATAGAAAATTTAGCAGGGAAAATGTTTATAACTACAAAGAACACGTTGAACTTGCGAAGAGGTTAGACGAAAACGGAAAGTTACCAGCTATTTTCATGGTAGTGGCACCTGGAAGTTGGAACAATTTGGAAGTATGGGACGACATCAACCGAATGAGGACACTGAATACAACGCAGAGCAGGAGAAGAGCACAGATGCATGTATGTCCGCTGCAATTAGATATCGTGGAAAGAATCATCAACAGATACAGTAACGAAGGAGACAAGGTATATGATCCATTTGGAGGTCTTATGACTGTACCAATGACAGCGGTAAAGATGAATCGATATGGTTATGGATGTGAATTGAATCCGGACTATTTCCGCGATGGAGTTGGCTATTTGAAAGAGGTAGAAGCTGAGAAAGAAATGCCGACATTGTTTGATTTTATTGACGGCGGATTAGTTTAGGACTTCTAGAAGGTGATGTCATGAAAAGGAAAACACCAGAGCAGGAACTAAAGGAATTATGTGTAGAGATAAACAGGGAGATAGGTCACTGGAATTACATTAATCAAAATGGATGTAACGATCCTTTCTGGTCGGACGGATGCAACATGAACCTGACGCGGAATCATATCATATATGCAAAACGACAGATTGCAGAAATATGCGAGAAGTATGGTATGCGGCTTCCGGAAGAGATGTACCTTCCGATTCCGCCGGAGGTTGATGATTACTATATGAATAATCTAAATCAGGGAGAACGAGTGAAGCGGATTGGAAATAGAGACCGGATTACGACAAAGAGAAACAAATATAACAGGGATCAGTTGTCTTTGTTTTAAACAAAACAAACGAAGGAGAACGGAGATGGAGAGATTAACACATGAGAGAAGCAATGGAATTAAATCTGGATATTGGTCACCAAATAAGAAGCAAGAGTTGGTTGATAGATTAGCAAAGTATGAAGATACTGGTCTCACTACGGAAGAGATAATGGATGGTAAGATACTTACTGGATGGATTCCGGTGGAAGAAAGGTTGCCAGATTTACACAAAGAAATGGATAGTGACGGAGATTACTACATGATTTCGGATCCGGTACTTATAACATATGACGGAGGGAAAATTGGTATTTCTGAGTATGAGATAGACGATGGATGCCAATGCATATGGAATGATCTGTACGAAGAAATCGATGTTATTGCATGGATGCCCCTTCCAGAACCGTATAAGGAGCCAGGAAATGAATAGGTATTCCATGATTGAATACATACAACAAAGGAGAGATAGGTTGAGAAAACGAGAAAAAATAGATTATTACGAAGAGTGTATAGAAAGACTTAGTGCGGCTGTTGTAAATCAAGCTGTGAAAGATTATCGGTGTGCATTAAAGAGGTTGCGAAAAAAACCGGATGATCATATTGCACAAATAATAGTCGATGAGTGTGAGCAATTTTTTCTTGAGGATATGGAAATTTATTCCGACTTAGATGGTAAAAAGCTTATAAGGAAAATTAGAGAGAAAGTAGAAGAGGAGATGGAAAAGCTTGATAAAAGAGCTGTTAGATCGGTACAAAAAGAATAAACAAGAAATTGGTTTGGTTGAAAAGCAAATCAATCGATTGAATGAAAGATTGGAAAATGTGCCTGATGTTTCCGGAAAAGTGACTAAGTCTTCTGATGATTTTCCATACATAGAGGAGCATATAACAGTTCTCATGAAAGAACCTAAAGAATCAACTATAATCAAAGGTAAGATTAAGGAGAAGGAAAAGCGGAAACAGAAGTTGTTAGATGAAATTACAGAAGTGGAGCAGTTTATTGATGCTTTACCGGAAGGAGTAGAAAGGCAGATAATGGAAATGGTGTATTTGGAAGGGATGAATCAAACAGATGTCGCGTATACACTTGGATACACGCAGGGACGTATCTCGCAAATCATTTCTGATTTGGTAAAAGATTAATAACATTAATATTTTAGATATGTTATTATTATGATGACGAAAGTGAATAGATTACTTCACTGATGTTCCTTCTTTATAATTTGATAATATGATTCGAAAGATACATCCTGGGAACGGGGTGTATTTTTCGTCGCTAAAATGATAAAAAAATAAAAAATGGTTGAAATATATTTTATTTTGGATAAAATAAAAGTATAGAAACACACATTTTGTACGCACACATAAAATGTGAGTTTCGTTATACGCATTTTTAAACGTACGCCCATCAAATAGTAAGAAGGAGGGTGAATATTCATGGCAACATCAACATTTGGAAAAGAATTCAAAGTTACACATGAAAAAACAACTGGGTTTGTTAAGGAAATGACGCGTAAAGTGGCTCCCACACTAAAGAAGAATTTCCAGTCTAATTTAAAACATGAAAAAGATCTGAAGGATGTCCTTCAGAAAGCACTTAAGTAAGTGAGAGAGTATGTGGTTGTACCATTGGGAGAAATAATTAATAAAGGGTACGATATTAATAAAATTGAAAATGCATTTAAAAAGTTCTCTTGTCATCGTGAAGAAGATTTAGAGAACTTTTTAGTGAATAAAGCGATTACATATGAAAAATCAGATATTGGAAAAACATATTTATGTTTGGATGCAGAAAAACTTGAAAAAGGTGAATTTGTTATCATAGCATATTTTACGATAGCACAAAGATCTGTTGATATATCTGAATTAAGCTCAAAAAAAAGAAGAAAGATGCTTGGAAGCTTCCCTGGAAGAGATACAATGAAATCGGTTTCTGCTTTTTTGATTGGACAATTGGGACGTTGTGATGAATACTCTAATGAAGATTTAAGTGGAGAGCAGATTTTAAATGAATGTTATCATGCAATAAGTTTGGCATCAAGAGTAATTGGAGGAAGGCTTCTTATATTAGAGTGCAGAGAGCATATGTTTGAAAAGTTTTATGAAAAACAGGACTTTAAAAAATTATATAATGAGTTGAATGAAGAAAAATTATACACTTTATACAAACAAATAAATTTTAGAGAATATTGGAATGAATAAATTTTAAAGCACCCTTCGTGGTGCTTTTCTAATACATAAAACCATATCTTCTGTGCATATTATTCATGAGGTGATAGCATGAATAAAAAGCAGAAAGAGCAGCAGAACAGGCAGAAGAACCTAAACAAGTTCAACAACATTACTCAGAAGTCAACACCTGAGAATCAGAATCAGGGACACAATGTAAGAAAAGAAGCGGTAGACGTGAAAAGAAGACAAGTTTAAGACATCCGAAAGGGTGTCTTTTATAATGCAATAACCAGGAACGAGAGGTGGTGAAGTGGCCAACGATGAAAACTTAAAGCGTTTAAGCCCGAGCGAAGCTCGAGAATTTGGAAGAAAAGGTGGTAAAGCAAGCGGTGAGTCGAGACGACGGAAAGCAGATTTCAGAAAGACGCTTAATATGCTGCTTACTGCTGAAATAGATAATGAAGAATGGAATCCGGTTCTTGAATCACTCGGATTAGAGTGCACTTTAGAATCGGCTATGCTTTTGTCGCAAATCAAAGAGGCAATGAAAGGAAATACAAAAGCTGCATATTTTGTAGCGCAATATGCTGGGCAGAGTGATAAGACAGATGCGGATCACGAAGAGCAGAGAAGCCGAACAGATCAATTAAATGCGAATACAGAAAGAATTCATCGAAGCTACGGCAGCGGCAACGAAGAGGATGAAGGAGTGACGATTATTAATGACGCACCAACAGGTGAGGATATCGGATATAGTGATACCGAAGTATCTGAAGATATTCAATAACAAGACCGTGAAACACATCATATTGACCTCTGGTCGTGCTGGAACGAAATCAAGTTATGCTGCCATAAAAGCAGATTATCAGTTGGTATCCGATGCGCATGGTTCTGTTGTAGTGCTTCGTAAACATCACAACAAACTTCGTAAGACAGTATACAAAGAGATGCTTCGTGGCATCAATCGTTTGCAGATTTCAAAGTATAAGTTTAGGATTACAAAATCTCCAATGGAAATTACATACAAAAAATATGGAACCACAATGTATTTTGCCGGGTCAGATGGAATTGACGATACAAAAGGTATCATTGATGAAGATAAGCCGATTAAACTCGTTATTCTGGATGAGCTTACAGAGTTTTTCGATGACGGAGAAGGCGAGGATGAGTTAAGTAACATCGAGGCTACCTTTGTTAGAGGAAACAGCGAAGGCTTTCAGATGATTTATCTATACAACCCTCCGAAAAATCCGAATGCACCGATTAATCAATGGTGTAAGAAGATGGAGAAAAGAGCTGATTGTATTCATATCCATACGGACTATAGAGACGTTCCCGTTAAGTGGCTAGGCAAAGATCTGATTGCATCCGCAGAAGCTATGAAATCGGCAGATCCAAAGATGTACCGCTGGGTATGGCTTGGGGAATCTGTCGGAGTGGACGAGCTTATTTATTACATGTTCGGAGATCGTCATAGACAAAAGCCGGAAACAGATAGACGATATGATCGCATCTATATTGGCGGTGACTATGGACAGCAGAATGCCACAACATTCCAGGCATTTGGGCTGGATACATACCGCAGAAAGTTTACGGGGCTTGACGAGTATTATCACAGTGGACGTGAAACTGGAAAACAAAAGAGTCCGTCGGAGTATGCAGCTGATCTTGTAACATTTATGGATGAGTTGCACGAAAGATATGACAACAGAGTGTTTTATATCTTCCTGGATCCATCTGCAAAAGGACTCGCAGAGGAAGTGAAGAGGGCAACTAGGATTGGTATGAATTATCAGGTATTTCTAAAGGATGCGGAAAACGATGTTGCACTTGGAATCAGTCGAGTGCAGAAAACACTTGCATTTGAGATCATGAGCGTTTCTCCTATGCAGGAAAATGCAATTCAAGAATTTGGCACCTATGAGTATGATAAGAAATCAATTGATAAAGGAAAGGAAGTTCCGATAAAAGAAAATGATCATTGTATGGATGCAATTCGTTATGCTGTGATGGGAGCATGGGATAAGATAAAACATTGGTTGCCAAGAGAAAATCAGATTGAAGAGATAATAGAAAATCCATTGGATAGAGAGGTGATAGACGATGAATATATTTAATTATTTTAAGAAAAAGAAAATTGATACAGTAGAAGATTCCTTTTATCGAAAAATAAATGAATGGATTAGCTGGTATAACTCTAACGTTCGGAATTTCACCTTTTACAAAGTCCATACTGGGCGCGGAAGTTACAGACGATGCAGACGAAAGAGCATGAGTATGGCAAAAAAATTGTCAGAGGATATCGCAGATCTGTTATTGAACGAACGTGTAACGATTACACTAAGTGATGATACGACGGATGAATTTGTAAAAATGGTCCTTGACAGAAACAGGTTCTTGGTCATGGGGAATGAATACCAGGAACGAAAAGCTTATACCGGAACCGTGGCCTATATTCCATACCTGAAAGATGTAGATATTGACAAAAATGGCGAGGTACTTAGCGGTAATATTGGTATTAATTACGTGGACGCAAAAAACATTTATCCGGTAAGCTGGGATAATGGACATGTGACGGAATGCATATTTACATTCCCACATACTGTATCCGGGGAAAAATATGTGCATGTGCAGCACCACTTTCTCGAAAGCGAAGAATATGTGATTGAAAATACAGTTCTTCGATGCGAAAAGGGAAATAATGCAGGAACAGAACTCTCAGAAGAAGAATGGAGAAAACTGAAGCCATTCGCTACGCTTGTAAGAGAAACAAAAACAGGTTCATCAGATCCACAGTTTGTTATAGATCGGCTTAATATATCAAATAATGCGGATAATAGTAACCCTATGGGAGTTGCGATATTTGCCAATTCCATTGACGTTTTACAGAAGCTGGACATAGAATTTGATTCCTACTGCAATGAGTTTGATCTCGGGAGAAAGCGAATCTTTGTGGCTCCGGAAATGCTTACTGACGAAAATGGTTCGCGTGTATTTGATCCGGATGACAGCGTGTTTTACAGTCTTCCAGAAGATTACGATAAAAGCGCGAATGGACTTTTAAAGGAAATTGACATGAATATCCGTGCAGAACAGCACAGCAAAGCCATTAATGATGATTTGAACTATTTATCATTGAAATGTGGGTTCGGAACGGAACGGTATCAATTTGGAACTTCTGGTGTTAAGACAGCTACAGAAGTCATTTCAGAAAATTCTGATATGTACCGTATGATTAAGAAGCATGAAATTATTTTAGAGGATGCTTTGAAGCAGCTGATACGTATTATTATTCGTCTTGGTATTGTATTACACAATCCATTAAGTCAGGATTGCGATATTGTGATAGATTTTGATGATTCCATTATTGAGGACAAGGATGCTGAACGAAAACGAGATTTGCAGGATATGAGCGTTGGAATTATGACCCATGCAGAGTATCGAGCAAAATGGTATGGAGAGACTTTGAAAGAAGCCGAAAAGAATCTTCCAGAGCAAAATCAGGTGATGGAATAAGATGAATCGTGAATACAAAGAAAAGCTATCCAGAAAGATCGAGAATAACTTCTCAAATTTGGAGATGCGAATTATGCAGGATATTGTCCGTCGCATTAAAAAGACTGGAGAGATAACCGGTACTGCAGATTGGCAGATTAACAGGCTTCAAATTCTTGGAAATTCTTCTGAGGACATTGAAAAGATGTTGAAGGAAACATTGGATGCGTCTTATCCGGAAATGTTTGAATTGTACGATAAAGTTATCAACTGGGAATATGTTCGCAATAAGGATATTTATGAGCAGATAAATGCAGAGTATATCCCATTCGAAGAAAATAAGCAGCTCCAACAGATTACGGAGGCGCTGATCCGTCAAAGCAGCGAAGAACTGGATAGCATTACAAAGTCACTTGGCTTTTATCTGGATTATGGAAATGGGCGAAGGGTAATGACACCTCTCTCAGAGGTTTATACAAAGTATCTGGATGCCGCGTGCATGGATATTGTGTCTGGTGCATTTGATTATAACAGTGTACTTCGAAGAGTAGTTACGCAGCTTACCAATAGCGGTCTTCGACAGATAGACTATGCTTCTGGTAGAGCGAATAGAATTGATGTAGCCGCGAGAAGAGCTGTCATGACCGGAATTACACAGTTGACAGGGCATATATCTGACTACAATGCGGAGAAATTGCACACAGATTATTTTGAGATTGCATGGCACGCCGGCGCGCGTCCAACACATGCCGTCTGGCAGGGAAAAGTGTGGAGCAGAGAGCAACTTGTTACTGTCTGTGGTCTTGGGACTGTTACAGGGCTTGAAGGAGCTAACTGTTACCATGAGCGATATCCGTTCATACCGGGCATATCTGAGAGAAACTGGGCAGACGAATGGCTGGAAGAGCAGAATCGCAAGGAAAACAATCCAAAAGAGTTTAAGGGAAAGGAATACACTCTCTATGAAGCCAAGCAACGACAAAGGCAAATGGAGACTGCAATGCGTGCACAGCGTGAAAAAGTACATCTTTTACAGAAAGGTGCGGCTGATCCGGATGAGATTATGATTGCAAAAGCAAAATACCAAGGTCAGTTGAATGAATACGCAAGGTTTTCAAAGAAAATTGGGTTAAAGGAAGAACGTGAACGCATTTATTACGATATGCGTGGAAAAGTTGCTACAAATACAAAGCTTCAGAATGCGAAATATACTGCAGAGATGATAAAGAATGCAGATAAAGATACGAAGCAGTATTATCGCTATAAAAACATTATTGGAGATGGTGTTGGAAGCCTTGCAGACTTCCGTCAGATGAAGTACAATAATCCTAAGAAATTTGAGGATTTGAAGAAAAAGGCTGATACATATTCTGAAATTGACAAGAAAGATTGGTCTCCGGAGTTTAAGCAAAAGTCTAGGGGAGCTTATGCAAGATTTGAAAAAGAAGGAATATACATGTCCGTGCATGCTCTCGGACGATTACATAGAATGAATAAACCGGGAACTCCGGAAGTGACAGAAAAGGAACTGATGGAATTCATTAAGGGGCCTCTTAAATATAAAGAGGGAGAAAAGAAACTGATTTATTTTGACGCGGAACGTCAATTGGTAGTGGTAAAAAACAAAGAAACAGGGGATATTGTTTCTATAGTAAGACGTAAAAATCCAAAGGAGGTGTGGGAAAGTGTTTAATAAAATAATGGATTATATCAAAGATTTCCTGGAAAATACACCGAAGGATATCTATGATTTTTCATGTGAATTGGAAGGACTTTTGATTGTGCATTATGATGAAATGTATGCGGAACAACCAAGAGCAACGGAAATACTTAACGATGAGACACCGGATGTGTGTGCTTTAGGAGAACCCGGAATGAAACCGGAGGAAATCGAGGATTTCAAAAGAAAATTGAAAGTTGAATATGACAGAGCAATGAAAGCAGTCGTATAGTTACCATTCATTCTTCGGAGTGAGTGGTATTTTTATGCGCATTTTTAAAATCGGAGGTGACTACTCATGAAACGATGAACAGTACATAAAGATGCGGACATGCTGGCCCCTAAATGGCTATCTGTCCGCATTAACTATACATCAGTAAAATTCATATATGTCATCCGAGACGGAGCGATGACATTGAAAGGGGTGAAAATAGGTGATGAGACGGCGGAAATCGGAGATACGATTTGCTTTGATGGTAAGAGGTTATCAGTAGAAAGGCGGTGATCTAAACATCTCTCAGTTATGGGTTAAATAATATGTGAAGCATGTTTTAGGAGGATGGAAATGTGATCACAGTCAAAATAACGGATTGTAGTATTCGGATGTTTGGTCACGCAGGGAGAAAAAGCCCAGATGGAATTGATCGCGCTTGTACAGCTGTGTCTGCGCTTACGTGCAATTTGATTAATTCACTTACAGATTTGACAGAAGATAACATTACAATCGATACCGCAAGTGGTATGGCTGTAATAGAATGGGAAAATTTATCGGACAGAGGGAAACTTCTGGTAGATTCATGGTTCCTTGGACTTACAGAAATTAATAACGAATACAATTGCATACAGTTTCAGTAATCAAGCACCCAACAGGGTGTTTTTATTATGTCCAAAACGTGAAGACAATAAAAGCTCGGGAGCCTGTCGAGGCAAAACGGAGGTAGATGAAAATGAGAAAAAGAATGCATTTACAGCTCTTTGAAGACGGCGCAGGAGCTGGCTCTGGTGGACAGGGCGGAAATGCCGGGGCTGGTGACGGTGTCCAGAACGCAAACACTGGGGCGACATATAGTTATGAACAGGCAGAGGAGATCGCAAGTGCAAGAGCAATTAAGGCCGAAAGAGCTGCATTAGCGAATTACTTTAGAAGCCAGGGAATGACAGAGGAACAGATCACGACAGCAATCAATGATTTCAAGTCTAAGCAGAGAGAAAGTCAGCCAAACGCTGCACAATTGCAGCAGGATCTTGATGATGCGAATAAAGAGATTCAGCAGATGAAGAATGAAAAGATTTTGACTGGCAAAGGTGTGAAAGCGGAAGATATTGATTATGTTATGTTCAAAGTTTCGAAACTTGTTGATGATAAAACAACGTTTGAAAAGGCAGCGGAGAAATATCTGAAAGAGAATCCGAGATTTGTTGGTGGAAATGCATACCGCATATCTACATCATCTGGATCTTCTTCAGAAGGGTCAGGTGGAAATATGAATATGTCTATCAATGATAAAATCAGGGCTGCCGCTAGAAGATAATGGAGGTAAGAGAGAATGAAAAAAAGAAAAATGGATTTAAGAATGTTTGACTTAGATGCGAACATTATTGACCGTACTGGTGCGGAATCTTTAATTCCGACTCAGGAAGCAAATGAAATCATTCAGGGAGCAATTACACAGTCGGCTGTATTATCGAGAGGGCGCAGATTGGCAAATATGACAAGTAGACAGTATAAAATGCCTGTACTTGATATGCTGCCAATCGCTTATTTTGTGAATGAGGATACCGGACAGAAGCAGACAACAAAACAGGCATGGGATAAGAAATTTATTACAGCGGAAGAAATTGCAGTTATTGTGCCAATTCCGGAAGCTGTGCTTGATGATTCGGAATACGATATCTGGGCAGAAGTAAGACCAAGAATTACAGAAGCATTTGGTAAGGTGATTGACAGCGCTGTACTTTTTGGAGTAAACAAGCCATCTACATGGAGAGATGACGTTGTAACTACAGCTACAAGCGCAGGAACCGTTGTTACACTTGGAGCTACTGATAATCTGTACGATAAGATTATGGCAGAAGATGGTGTAATTGCAAAGGTTGAAGATTGCGGATATTTCGTTAACGGTCACATGGCAGATATTTCAATGAGAGCAAGACTTAGAGGTCTTAAAAACACAAATGGAGACCCATTATTTAAGTCTGATTTGCAGGGATCAACACAGTACGCATTGGATGGATCTCCAATGAATTTCCCGAATAATGGTGCTTTTGATAAGTCTAAGGCACTTATGATTTCAGGAGATTTTTCACAGCTTGTATACTCTATTCGTCAGGATATCACATTTAAACTCTTTACAGAGGGCGTTGTGCAGAATACAGACGGATCTATCGCTTACAACCTTATGCAGAATGACATGGTTGCACTTCGTGCAGTTATGCGTCTTGGATGGGAAATTCCAAATCCAATCAATTCATTGAAAACAGACAAGACAAAGAGATGTCCTTTTGCAATTTTAAAGCAGGGAGCGTAAGAAAGGGTGTAGTTTATGAAAATCTATGCCAAATATGATTTTTATGTAGAAAAATATGGTGGAAAAGAAATCGGAGAAGAGGACTTTTCCGCTGCTTCTCTGCATGCAACTCAATACATTAAATACATTACGTTGGGACATTCTGAAAAGTATCAAGGCGAGGAACTACAATATGCTGCATGTGCTGTGGCGGATGCTTATAATGCTGTATTCAATCAACAGAATGGTACTGGAATTGAGAAGAAAAGCGAAAATACAGATGGTTATAGCGTTTCTTATGTGGTTCAGGGAAAAGACGGTGAAAGCAAGGAAGAGCTTTTCCGTAGAAAGGCAAATGAAGTTGTTCGATATTGGCTGGCAAATACTGGTCTTTTAGATAGGAGGGTTAGATGCGGACATGCTGACGAATGCGGATATCACTATTTATAATCGAGAATATGATGCGGATTCCAGACTTGATATTTGGAATCGTGTCTACGTTCCGGAGGCATGGTGGTATAAGAACGAGAAAGCCTCTCTCACTACCGATGGACTGAAAAGTGCAGATGTTTATACGATCAGGATTCCGGATACAAGCATTGCCTTGAAAAAGGATGATTATATTGTGCGGGGGAATTGCACTGTAGATATGCAGACCGTAAAGGATCTTGATGGATTGGAAAAAACAAGAGTCACATCTGTCAACTACAATACATTCGGCGGGAATCCGCATATAAAGGCAGTGGGAGCATAATGGCAAAAGGGAAAAAGAAGTTTGAGATTAAAACACCAAGAGGAACGGTTTATACGCAATCATCAGGTGGAGGAAAAGTGTCTGCAAAGCTTGAGTGGAACCCTGGATTCGAACAAAGTATGGAAAAAGGGTTTGAAAATGCACAAGCATTTGTTGATTCAGAGTGTATCAGGCGGATGAATCCGGAAACCCCAAGGCGCACTGGTGTGCTTATTAAATCCGCCACCCTTGGAACTGTGATTGGAAGTGGAGAAATCAATCAGATTGCTCCGTATGCCCGCCGTCAGTATTACGAACATAAGGAAAAGTCTTACTGGTTTGAGAGAATGAAGAACCGGCATAAGGATTCTATTTTGAAAGGAGCTGCGAAGTATGTCAAATCTCATTAACAGTATTCGTGAGTTTATTTTGACTTGCCCATTTCTTCAGGATGGCCGTGTAAATGTGGACTACATTGGGGAAGAGATGGGATATTCGATTGATCCTCTTCCGTGCGATCCGATCATACAGCGCTATACGGATGGCGGTGCGAAAAAACAGTTCCAGTTCGCGTTCACCAGTCAGGAGGAATACGATCAGGACGCAAGGATCAATATTGAAAACAGTTGTTTTTTTCAGTCATTTTCTGAATGGCTGGAAGAACAAGATTTTATCGGTAAATTTCCAAAGCTTGAAAGCGGAAAGAACCCGATATCGTTAGAAACTTTAAACAGCGGCTATCTGTACGATGTGAATGGCATTAATGCGAAATATCGTATAGAGTGCCGCTTAATTTATGAGCAGGAGGTATAAAATGGCGATTAAAGGAAAATTGGTAAAGCGGCATCAGAAAGTCGCATATTACGGTGTTCCAGCATCAACTGGTAATACCGTGACTTTCACACGTATGAAAGGATTTACGAGCATGAGCACATCTAAGAATTCAAAAGAATATTCTCGTCAGTATGTGGATGAGGCTTTTGAAGAGTCAGATGTAACAGGCTATTCACCGTCGATGAGCTATGCTTTTGATCAGTACAAGGGCAATGCAGTCCATGATGATATTGTGAATATTACAGACAACGAGTTGACCGGAAATGATGCGGTCAGGGAAATTGTTCTGGTAGACTTGACGGATGAAAAGACCGAGGGCAGCTACGGAGCTAGAAAGCGGAGCTTTGCAGTGATTCCAGACTCTGAGGGTGACAGCACAGATGCCTATACTTATTCTGGAACTTTTAAGACAAAAGGTGAAAGCATCACTGGAACAGCAACAATTGACGGCGATGCACAGACACTGACTTTTACAGCAGATACAACGGATTAATGATAAAGGAGTGAGCCTATGAGCCAGAAGAATGATTATACATGGACCTATAACGGGAATGATTATGAACTCGATATGGGAGATTATGAGACAGCGAAACGCTTTGAGAATGCGGTGGATGTGATGGCAAATCGTGAAAAAGAAATTTCAAAAGAAGTAAATCTGAGCGACTCTATTCGACTGCATTGCGAGGCCTATTATGAATTTTTTGATTCCATTTTTGGAGAGGGTGCTGCGGAAAAGATTTTTGAAGGGAAAAGAAATATGAGACTGTGTAGCGAAGTCTATTTTAACAAATTTATTCCGTTCATTCGAAATCAAAGTGTTCAATTTAGAAATTATGCGAATCAGTTTACGAAAAACCCGCAGAATCGCGCACAGCGTAGACAGAATAAGCCAAACAAACATTGGAGCAGGTAATGAAGCTATATGGGAAATATCCGAAATCTGTTGAGGTGAATGGACGAGCATATCCAATTGAAACGGATTTTCGAAGATGGATTGAGTTCCATGATATTGCTTTACAAAGTGGTGACGATGAGCAGAAAATCCGGAAGATTTTGAGATTATTTAATGGACAGTATCCGGATGATATCGCAGAAGCTGTTAATGCATTGTGCGACTTTTATGCAGCAGGGCAGTTAAAAGATCACGATGACCAAAAAGGTAAAAAAGTTGTTCCTAATTATGATTTTGAGTTTGACCAGGATTATTTTATATCTGGATTTCGGGAGAATTATGGGATATCGCTGTTGTCTATCGGATACCTACATTGGTGGGAATTCTTGGCCTTATTCCGTGGTATGAATGCAGACACGGAGTTAAAGCAACGTATGCAACTTCGTGCTGTTGATATTGGACAGATTAAAGATGTAAAAGAAAAATCAAGGATCAGAAAGGCTCAAATGTCAATCGCAATTCCACGTCGAGATATGGAAGATGAAGAAATTGGCGATGCATTTGCTTCGGTGATTTGATATGAATAAAATTTATGAAAGAAAATGGTACAGATGCCCGCATTGTGGACAGAAGATCCTGATTTATGACGGACTGGCGCGTGCCAATGGCATCTTTGTAATCTGTAAGGGATGCAAAAAAGAAATAGAGATTAAGATTTAGAGAAACATTAGTGAGCCGTTGAGCCGTGTTATCTGGGAAGGAGGATAATATGGCAGACGGCCATTTGAATTTTGATACAAAAATTGACGAGTCCGGTTTTAATTCCGGATTAAAAAGCGTTGCGGGTGCCGCGACAGCTGCGATGGCAGCGGTAACAGCTTCATTTGGTGCAGCGTCCACTTATGCGTTTAAGGTCGGCTCTGATTTTGAAGCAGGTATGTCTAAAGTATCCGCTATTTCGGGTGCTTCAGGGAAAGAACTTGAACAATTGAAAGATAAGGCCAAAGAAATGGGAGCCACAACAAAGTTTTCCGCAACAGAGGCAGCAAGCGCTATGCAATACATGGCAATGGCTGGTTGGAAAACGAGAGATATGATTAGTGGTATCGATGGAATCATGAACTTAGCAGCAGCTTCTGGTGAAGGTCTTGCAGCCACAAGTGATATTGTAACAGATGCCTTAACTGCTTTTGGATTAGCAGCGTCGGACTCTGGGCATTTTGCGGATATACTCGCAGCAGCATCGTCAAATGCAAATACTAACGTGTCCATGATGGGTGAAACATTTAAGTATGTTGCACCTGTGGCTGGATCATTGGGATATAGCGCTGAGGATTGCGCGGTTGCTATTGGTTTAATGGCAAACAGTGGTATTAAAGCAAGCCAGGCAGGTACGGCGCTTCGTTCTATGTTTTCGAGATTGGCAGAACCAACAGATAAAGTGGAAACAGCTATGCGATCACTTAACATTTCCTTGACGGACTCCGGTGGAAATATGAAATCACTGGACGAGATTATGGGAGACTTGAGAGATGGATTTTCTGGTCTTTCCGAAGCAGAACAAGCGCAAATGGCTTTTTCACTTGCCGGTCAGGACGCTATGTCTGGTCTTTTGGCTATCGTTAATGCATCAGATGATGATTTCAATAATCTGAAAGATGCAATTTATAACTGTGATGGATTTGCTGCAAATATGGCTGAGACTATGCAAGACAATTTGCAGGGAAGTATCACCATACTGAAATCAGCATTAGAAGGTCTTGGCATAGAAATTTATGAATCAATGGAAACACCATTGAGGAATGCTGTTCAACTTGGAACTGAGTATATTAGTCAGTTAACAGAAGCTTTTCAGACCGGAGGGGCTGATGGTCTTATTGAAGCAGGCGCGAATATCCTGACAGATGTGATGGTCGGAATGGCGAAACAGATGCCGAAAGTTATATCCTTGGCAACTGGTGTGATTCAGTCCGTTGTTGATAGTTTGAACAGTAATTTACCGCAGATCCTATCTGCAGGCGGTGATATCCTCAGGTCGCTATACGACGGTGCAGTTGCTATTCTTCCATCTGTTTGTTCACTTGGATATAACGTCGTTACATCGATTACATCAAGGATAGCGTCATATGCTCCTGTGCTTATTCAGAATGGTATTGATCTGTTGTCTCAGCTCGGTTCTGGACTTCGTCAGGCTATACCGGAATTTCTGGCCAATGCATTGCCGATGCTGCAATCATTCTCGGCATCACTGCTCGAAAATGCAGGACTTTTGGTGTATGCAGGAATTGATTTTATCTATAATATCGTTGCGGGTATTGTCGAGTCATTACCGCTTCTCATTGAGTACGGACCGACGATTATCAAGAATATTGCAGATATTATAAACGAGAATGCGCCGAAGCTTCTTTTTGCAGGAGCAAGTATTATTTCGCAGCTAATCATTGGCATTGTGGAAAACATTCCAAATTTGCTTGCACATTTTCCAGAGATTATTAGTGCAATTATTGCTGTGTTTGGAGCAATCAATTGGGTTGGTATTGGCAAGAGCATCATAAAGGGCATTGAAGATGGTGTGAAGACACTGGCGGAAAATATTCCAAAGGCTCTGAAAGATATAGGAAATACTGCCAAGGATTGGCTTAGCCTGATCGAATGGAAAACGCTCGGACAAGATATTATTGATCTGATTAAAATTGGATTAGAGTCTTTAGCTTCTCTGATACCTACATCACTAAAGAATATTGGAAAAACCGCCAAAGATTGGATGAGCCTAATTAGCTGGAAGACACTTGGGCGAGACATTATTGACTTGATTAAAATTGGTCTGGAATCACTTGCGACAGCTATACCGACAGCACTGAAAGCGGTCGGCAAGCAGGCAATGACATCGTTTACGAGTCTTGACTGGGGCGGTATAGGAAAGAATATTATTTCCGGTATTGCCAGTGGTATTTCCGGTGCGGCAGGCCAGATTGCAAGTGCTGCAAAAAAGGCAGCGCAGAACGCCCTTAATGCAGCAAAGAAACTTCTTGGCATCGCATCGCCGTCTAAGAGGGCCAGAAAAGAAGTCGGACAGATGTACGGCAAGGGCTTGGAACTTGGTATTTTAGATGAAGCGGAAGATGTTGAAAAGGCATCGGAAGTATTGGCCAATAGTACTGTGAAAGAAATAGATGCCCCAGATTATACGTCTATTGCAACGATGGCTCGAAATAAAGTATCTGCAAGTACTGCCGCAATCGGAAAACGGATCATCGAACATGATAATTTATCAAAAGACCCAAACGGCGGATTCGATTATAATAAATTAAAATCTATTGTTGCAGATGCGTTGAAGGAATTAAATCTTGTGGTAGAAATGGATGGAAAGGCAGTCGGTCACATCGCCACACCTACAGTGGATGAGGATATGTCTGATATGGAAGAATTGAAAAGAAGGGGATGCTAAATGAAACAGATTATATTTGGAGATAAATATTCTTATGATGATTTCGGATTGAAACTACTTGAATATACGATTGACCCTCCAACTGTGAAAAAATTGTCTGTTGATATTCCGGGAGGTGACGGAGCTGTTGATCTGACGGAGTGGCCAGGGTATCCGGTTTATAATAATCGGAAAGCAAGTTTTGCATTTGATTTGCAGGCTGATAATATGGTTGAAATGGAAGATAAACTTTCAAATTTATATGCAAGTTTAAATGGTTTGAAAAAGGAAGTGTGTATCGGAGATGGCTACTATTACAGTGGTCGTCTTTCCATTTCCACAGAGCCAATTAACAATTTGTTCCGAATGGTGAATATAGAAGCGGACTTCTATCCATATAAATTGAAAACGTTCGAAACTGTTGAAAGTGTAACAGCGACAGCGGAAGGTGCTTCAATAGAGCTAATCAATGAGCTCATGCCAGTGGTTCCGAAGATAACAGCAGCGAAAGCAGTACAAATACAATACGGAAACAACAGTTTTGCAGTATCAGCTGGCGAGCATTATGTTCCGGGAATTATGCTTTTTCAAGGCAAATACAGTTTGATTGTAAAAGGTTCCGGAACAGTTACATTTACATATAGGGAGGGACGTTTTTAATGTATACAGTATATATGGATGGTCTTACCATGCACAATATTCGAATGAAAGAACTTCGGCTATTTGAACCAAAGTTGTCTCACGAAGTAAATAAGGCAGGGACTTTTACATTTACGATTTATCGGTCACACCCTTACATTGATATGATCAAAAAAATGAAGTCCATCATTACAATAAAGGATGAATCCGGTGTGATCTGGCGTGGACGTGTATTAAATTCTACAAGCGGATTTCGCAATCAGATGACTTGCACTTGTGAAGGTGAGATGGCTTTTTTAAATGATAGTCGTATCCGGACATATGATTATCAAGGTGATTTGCGCGGATATTTTGAATTTTTAGTGGAACAGCACAACGCGCAAGTTGATGAAAATATGCAATTCATTATTGGAAATGTTACAGTGTCAGATCCGAACGATTATTTGCATTTTTCAAGTGCACAGTATCCGAAAACGCTGGAAGAAATAAATACAAAGCTCATCGGAAGATATGGTGGATATATCTGGTTCCGACATGAAGCAGATGGAGTTTACATTGATTATTTGAAAGATTCAGATTTATTATGCGATCAGAAAATCGAATTCGGTAAAAACTTATTGGATTTAACGACCGTGGTAAAGGGTCAGGATGTTGCCACAGTCATTATTCCGAGAGGTGCGAAAATACTGGATGATGAGGGAAACGAGACAGAAGAGAGGGTATCTGTTAGTTCCGTAAATAATGGCAAAGATTATGTGAGCAATGAAGAAGCAGTGGCATTGTATGGCAGGATTGCTACGGTTGTTACCTGGGATGACGTAACAGAACCGGTTAATCTATTACGAAAAGCACAGGCATACGCAGCAGATGCTGGAAATCTTGTGGCTTCGATAACTCTAACAGCAATTGACCTACATCATATGGACTTGTCCATCAGCAGTTTTCGCCTTTTTAGATACGTTCAAGTTGTATCCAAACCGCATGAATTAGATGAATTATATTTGATCAAAAAGATAGATATTGATCTTACAAATCCGACCTACGGAAAGCTTGTTACTGGAAATACGTTCAAAACACTTACCGATAAACAGGTAGATACATCGAACAAAGCGACGCAGGTTGTTCAGATTGTAGAGAATGTAAAATCAGACTATGAAATTAACAAGAAAAAGATTGAAAAAATACTTGCAGGACTGGAAGAAGGAGAAGTCGTTGTCAGCTCGGAAGAACCTGAGAAAAAAGGCCTTTGGTGCGATACGTCAGTGACACCGCCTCTTTTAAAAAAGTGGAATGCAGATCTTGATGATTGGGAAGTTGTAAACGATAACGCGGAACAGATTACGCATATCTACAAGGAACTTTCCAGCTCGATCAATCAGATGAGCGAGAGTATCCTGATCCAGGTGGGAGAAAAAACCTACACGAAAGAGGAGACGGACCGGCTTGTAAGTGACATCAATACTTCGTTCGAGCAGACAAAAAATTCTTTCAACTTTGAATTCAACAATTTCAAAAAGAACTTAGACGATCTGGCGAACAGTACCGATGCAAAGTTTGAAAATACGAGTAAATATATTCGCTTAATCGATGGAGAGATCTTCATTGGTGTGGAAGGCAATCCGATTATGCTTCATCAGAGGAATGATAGAATCTCTTTTTTGGAAAATAACGCAGAGGTGGCATATATCAGCAACCGAACACTTTATTTTACACATGCAGAGATTTTAAAGGATCTGAAGATCGGTCAGTTCGGTTTTGTGGTAATGGAATCCGGATACGTCCCATTTAAACTGATAGAATAGGAGGTGAGAACGTGCCAACGGTTGGCGGAAATATTGGTACTCCAAGTGGTGGATTTTATCTCGGTGCAGACTTTTATTACAGTCAGAACACCGAGGGAAACTATTCCACAATTTCGAGTATCGTATCAAAAGTAACAAAAAATAAAAGCTCTTATAAACCGTATAACCTGACTGGGAAAACGGCCACGCTGAAGGTGGAATATCTAAATGAGGCAGGAAGCTGGGTGACGGCAGCAAATCTCTCAGATAATTCCGGATACGATATGCGTTCGGCTTCAACGATTACCCTTGTATCCGGATCAAATATTAAGATACCGCACAAGTCAAACGGAAAGCAGACGATTCGAATCACAGCCTATGTAAACGGAAATTTGTCGAATTACTATCCAAATGGCACAGTGACCGGATCGGTAGATCTGACGGATATCCCAAGGGCAACGACACCGAACTTGAATCCGGCATCCGTAGAGATGGGAAAGAGTATTGCAATCAGTCTCCCAAGGGCAGTGAGCGCATTTACCCACACACTTTATCATGATTTCCAGGATGGAGTTTGGACACAGTTTGCTACGGGAGTAGGAACAGAAGCTACGCTTTCCGTACCAGCATCCTGGGCAAGCCGTATCACGGATGCGGAGAGCGGGGTAGGGAAGATCCGGTGCCTGACATACAGTGGGGACACTCTGATCGGAGAAAAGATCGTAACCTTTACAGCTGCGGTTCCGAAAAGTGTCATACCGACTGTGAGCAAGATAACCATCACCGAAGCTGTAGAAGGCCTTGCATCGAAGTTTGGTGCATTCATCCAGAATAAGAGCCAGTTAAGGGTTGTAAGTACGGCAAGTGGGGCAAGTGGAAGCACGATCAAAAACTACTCTGTAGAGGTTCTTGGAGTCAGTTATACCGGGCAGGACATTACTACTTACGTGCTGACAAAATCAGGCACTGTCGATGTAAAAGTTACGGTGACGGACAGTCGCGGAAGAATTGGAAGCAAGACAGCGCAAATCTCGGTACTGGAATATTTCACACCGACCATTCTTGTGTTTAATGCATTTCGTTCGGACCAAAATGGAAATGAGAAAAATTCCAGTAAAACACTGACATGTGCATACAAATTTGAAGTTGCACCATGTGGAAATAAGAACAGTAAGAACTACAAAATCGAATATCGAAGGACTGGTACATCTACGTGGACAACCATTTCTAGCGGCGCTATATACTCTGCAGACACGAAGCTAATTAAAGCGGATGTGCTGGAGCTGGAGTATCCGTACGAAGTACGGCTGACGGTGTCAGATTATTTTACAACAAATGAACCAGCAGTGTACATCGTGAAGGTAGGTGCAGAAATCATTGTATGGTGCCCATATCCAACAGGAAAAGGAATGGGAGTCCTAGGTTACCCGACAAGAGAAGCGTTTCAGGTATTTGGGGAATCGGATTTCAAAAAAGAGATATTTGACAGATTTGGAACACAGATCGGAAATGGATTGTCCATGCACTCTGGTTCAGGCGGGAACGCGATTGATCCAGACAGTACGCTGGAAGAGCTTATACTAACAGATGTAGGCACACCGATTGACGGAACTATGTTTTATATAAGAACTGTATTTCACGAAACAAAGTCAATTACTACAGATAGGGCGCAAACGGCAATTCCGTATTCATCAAGTGGATCTATGTATCATCGTTGTTGTTACAACAATGCTTGGACTTCATGGAGAAGACATGTAAACGAAGATGAATTCGCTTGTAAGGAATTGTGGTCAGGAGCATTTTTAATGCAAGCAAATCAGACAATAACACTTTCAGAGGCAGTATCAAAGCAAAAAACAGGGATTGTAATATCATTTAGCTATTATACCGAGTCTGGTGCACAAGACAGTTGGTGGCATAGTTTCTTTGTACCGAAACAATTGGTGATGTCTTTTCCAGGAAAAATTTATATGTTTTCGGATAGGGGAGATCCTTATACAGCAACCATGTTTGCAAAACAATTATATATAAGTGATAACAAGATCACAGGGGCGGATGTAAATAGCACCAACTACACGTCCATTGTGCCACCTTCTAACAATTATAATTATGTATTACGAAAAGTTTATGGAGTGTAACAAATGTTATATGTAAATGAAAACAACGAACCAATCACCGAAGAAAATATTGAACCAGACTGGAACATCTGGACTACAGAATATATCGAAGAAAGTGAAAAATACGATATTATTCGTCATTGCAGAAGACTTACTGATAAAGAGATAAATATAAGAAAAGAAATGGAATTGCAAGGTATACGGTCTGCACAAATGAATACTGCTTTGCAATTTTTTGTTGCACAGGCGGAGTTAACCGATGCGCAGGCATTGCAGGTATCTACGTTCTATAGTGAATGGGATGGAGACAATGTAGATTACAAAGAAGGAGAACGAAGACGTTATCTTACTAATTTATACAGATGCAAACAAAATCATACATCTCAAAAGCACCAGACACCAGATCTAATTCCTGCTATCTGGTATCTTGTTCCGCCAGAAGAGGAAACAGGAACAATCGACAACCCAATCAGGATTCCTGATAATTTTAGTTCCATGGTGTATACAAAAGGGAAATACTACATTGAGGATGGAGTAATTTATCTTATGAATCGAGACGGAATGAAAGAGGGAGAAGAAATTTTTCTAACTTTTAAGCCTAGCCAACTTGTCGGACAATATTTTGAAATTGCAGCATAAAAAGGAGAGATAAAATGATAAATGCAAACTTTACGAATGGCGGAAGAAGCATTAATGTGTACGGACTTACGCAGTGGGACAAGGGACAACAGTTAAAAATCACGCTGCCAGAACTTCCGCAAGAATTCGAAGCACATTTTGCGAACAAAGGCGATACGGTTGCGCTTGTTGTAAAAGGCACGGCTGACGGTGGTGTCGGAACGGCCACTGTGCCAAATATTTGCCTGACAAAACCAAGAGATATCTTTTGCTACATTTATGAAATAAACGGAGAAGTCGGAGAAACAATTGCAACCGCCATATTGAACGTGAGAAAAAGAGAAAAACCGTCAGACTACGTTTATGAGGAAACGGAAGTGCTTAGTTATCTGGCATTGGAAAAGAGAATTGAGGAACTTGAGAATAATGGTGGCGGTGGAACAGGCACATCCAATTATAGTAACTTATCAAATAAGCCTAAAATTAATGGTGTTGAGTTAAAAGGTGAAAAGACATTAGATGATTTAGGCATCCAATCAAAAGGCGATTATGTACTGAAAAAAGATATCCCGAAAAAGCTTCCGAACCCACAGAAGCTTACTTTTAATGGCGCAGTAACAGCTGAATATGACGGATCTGGTGCTGTCACGGTTACAATTCCGACAGCAGGAGACTGCACACAGACGGAACGTATCGAAAAGCTTGCGACAGATACAGTGGTAGAGATACAGCCAAACAAGCTGTATATCTTCCCTGAAATGGAAAGCCTGACATATACGCTTGCAACACCAGAAGATACGACGGTAGCAAACGAATATCATTTTGTTTTTAAAAGCGGGGCGACAGCAACGGAAGTGGTACATCCAGAAAGCGTAAATACAGGAAGTTTTACGGTGGATATGAACAAAGTTTATGAAGTGTCAATTATGGAAGGATTATTGACAAGTCAGAGTTGGGCGGTGAGTTGATGGATGGACGAAGAATATTATTGAATGGTGGTGATGATGAAATGAATAAAAAAATGCAATTAGTATATGAGTATGAAGTTACAGAAGAGGGTAAAGATCTTAATGTTAATATACCTCTTGACAATGCAACAGAAGTGATTGTATTCGGTAAATTGTTAAAAAACATTTCAGATAGTACAGAATCAGGAATATATATAATTTTCAATAAAAAAGGAATTGGTATTCCAAATTCAATTTTACCTACAGTCCCGGATTCCAAAAATCCATTATATTTTATGACGAGATTTAAAAATATTGGTGGATTTATTGATTATGATTTTATTGGCAAAACTATATCAGGAAACAATTATACGGCAAACAATAGTAATAAACCATACATCATGCCTAAAATAGAAGATGAATATTTTACATCGATTGATTTTAGATGCGGTGGTTTATATGCTTTGAAATCTGGGAAATTTGAAGTATGGGCGAGATAGGAGGTATTGACAAAATGATGACTGAAAATACAATCTTGACAGACAGACAGACAGACAGACAGACAGACAGACAGACAGACAGACAGACAGACAGACAGACAGACAGACAGACAGACAGACAGACAGACAGACAGACATAAGGTAACCGTTGCCTCTTG
>Ga0129317_1000707_pt1 | contig 31280 bp, 38 predicted proteins | sample Cm1ome_FD_94430 | JGI IMG/M metagenome (GOLD analysis project Ga0129317, IMG submission 94430) | Eastern black-and-white colobus group fecal microbial communities from Wisconsin, USA - Cm1105 metagenome | ecosystem: Host-associated > Mammals > Digestive system > Large intestine > Fecal | place... | reverse complement strand
TAGTTTTATTCATCTCTCCTCTTGGAGGTATTCTTCCTTCACAATGTCGGACATTACACCTGTTCCATTCCGCTTCTTTGTACAGCAATTCCAGTTCATGGTATTTATGTATCCAATTCAATTTATCAGCCTGTTCTTTACGCAACTCTACATAAAGGGCATCTATTTTTAAATCTCGTTGGGTTATACGCTCTTCCAGCCAAACCACGTTATCTTTTTTTCGGCTTCCGAGCCATCTGAAAAACTCTAAGCCTCCAATAGATCCTAAAATGGTTGCTGCAATTGTTGCTATACTGTTAATGTCCATATCCTTGTAAATATTTAAAGAATCTTCAAGTTTTTATAATAGGGCGGCTGTCAGACCGCCCTTATACCCCAAACTACTTATTATAATGTATCACTTCGTCCTGCTTGCCGAACAGGCCTCCAATTGCTTTGATTATATCGTAAAAACCGCATCCGGACAATCCGGTTGCCAAACCATATATTAATACCTGCCACCAAACATAACCGGTCAATAATGGAGTAAGGTGTAATAACCAAGCCAACATACATATTACAATACCAGTACCAACGGATATCAGGATTTTAATCAGCTTACTGTCCGAGATAGCCGGAACAACCTTTGTGATCTGTGTAACTAAGGTTGACACTACTGCTACGATGCCGGTAAACGTTCCGAGGTCAATGACAAATGAGGTTGAAGGGTCCGTAACTACCTCCTGGGCGTAAATGTTTCCTGAAATCAAAGAAATCAAAGCCACAATTAAAAATAAAATCTTTTTCATACTACATTTTTTTAAATTAAACATTACTTTTGCTGCATACACCTCCTTCTTTGAAGGAGTTTACTTTGACAGACTACCCTGGGTCGTGAGGTTCGGGGTAGTATATTTTTATTTCACATCGACTAACACCTTTAGCCAGGCATAATGCTTTCTCACCTTTAGATAATACCGATCGGATTGAAATGCATACGCTTCCCTTTCAAATGAGATGTTTTCATAGGCTTTCTTCCCGTATACAGGCAGCTTGATAAGCCACTCCGATAGATACCAGATATAGAATCCGATATACAGCATCTCTTTCATCTGTGCAGTATGTATCGCCTCATGGTTAAGCGTCCTGCGGCTTAACTCCTTGTATTCTTTTCGGGCAAATACTATCCCGAAAAGATTAATCGCTGAGAATCCTTTAAAGGGGATCAGGCTATTGTATATTACTTTCATAAGCTGTTTTAGTTTAACCGGTCCGGCCTTCACAGGTGGGACCGGCAGGTTGTTTTACACATGAGAAAAAGTATTACTCTGTAAATTCCTTGGTTGGTACCGTATAACTACTGCCAACATACCTTCCAACCCTTGAAATACGAAAGCCATCAATCTGCCACCAATAATCCTCTAGGCCACTGGTATTCGATTTTCTTCCACCCACGATAAGATCGGCGTTTGGGAATGTAAGATTCGGGGTCGTGGATACAGAAGTTATCGCTCCGTCCTGGCCAAATGAATATTTCCCATTTCTGCACTGAACAAAAAAATGGTGAAACTCATTGTCTCTTAATGAAACGATAAGAGGTGTTTTTGCTATTTTTGTGTCATTATACACACCAAATAACAACATTCCACTCGATCCGTCTATTCTGAAGTGAAAACCATTAACAGTACCGTCATCAATACCTATAAATTGATAGTATTTGTCCTGAAGCACATCAGATATATACATCTTAAAGAATAACTCTATTGTAAAATTACCAGAATTAAGTAGGTCAATGAATGATTGTTTATCAGCAACGACCACGCCTGAGTTCCACTTTACCTGAATTGAGCTGTCAGAACGATTGGTACTGTAAAATGCGCCTGTTGCGTATGTAGGAGAGCCAAATAAAGATGTTTCCCGCCCATTATCCGAAGAATCTTTTATGTTTTTATTGAAAGGAAGCAATATCCACGTTTTGCTAGCAGGTTTTACTGTCTCTTTCCGTGTTACTTTTAATAGCACAATTCCATCATAACCATCCCCTGCATTTCTCACAGTTGCACTTCCCCACGATTTATATATGGTTCCGCCCCCACCGCCTGCACCATAGAAGGTCGCAGAACTTGCAGCAGTTGAACGGTTGGCACCTTTTCCGCCTCCGGTAGCCCCTCCTGCCAATGCAGTAGTAGTGGTGCTGCCATCCCCCCCGTCAGCACCGAATAAGGCGGTATCTGTAATAGACTCTGAGTCTATAGCTCCAAACGGACATATCATAGAGCCGTCATTGCCTGCCGATGTTGATGTGTTAGTACCTGCTGCTCCACCTTTTCCGCCAGCCGCAGTGTAATCACCCAGGGATGTATCACCTCCATCAGTACCGGCAGTGTTTGCAGTAGTTGCACCTTTCCCTGCCAGCCCTATTGTAACACTTATCTCTTCGCCTTTAGTAAAAGGTATGTTTTCATAATAAACAGCGCTTCCGCCTTTTCCTTTATGGCCTGCGGTATAACCCCCGGTTGGGGCGACAGGTAGCCCACCTCCACCACCTGCGCCAACCATAAATACATCTATACGAATAGTATCGTTTGGTACAGTGTAAGTACCAGACTCTTTAATAGTAATTATTTGCGATACTTCTATGGTATTTGATGCATACAACAATGATCTTCTCCTTATAATACTCATAATTTAAAGTTTAAAATGGTTCTGAATATCTTACATAATATTTCCAATTAGCCCACATAATCGACACTTCAATCGTTTTGCCGGCCGTGATAACTACAGGGTTGTCTCCAATGACTACGAGTGAACTACCATCCCCTGTGGCGTTTGCGTCCAACTCTAAAGTAATAGCTATGTCCGCAGACCCTGTATTTGATACTATAAGAGTTGTCGTAGAACCGTGTTTCGGGAGAAAATACCATCTGGTCAATCTTATTGTATCATCAGTTTGAGTAGTAATAACGCCAGGGCTACCGGTAATATAAGCCGTCCAATTACCGGAGGCATAAGAAGGATCACGCAACCCGTCGAATACACCTCTGTTATACATATTACAGTTACTATCAGATAGATACGATAAATATGTGGTCAGTTTGAATACGCCGCTGTTATTTCCGTTATAATATGGCCACTCAGTCGTGAATGTAATTTTTTTCGTACTTCCGTCTGCAGATACTTCTAAACCATTTACAGTTACATTTCCACCATTACTTACGAAATAGATAGACTTACCAGCTTCAGCGGCAGATATAAAATCGGCTAGTGGGCCTAAAAACGATTCAATATCAGAGAGCGTACTTAGTATTCCACTGGCACGCCATAATACTTTAGCAGACTCAGTAATCGGTACTTTATAAAATTCTACCGCAGAACCTCCTCCTTCATCATCAGCCCAAACAGCCGTGCCGTCGGCAAACCATTTCAGTATTTGGTTCTCTGATCCGCCAGCAGGGATATGCTTATTGCCAGGTGTAACAGGATGCACATAATTATTAGCATTGTCTGCAATACTGGACAACTTGGTTTTCTCTGCCGTTGTATAGTTGTTGTCCGTATGTACATAATTTTCATCCTTTACCGTGTTATCATCGTTTGTCAACTGCGATAATTTGGTAGGGATGGAAGCCCGGACATCGGCTATGGTCGTATTGATACCGGCAATAATACCCTCCAGTGTTTGACTGTCTTCTACGTTTGCAAGGAACGCGATTATCTCATTGAAACTTTCGATGGCAGTAGAAGCATTGCCGGACAACAGCGTATCGAGTTGGTTTTGCAATGACGTTACGGCAGCTTGTATATCCGTATCATCATAATTGTTCAGTCCCGCCAGTTTATTCTTCAGTTCCGTTGTAAAGTCTTCGGTAGACAAACCTTTGCCTGCCACCTTCTGCACATACCCTGTTAACAATTCAGCCACAGCCGTGGATGTAGTATAGCCGCTGTCATTGGCCAATTCACTGGTCTTTGTCGGGATGGTCGGCTTATTCAGTATAGCCCCCTTCCCTTCTGTCGCATTCCAATCCGGTTGTACCTGCTCCTGGGGGACATATTCGATAAATGATCCGGATGTACTCCCGTCCGAATCAGGGACAAACAGGTACTTCCTACCGATTATAAGTCCGGTACCGGAAGCCGATACGTTTCCGGATCCTTCACCGGGCAAACCTTGCTGCCCGCGGGGAACCGTTAGATTGATTTTGTACAGTGGATAACCTTCTGCCGTTGTTCCTACAAATTCCACCGTGGCTGATGCCGCTGTTCCGGGATTGCCGGTCGTAACTGTGCCTGTTTCAAAGACAGGTGTTTTTCCATCATTACCCTTGTCGCCTTTTGGTAACACCAGGTTTAACTTATATACAGGATTGCCGGACGTGTCAGTTCCATCCGGAGTCAAAGTAGCCGATGGCGTATCGCCTTTGGCTACATCACCGATCTGCAATTGTACGGTTTTTCCGTCGTTGCCGTCTTCGCCAGGGTTTCCGTCTGAGCCTCGTGGAATGACCAGATTAATCTTGTATCTGGGTTGCCCTCCTTCTGTCGTACCGCTGGCTATGACTTCCGCCGATGCCTCCGTACCGGCATCTCCGGTTGTTGTTGTACCACTTTCCAATACAGGCGTTTCACCTATAGCTTTTTGGCCTGTACTTACTCCATTCACAACCCAATATCCGTTATCGTTGATACTTGGGGCCGCATCACTGGCCACCTGTTTTTTGAAATCACCTACTGCAATACCGGCATCCGTTCCACCTAAATCCGTTTTAGTCCCAAGCAGATAATCGTTATCCGAAAGGGAGGGATACTTTGTGAAGTTTTTGATATCTTTTGTCGCCATGTTATTTAGCTATTTAATAGATATTCGATTGTATCTAAACTGGTAGGAGTGACCCACCCGTTTTGATTAAAAGCATTTGCAAAAAGTTTTAACAATTCCAGTTCCTCCGGTGTTATAAAATATTGAATTACCCTATTCTTCATATCTTCTGTAAGATGTGGTAATTCTATCACGCCTTTTGCAGGACTGGTTATTCGTAGTGATTGCAATTCTTCTCTAGAAAAACCAATCTTATTCTTAAGCGATATAACAAGCCTGATTTGTTCTATTGTTCCAGTCTCCGGCAATAACGCTTTTGTTATTATTACTCTGTCTAATACTGATAATTCCATTTCCTTATTCTTTTACTCGTAAATAACCATTTTCTACATAAACATAGCCGACGGTAGCATCAGCCGATTTTTTCCAAGAATTACTATACAATGTAAACCCTGTAGGAGTAGCTTGTATATTACCGTATATTGGGGAATTAGCCATTGAGGATCTATAAGTCGAAGTCACCCCGTTTTTATTCATCACACAATAATAGTTATTAGTTGGATCCGCGTTTGCGTTTTTAAACACACCTACAAATCCACCAGCAGATTCATCGGCACCAATTCTAACCAAACATTCGTCTTGAGCATTATACATCTGCATTACGATATTATCAGTCTGATATTGATTAGATATTACCATTCTCAAACCATTAACTGCTGTTTGAAATGTACCATATATATTAGCATTTGTAGCTATAAAATTTCCATCTTCATAAAGCCGTATTGGAGCATTATCTCTATTGGCATAATTGGCCCCTAACGCTATGCGTGGATGATCATCAGCATTACCATCTATGACACAGTTCCTGTTTTGGCTCTCTATAACCAAGTCGGAGAACCACCAACCGGCAATATTGGCCTCTTCGATTAAAGCTAACCCCGTAGCAATACTCTCGAACTGTCCCTGAAATGCTTCCCAATACGCGGATGAAGTATTAGGTACTTTGGCGGAAAAAATACCTGCTGTAGGTTTAGCCACCCAATACGTTTTATTTCCGGATGAATCCTCCGTATAAACTGCATCCACATGGGTAGTTGATCCTGTATATTGTTTTGTCGGATCATATTTGCGCCTGAATGTCATGAAAGGACCTCTTGAACCGTCATCGCCCTTTTGACCTGTCACTTGAACAGGGGTAATGAAATCATTCTTATAAGTAATGCTTCCACCCTCGTTTATACGACCGTGACATTCCGTTGCCCATACTATGCCTTCTCCGGTTGGAGGGTCAACAGACCATCCGGATGGCGGAGCCGATGTAGGTGTTGACGGGCGGGATGCTGATATTTTATACCAGCGGAATATAGACCAACCATCGAGTCCGTCCGTTCCATCTGTCCCGTCTTTAGACCATTTGGCGAATATGGCAGGTGCACTCCAGTGACTCCAGCTGCCGTTTACTTTCTTCCGCTGCATGATCCATTCATATATATATTCGGATGTTACCCCTTGCGGTTCGGAAGTCCAGCCTGACGGGACATAATTGTCAACGTCGCTCCATGTGTATGACGGAGTAGCCAGTATTTTTGTTTGAGCATATACACTCTCAGTCTCCTTTCCGTCTTTCCCCCATTTAGACCACAGGTACACATCGGAGAATGCGCCCCATACGCCGTTTTTCTTTTCACGCTTGCACGACCATTCAAACGGGTTGTCGATATCCGGACCCACCGGATCATCCGTCCAGCCGGAAGGCACATAATCATCCGTATTTTCAGAAGTAGCAGGTCTGGAAGGCTTGTCTTCCTCAGTCTGTGATCGCTTAAAAATCCATTCCACATCGGTACCGTCTACGCCGTCGATCACACGGACAATGGTAAATACCTGTTCATAGGTTGCCAGCCCTTCACAGTTGATCTCCAGCTTTATTTCAGCTTTTTCTTCTGTTGCACTATGTACAACAACCAACCCGTCCGTAACAGTAAATGTGCACCCGGTACCTACGGCGTTTACAAGGTATTTACCGGTTCCAAGCACTGTGCTGTATCTCAGCAGTTCCGTACCCTTCGTTACCTGTATCTTAGTGGTGATACGGAAGTCCTGTGTAACAACCTGGTCAGAGCCGGTTACTACGTTATTGCCTCCGGAAACAACATCGACCTGCTCCGTCAAACCGTCTTTCGTGTTATATACGGCACTGTATGTTGACAGGGTGACAGAATAAGCGTCCAACCCTTTCAGTCCGCTATCCAATCCCGGAACACTCCACACATTGCCGCCGAAGTAAACATTATTCAAGTAGATGGAACCATCCTTTAACGATTCCCCGTTTATCGTCAGATCCGACAGGTCACCCCATTGTGAGGAGACATTTTTATCAGGGTGTATCTCCCAGGTATTGACATTACGAAGGAACCTGATATAAGTTCTGGTAGAATAAGAGGATTGCTGACGTTCTTTTATGGTCGGGTTGCCGTATACTGCATATTTCATTGATACGCAAGGATGCACTGTCGTACCCGGTTTTAACTCATATCTGAAATGTGCGTTATCTATAATCTCTACCGGGGTAAAATAAGCCGTTGAGAATCCGACCATGGTTTTAAATCCGGCACTGTCTGTACCGGCTGTTGTCTCGTTCCCAGTGAGATTATGAAATATACCGCGACAAAAGTCATTCAAGCGCATGCCGGATAATTCGCCGTCTTCGAGTTTCAGAGTTACGATCTGATTTACCGTGTCGACGGACTCGATCAGGCCGAATGCTATGGCGTTCCAGGTTTCACCGGCGATAACATCTACGCGATTGAAGCGTAGTTCCGGAACATTCAGAAACTCCCATAGTTGGAGGCTACGGGCTTCTATTTCTCCTTTCTCGTTTATGCGGGCTCCCGATCCTAAAAGGCCGCTGATAAAATCGCCAATATTAATTCCTCCTCTGGCAGTCAGGAGGTAATCCGTTCCATCCGGCTTATCCTTACGGATAAACTTCTCTTCCATCTCTGTGACCCTCTTGTCATCTTCCAGTTTTGACTTTAAAGCCGAATAAATGTTGAAGTCGGTAGGGATCGTTTCCTCGTCGGTTGATTTAATGGTTTCAATACCAGTACCACCCTGAGATGTTTTTAAGTCTAATCCTTCTAATTCTGTAATAAGATCATTTAAAACTTTGTCATGTATCTGCCCAGTAGTTGTTGCCCCCCACACCTCGGTATGCGGTTCCTGTACCGGAATCAATAGATCCGGCGAAAGCGAAGGCTTCGAGAACTCAGCGAGACGTGGGGGCAAAAAAAAAGTTTCGCCCGTCGGTACAGGGATTACCAGGTTCTCAGGAAGGTCCGTTCTTCGTTGGATATCCAGATAAGGACGGTTGTCTGCCAGCCGGTAGGTAAAGGAGTAGGAAGTGGGCGGATTCGCGCTGTCCGTCTTTGCGTCGCTCGACGTGAAGACGATCCGGTACAAGCCGGATAGGGTGTACACGTATTTGCGACGGGCAACAAACATGTCTTGCAGCCAACGAGCCTCTTCAGGGGTCAGCATGCCCGTGTTTCGCGTAAGAAGACGGTTAGAATCTATCCTGTATTCCTCACTCTCATCGCCGAAAGAAGCCAAGTTGTGCGTATATTCGGGATCATCTTTCAATGCACCGTAGGCACGCAAGCTGTCAATACCTCCCAAGCTGTTTTCAAACAGGTACCAATTCTCATCTTCTCCCTGCTTTTCGCTTGCCAGATAACGCTGCACATAGCTCAGGCGTGCTCCGGAGGCGTTTTCTACCCAGACATCATAATACATCGGGCGTTTGGGGGTGAACTTGCCGTAAATAACAGCGTATTGCAGGTTATAGGTTACGCAAGTGCCACGGCTTTGCGTAGAAAGCGTGATGGAAGTGTTCGTCCCGTCTTCCCAGTAGGCCCGGAGGCGCACGGAGCAATCGTCTGTGGCGTAATAGGTGAGCCATTCGGGACTGTAATAGGTGACTGCCTTTTGCGTGGGTTGCCAGGTAAGGAAATTGCCTGCCAGGAATTGCGAGGCGGATTCGTTCAGGTTGAGTTTTCCGCTTTTTATGCAACTGAAGGTATAGGTCTCAGAGTCGTATGTGACAGAAAACTCAGCCGCCAACCTGGGTTGTATGAACACATCTGAAGAAGGTAGCGTGAAAGAGAGGTAAGATTCAGCAACCTCACGGAAATCCACATGGATAAGATTCCCGTTGCCGGGATAATAGGCTTCCTCCAGGATGGTCTGACCGCCTACCGACAGTTTTACAAGAACCGGGTCGGCGCTTTGTAAAATCAGATCCTTCATGTTGCCGCTCATCGACAGGCTATCGGGTTTCTGTACAGTTACTATTGACATGCTATCTGTTGATACTTGTTTTACGTTCTATAAGCAAATATAAACAGACGACTTGGGGCATTTAAGGACAAAAACCGCATGTCTATCCCGTATATCGTGTACGTAATTCCGTCAAACGTCTGCCTATCGGCCGGCAGGGGGGGGCAGGGGGAGGGGCAAACCGAAAAGGGGATGAGTCCGGCTACCGAACCTACCGTATATAAAAAAGCCGATGGAACAAGACTGCCCGTTCCATCAGCTTTCAACAATATGGATAAATCCGTAATATTACAGAGATTCCATAGGCGAATTAAAAAGGATCACTCCCATCCATTGATTCCGTCCGGGCTGTAATCCGGAAAGCATTCATTCATAGGTGTATCCAACGAACTGCGAATGAACAGTTCGTGTGAAGCAATGATCGCATTCGTAATACGCTCTATCACCGGATCAGACAATTCCGGAAGCAGCATTGCCGCTTCGGCTACATAGATACCCGGCTCCTTCGACCGCACGCTCGACATCATTTTTATGTCCGGATACTCGCGATGGATATTCTCCAGGTCACGGAGCGCACAAGAAGATATGCCTACCAAACGGGTAAACAGTTTGACCATCTGACGGAGCGAAGCACACACGTCCTGCGCTCCCAAAAGCGACTTCTCGTAATCGCTTACCATGTCCTGAAGGTCTTTACCCTCCGTGTTACGTTCCGCCTTCAGTACTCGCAAGGCACGGAACAATTCATTCTCCAAGCTTCTGTAGTTTGCCGGGAGCAAATATTTATTCTCTTTCATTTTGTATTCTTTTTTGAGTGTATAAAAAATCTTTAGGGTAGCAGCTGCTGCACGTCTACCCCAAAGATACGATTGTTAATCTTCAGGAAAAATCCGTGATATTTCCGATGTACCATAGGAAGCCAGAGCGTCGTAATACGCCCGGCTATCCATATATTCATCCACTATTTCAGAGCGTGTAGCGCGGTCGCCCAGCTTCAGGGCAATTTCCTCAAAGGCGGCATCCGGAATGGAATAATAAACGTCGTCAATATAGTCCGAATGTCCCGCCATGCCTAAGATGGCAAAGAATACAACTACGAAAAGAATACCCTTCGCAAGGGCATACAGTCCCGGCTTTACGGGAACGGCTTCCGGGGTGGAAGCGGTTGCTTGGTTTTTTGATACCATAATGATACGATTTGTTTAGCTATTAGACAGAAAAACGGCTGTCATTTCCCGTGTCGCTAAACAAATCGTACCATAATAACGCCAAGGCGGTATATAATACATGGGATAGACAGCCGTATATTTTATGGGCATAAAAAAAGCCCGTATGTTTTTCGAGCTTTAACCGCGCCCGAGACGTCATTATTTACATAACGATTTGTTTAGCACTGCAAATATGGGGATTATATTTGAAGTTCGCAAACTATTTCCGATAAAAGATGCTTCTCTTATTTGAATACATTTAGTAATTCGCTTTCGGCTTCAATATTTACCTCATGTTCCCCTATAGCCTTCAAATAAACACTGAATTTGTTATTCAATTTTTTTATGCAGTCATTATGGTATTCCTCTCTTCCTCCAGACAATACAGATTTGAATTCTGTAGAATTCAAAATCTCTTTATACAATATTTTTTTAGCTTCCTCTTTTTTATGAAGTAAAACTAATAAGGCAAATTCTTTTTGCCAGTCCAAGCCATTACCTTCTTTCATTTTTCGAATGTTTACAGCTATTTCCGCAATGATGGATAGTAACGACCAGCTAAGAAGAGTAGCCATCACGATATAGATAAGCGAAGAAAGGCCAAGCCAGTTAAAGCCTTCAATTCCTTTTATTTCCCCTGAATAAGAAGAACGCTCCCAAATAAAACAGTTTCCCAAAAACACCACGATGGATCCTATTAATCCCAATACTAATACAACTGTTGCCATTGTAGACAAACTTTTTTCTGCTGTTGTAAATTCAATTTTTGTTTTCATTTTTATACTATATCAAAATTATTAATTGTTTGTTTCAAGCAACGATTCTAATGCTTCCACCTTTTTATAGAAAAGATCAATAACGTCTTGTTCCTCTTTATTAAAACCTTTATTATTTTTCTTACATTCTGGGCAATACTCTTTATCCGCGTCAAAACTCTTGCCGCACGCACATTTAATAACCTCTTTTTCTTTGCCGAGTAAGCTTTTTTTCGATAGTCGTACATGAAGATCTGGAAAGCTATTCAGTTTCAACTGAATTTTTTTCATGTACAAAAGTTCGTCTGATGTATAATTATCCCTTTCAGCAGACATTAAAGAGATTAACAAACAATTGTTTAAACCTTTATCCATCAACTCGCAAATATGTTTTGCAGAAAACAAATTAGATTTAACAATAATAGAAGAAATCTTGGTTCCTTTCTCTAAAACAATGGGATACAAAAGGCTAGAAGCAATATTTGAGTCTATTGACAGAAAATAAGAAATAAGATTATTAAGCATTAAGTCTTTTTCTTTTTTTCTAAAATCATCAAGATCATTATCTAATTCTATATACTTATCTAACAATGCTTTGCCTATTTCAGGTATAGACAAGTGTTTTATGTTCTCCCAATCATCCTCCGAGGGAAGAATGCCTTTTTCATTTATCTTATAAATAAGTAAACGTCTATTAGCTTCATTCACCAAATCTTCATTGTCTACGACGCCAGGAATTATACTCTTTACCCCTTTTTCAAACTCTATAATTGCAGCAGTTCCTGAAGATGCAATCATAAACATAGATTTTCCTTGAGATGATATTTCATCAAAGTCTACGTTAAAATTCAATATACAATTGGCTCCTTTATTGATAGATTTTTGAATAAGTTCTTCTCTTGCTTTCTCATAGATCAATTCCAATTTTGATTTATATCGACCAGAATAGCCACCAAAGAAATCAGAAAATGAAGCTATTATATCAGAAAAAACATTTGTTCCTATAACAATATTTGTAGAAACAACTCCTAAATATTTAACGACTGTCGCATTCTCGACTGACGGGGTTGTTGTAACTAATAAATCTCCTTTCATGGTATTAATTTCAATATATAATTATCAATTTGTTCTTTATCAAAAGTAGGAATAGGTTTATCAATGATTCCCATGGTTTTAAAGTTTTAATTCGTTCACGCAACAAAGATAATTATTATTATTTTGGTAATAAATAATTTGTGTATAAATGATTGCTTTCCAATCAAAAAAAGCCCCGACCCTTCCGGATCGGGGCGCATTAATAAAAGCTCTATGTTTCGAGGCCTCGCGGCTTGGATCTGTCAAAGTGTGGCCGTCTGTAGTTCCTTACTTAAATCCTGAAGGGTTTTCAGGATTTTCTTTGTAGTCGTTTCGGACGCATACGCCAAACCTGCTTTATATTGTCTCATCTTCGATTCGTTTACGCCTGCCCTCTTTGCAAACTGGCTGACATTGATCCAATCGAAATAATTAAACAATGCAGGGATATCATACCGGAAAGACACTTTAATATCTTCCGCCTCTTTCGGGATTTCATCACCTCTTTCCGTTATAATCTCTTTCGCCTCCTGGATGCTCTTGTAAAAGTCCTCCTTTGCCTCTGCCACGGAATAGCCGTAGCCTCCAAAACAACAGCCCTGCAACTCATCGTCCGAGCTGATTTGATAGTAGTTGTTTTCGTTTTTTTCGATGATTGCGATGATTTCCATGTTGAATGTTTTTAGAATACTCTCCTCTATCAGTTTCCGGTTGAATAGGCGGGGATCAAATCCCCGCCTTGCTCTTGATGCTTTCGAGCGTTTTCGGCTTTAAATCTTCCGTTTTATGGCGGGAAACAGGGAATGTTTTGCCAGTCAACGGACTGAACCAAATATCATGGTTTCCTCCTCTCCGGTAGATGGTGCAGCCGGCAGCTTTCAGCAACCGTACAACCTCTGAAACTTTCATATCAAAGAGCTTTATTATTACGCTGCAAAGGTAACAATTTCGTTACTGCAAAGCAAATAAAACAGTAACTATTTTGTTACTGTTTTAGGATTCGCAAGAAAATCCGTGATATTTCACAAGTTCCATAGGCGGGATTAGGTTGTTTTGGGAAAATCAGTGATATTTCAGAAAGTCCATAGGACATGTAACCTTAATCACAATCAAACAAATTCGGGGATACCTATTTCTTCACTGTATTTCACGTAATCCTTATTACGGGCTATATCCCTGAAAGCGTCATTAGTTTGTAGCATTTTATCGAACGATGGGGCTTTTATCTTCTTTTGTTTTTTGCTTCTAATCGTCCAGCCGTGTTTTTTCAAGTCATCATATAGGGACCCTTTATTGATGCAGTAAGTAAAGTGCATTTCAAATGTTTGCTCGAAAGCCTTTCGCGCATCTTTTTCATTTTCTCCATACGCCGAAAGATCTAAAGCCGGGCAATACACTATATATGCTCCATCTTCTTGAAACATATACATTTCAAGTTTTGCCCGTATGGTCGATCCACCCGTTGTAAATTGTCCTGAAAAAACTAACATAATATATCGTAGTGTTATCTTGTTGTTGTCGCAAAGATAATCCTTTTCAGTATCAAAAATAATAATATGTAATAATATTTTGTTGGTATTTTGTTGGTATTTTGTCTTTTATATGAAAATCCGTGATATCTCCAATAGTCCATAGGTTCCGATCAGGCAGCCGGAGACTTTACCCTTTTTCCCACGCCCAAAAAACGGGAATTATTATTACATAGACTATGGAAATGCCCCTACATTCCCTGTATCATACATCTTAATAATATTATTACCCTTGAACAACGCGTAACGAAGTGTATCGGAAGCTATTTTAGGGTTACTATCTGCATCAAAAACAGCCTCTTCATCGCTTTCGGCGTAAATACATTCAGCTGTTATCCATGTACCAAAGAAATACATTAATCGGTATTCCTTGGTATTTGGTTGTTTGATTTCATTGGGCACAGTGAATAATATTCCAAGTTTATGCCCTTCTTTTCTGTTTCCGTCAAAATTTCGTGATATTTCAGAATCTCCATAGGCGACCGAAGGCGTTTCGACTGGTTCGGGTTGTTCTGTGGCTGAAGCTAATCCGGTAGGCTGGATAGGATCAGCAGGCAATGCCCTGCGTAACTGGGCTAAGTCTTTTTTCAATCGGTTCGCCCGGGTTTGTTCTGTGTCGGCAAACTCATAATTTCCGATACTCCGGTAAAATTCGGCGTTTTCGGAAGCATTCGTAAACGCCCGTTCTTTAGCCTCGATCATTTCGATTATATCCTTTTGATCGCCGCTTTCTGTCAATTCTTCTAAGTCTGTTTTCTTTACAAGCACACAAACAGCAGAAGGGGTAACCTGTTCGGCCTCCACGGATGGAGCGAGCAACGCCCGCACATTGTCCGCCTGTTTTTTGCTGAATATCCAGCCGGCACGCTTTGTTCCGTTGTGCTTTAACGACGGGTTAAAACGTCCGCCGAGGCTCTTTAATTGGTCTTTGACGGTTTTAGTGTTGCCAAATAAGGCGATCGCCTTTTCGGAATAGTCCACGATTTCGACAGCGTTAGAAACCGGTGATATTTCCGTATCGCCATAGGAGCCGGGGGCGGCTGTTTTCTTTTCCGGACGGGTCGGTTCTACGACCTGGTACGGCTTGTCTGATTCTCCTACGTTCATCCAGCAATAGAAATTTGTATCAAAATAATCTATCATCCCGTCACAATCAGAAAAACGATAAGAACTTACAAATGTGTGTATTTTGTCGCAAACGGCTAACATTTCATCGGTTATTCTCCCTCTATATTGTCCCCCAAATCCGCTTATACTGCTTTCGAAACTATGGGGGTTACCTTCGCAAAGTGCCTGTATAGGACCGGAAAGAATAGTTATATACAGAGTGTCGGCAGTCATCCCCCATTTTGAACGGACGGAAAATTTAAAGCCCGGAAATTCTTTTTTTAAGAAGGCGCGAACCTTTACGGCTATTTCCTTTGCACCTAATTTCTGGTCGTAGTTTGATCCGGCCCAACCGTTTTGCGTGTAAAATTCGTATTTCAGAGCTTCTGACGCTTCGTTTAATTCACGATTAATTGTTACTACTGTGTTGTTAGTTGCTGTTTTCATGACTGTTTATTGTTTTTTGTTATTACTCTATTTGTAAACTATTAATATTTAAGCAATTCCCATTTCTTTTAAATAGACATCTGTAATTTCATGTACTTCATCAATCAGACTATCGGCGGAAATAATCACCTTTCCACCCATGCAGGCGGGTTCGTCTGCTACATTCTGCAACATAACATTCAAATCTTCCATACATAACCATTCGCAGGAGTCGAAAACATTTCCGGCATTGTCTAAAATAGTGATAACTACGTTTGAAGAACTTGCAATGTTTGAATTACTTGTTTTCATTACTTTAATTTTTTATTGTTGTTGTTTTGTTTATTATTATGACGCAAATGTAAACACTATTATTTACACATGCAAGAATTAAGCAACAAATATATTTCCGATTAACTATTGTTAGTAAATAGTTCTATTTACATTAATTCCATTAGTATAACTTTGCACCAAAATATAAAACTATGACAAGAATTAAAGAAATATTAAAAGAGAAAGGAATGAGCGTTGTTCAATTGGCAGACGCTTTAAACATTAGCCGACAGGCATTAAGTAAACAAATTGGGGGTAAAATGCTTGTAGAGACAGCCGAACGTATAGCCACCGCCCTAGATGTTCCCCTATGGCAACTATTCGCATCCCCTGAAGATGTTGCAGGAAAAGAAGAATTAACCGCCCTTATACGGTACCGAGGGCAACTTTACCATGCGGATAATATAAAAGAATTGAAAGATGTTATACACAAAATAGAGGGGCAAAGCTAATAAATAAACCCCGGTAAAAATTCCGCCGGGGTTTATTTTACTAGTCCATCTTTAACCGGATGTCTAAAGCTTCTAAGATTACTTTTTTATAACAAGTTCTATATTGAGTAGCCGCAATATAGCTTCAATCTTATCTTGACTAAAATTCATTTTTCCGTTCAAAAACAGAGACATAGCACTCCTATTTACCCCTATGTGCTCTGCGAGGTCTATTGCTTTGACTCCCCGGAGTTTTATTGCTTCATTGATCTTTTCTCTTATCATTTTTTCAACATTTTATTTCTCATTTCCTCTATACCTTCTACTGTATTAGGAAATACCGTCCACCCTCTTCTTAATAAAGAAAGAAGAGTATCACATTTTTCATTAACAATAGCGTTATTTACTTCTTTGTAAGTTGATTTTAGTGATCTGTATTCGTTATAAGATATTCTTCTTACATCACTGAGGCAGACTTCATCGTCACCACCAAAACCCACGATAGTACCTTCATAGTAGTATTTTTTACGACCATAAGCGCCAGAAACGGCAAATGATCCAACTTCTTCCATATAACCTACCTGAGCCATTGAAACGCCACATTCATACTGTCTTGTTTGAGTATTAAATGATCGCCCGCATTCAGGAGCTTCACCGTATCTGTATCCTACTATTTTACTACCTATGATGTCCATGTCTTATTTGTTTTATTATTACACTACAAAGATACAAAAATGTTTAGTACCACAAAACATTTAAGCGAAAAAATTTTACTAGTACTAAACATTTAACTTTTGATAAAAATTACAGAGAATAGCTCACATTTTCCCAGATTATAATCTAACTTTTAAAATAAAGGTTTACGAATGGACCACGTCTGGACGGATTAAGTTATATCTATTATATCAATGACATCTAATCCTGTCGGTCCGGCATATTTGCGCCCGGTGCCATCCGTCCAGGACTAACACGCCGTAGGGCGGAGCGGGCTCAGTTGTGCGTTCTATGCGTCCAAATCGTCCGTCAGGGGGCTTATCCGAATCAAATCCAAGTAAATAAATTATTTAATCTGTTCGGCAAACTCCAAAACATACCCAGGACGGATATTTAGAAGAGAAAGCAGACGAAAAAACATAAAAAAAACCGCCACATTCACATGCAACGGCTCAATCAATCATCCTCTAATGCTAAAAACCTAATCAAATACCATGGAAACATAATTCTCTTTCACTTTGCAAATATACGAAAATATATTGAAACAGAATATTTTGCAGATATAAATCTCAACGAATACTTAACCCCGGATACCGCAGCGAACCTTCCCTGTAGAAATTGTTCATTCCTATAAACAAATCGTCGAATGCGTCTGTCCCATCGGTGCGGAGTTCGGCGCGGTCTTCTTCGGTTTCCGTTTTCTTCTCACCGGATTTGTCTTTGCCGAAGCCATCGTATTTTTCGCCGGTTTCGGTGTTTTCGAGGGCGGCGATCAGGAACTCGTTGTTGTCGTAGTTCAGGTAGGGAAACAGGTTGGGTTTTCCGCGCTTGCTATCGTAACGGTGCATGAAGGCGTTGTAGAGCAAGTAAAACTTGGTCATGTGGTACATGGCTTCGCCCATGTCGACCGCGTTCACGTTCCAGCCGCGGGCACGCAGGCAGGCAATGACCGTTTCGTAGAACTGCTCATTCTTCTCGTGGTTGGCATACTTACGTTGCTTGGCAGTCTGGTTGTAGTAGTAGTTCACGCGATTGTTGCGCTGGCGGTGCGGCTCGTAGTAGTCGCACCAGTCGGAAACAAGTTCGGGGATCTGCCTGCCGTCCTTTACGAACATGGAGCTTAGTCCCATCATGCGCTCAATGCCGCCGATCGTCTGCCGCTGGCCGGTCACGATCCAGTTGATGCGTTTGTTGTAGTCGAGAGCTATGTTCAGGCTCTGCTTCGGGTCGATGTCGAGATCGAGAAAGCAGGTTTTGTTCTGTTCTTGCAGGGATTTGAAGTCGTAGGTGCTGTACGTCCCGCGTGCACGGCTGCCCGAAGGGGGTTTTACCGATACGCGGAAATCTTCCATTTTTTCAGCCGTTTCAACCACGTAGGTATGGCGCGTACTGTCGAACGCGCTGTAAAAGCCGTCTGCGGTGCGTTTCAGGCGTTTATTTAGGATGGATATGTCAAAGATACGCTTAGGAAGTATTCGTTCCATATCTTTGAGATAATCGATGCCTACGACCGCTATGTTCATGATGGTGTTGAACTCACGGTACAGGTAACAGTCCCGGCGCATTTCGTTCATGTAGCGGAACTCCGCGTCCAGCTTCTTCTGCGAATAAATCCGGTACTTGTTGGCGTTGTAGTATTCCATGAAGAGGTAGAAATCGATGCTTTTCTTCAGTTCCATTTCGATTTCCGGGGTCGCCTGGCTTTCGAGGTCGACGACCCATTGCCCGGCGCGGGTGATGGGGCGGTCGGTAGTGATCCATATGGATTTCTTCAGGGGGCAGTCGTCGAACTTGCCGGGCGTACCGGAGATGGCAAGCATAAGCTCGTTGTCTATTTTCTCCTTCTTGCTGTCTTTGGCTTCGTCGATCAGCCCGCCGTCGAGGGAGAGGGAGTTAGCGGATAGTTTCACGTCCTGGCTCAAGATATGGGTGACGTGACCATTGAACCAGTGGATGCAGTGTTCCCAGTTCAAAGGGGATACGTAGGGAGTAGGAAAATGGCAGCTTTGGGGGGCTTTGCAGCCTACAAAGAAGTGGGTGCCGTTCTTCCATCCCGTGATATCTTCTATGGCCGCAATCGTGCCCGGTATGGTTCGTGTAAGCCCCTGTTTGAAGTTGGAGCAATAGATGAAGCTCTTGCCGCGCGGCATGTAGGTGACCAGCCGGATCAGATAGGGGCCTTGCAGCCCGTGTGTCTTCCCAAAGCGGCGGGAACATATGCCCACGAAACGGCGGGGCATGAGGTTGAATACTTCGAACTGGCCTTCGTTGAGCCAGAACTTCTTTTCGGCATCGCCTATCTGTTCGCGGAAATTCTCTATCATATCGTATCGTCCTCCGGCTCTTGTTTTTCGATATCCATCTTCGATTTATCCAATGGGTCGACATACGCGCGTTGTTCTATTTCTTCGAACTCGGTGTCTTCCGCCAACCGTTTCGCCCACCTCTTTTCGGCTTCTTCCTTCATCTGTTTCAGTATATCGGGGTTTTCGAACTTTGCGTTCAGGTACTTGGCATCCAGCGTCGGACGGGCGGAAAGGGGCACCATGTCTTTGTCTACCGGTACGGGATCGTCTTTGTCCAGGCGGTTGATGGCGGCGTATATCTTGGCGTTCCGGGCATATCCGGAGGCGTCCTGCCTCTCTTCGCACAAAGACATCATGCGGAGCAGGCCTTCAGATAGGTTGCGTTTCTTATACTCTTTATCGTCTACCGAAAACGCACCTACCGCTATCTTCAGGTCTTGCAGGTCGTATTGCGCCTGCCGTTCGCAGATACGGTACTTGCTGCGGAGCCACGACACGTAGTAGGATGATGGACGTGTCGGGTTCAGAAGCACTTCGCGGTCGAGGTCGCGAAGGCGCATGAGGCGGGTTATTTCGGGGGCGGAGAAGTTCTCTTTGAGTTCATCTTCGTTGTCCCAGAAATGGAGGCAGATCTTCTCCTGGAAAGAGGTACGGCTATTTCTTGACATGAGAATCCTATTATTTTATTTTTAATTATTTCCAAGTTGCTTCCTATATTTAGAAAACAGCGTCTTCCTGATCAATGCCTGGTCGGCGGGATCGTTGTGCAGGGTAAACATTTCCAGACCGTGGCTGCAGAATCCTTGCATGAACAGACCGGAGAGGGTTATGGAGCGATGGTCGTTGTGTGCTTGCACGACGAAAGCGTTCATGGCACACTGGACGACACGGAGATTTCCGTTCATGCCTATATCAGTTTCAGACACGTTGATCGTGCAGAATACCATAGCCATGTCGAAAAGCCCTTGTTCCATAAGTGCCCGTATATGTTCAACCGTTTTCTTTTCCAGCCGGTAGGTGCATAGAATCAAATAACCACCGCCTGCCAGCTTGGAAAAGGCGGTAAGCAGCCGTTCCAGCGTGAAATCACCGTTGGAGAAGAATACCGGCGAACCGGGACGTTCCGACAACGCCCGTAGGCTGTTTTCGAAGCATCCCGGGCACGGTTCCAGGTAAGGGTAACTATCAGGCAAGTTATTCATCTTCTTCCTCTTTTACCTCTTCTTCATCCATGGCCGGTACTGGTACGCCCCATTCCTGCAATTCACGGATGCGCAGGGCTAGTTCGTCCGGATCCTTGGGCTTCATGAGGTCTTTGCGGGATATGAACTTGCGGTTTGCTGCGATGCGCTTCTCTTTTGACAGGGCGGCGCATACAGGGTTATAGGCTTGCATCTCTTCGATTTCCGCCTTGCAGAAAGATCCTGAAGGCTTCACTTCTTCGTATTTGTTCGTCTCCGGTTGCTTGCTGCCGGACATGAAGGCTTCCACCCGGTCGAAGAACCCGGATATCTGAGCTTCCTGCGCGTCCATTTCCGCAAGGGTAGCGGCTATGGTTTCCTTGTTAACCCCTTCCCGCTCCTGGTTCTTTGCCAGGTCATGCAGGCGGCGGCGGTTGGTGAACCAGGTGAGCAGTTCTTCCCCTTCTTTCTGCAAGGCAGGGGAAAGCTGGTCCTTGTAGCTGTCAAAATCCATGTAACGGTTCCACTCCTTGGGCGTTTCCGGGGGTGCAATTGGTTCAGGTGCAGGTGCACCGGGTATCTGCGGGGCGGTAGACGCGGGAACGTTAGCAATATATAAGGGCTTTGCCGGGCGTTCCGGAGTGATCAGGCGGGGATAGCGCGTCATGTCCTTGATGCGTTTTAGGACAGCGCGGATACGTGTCATGTAGACGCTCGGGTCGCCACGGCGGAATACATCCACCTCCGACTGGCTCAGTGTCCATGCGCTCAATGCCTTCACATGTTCGTCGTACAGCTTGCTGAAACTATGATATTCTTTCAGATCGGTGGCCAACAGGGCTTCCGTACGGGCTTTCAGGTCGTTCCATTCTTCGACTGTCATCATTCTATATATTAGCATATTATACGTTTTTATTAAATAAAGAGGAGAAGCCTTGCGAGTAGGCTGCGCCTGGCTTCTCCTTCTATTTATGGAAAATCAACAAACAAAAAAACTATGCTCCTGCTGCGGGGGTCGTAGTGACCGTACCGAAGTAGTAGGTTTTCGGCAAACGGGTCGGCAAAGTGACCGTGACCGTCGTACCGGAATCATCGCCTGCCGCCTTGCCGGAATCGTAGGAGATACCACCATCGGCGATATTTACGTTACGGTCAGGATCGTAGATGGCTACATAGTGACCCTCTTCGGGGAACAGGAAGAAGACATCTTTGCGGTTATTCAGGTTACGCATGAGGGCGGAAAGCTCCGGTGTCATGTTCTTCATCATGAAGGTGAAGGTTTGTTCGTATCCTTTCTGTTGTCCTTTGCTGGTAGACGTGAGCTGTCCGGATTCTGTATCGAACTCCCATTTGTAGAAATGCTTGCCTTCCTTGAACTTGAAGCCTGGTGTGTCCTCTATCTTCGCATAGTCTTCCAGGGCAAACTCCGTATCTGTCGATCCGGGAGTCATAAGCTGGGGTAACGGATCTACCAGGTCATTCTTGAACCCTACATACACGGTAGTAGAAATACCGCTCAATGATTCGCCGCAACCAGACTCTGCGGTCTGGTCGGCGAAGTCGCACAAAGTTGCTTTCGTTACTGCCATGTCTATTTCGCTTTAAAGGTTGCTGTCAATTCTAAATTACCGCTCACCGAGAAGTTCCGGGTAGCGTCCAGGGAGCCGTCAGACCATTTTTCGAACTCATAAGTGGATTCGTTGGTCGGGGTAGCGGTCAGCTTGACCTTGTCGCCGTAGGCATACTTTTCCTTTTCGGGCGATTTGGTTACCGTGCCATTCGCTCCGGCGTTGACGGTAAGCGTATAGACTTCAGACGGCTTGGTGTCGCCTTCGTACGATTCAGGGCTCAATGTGCCGGTCGTACATGCGAAACCTTTCTGGTGGAAGGTTTCATATTGGAAACCTAAGCGCATTTGCAGCCAGTAGTCGATGACGTTCGGGTCTTTATCGATCTGGCGGGCCAACAGGTATTCGTCGTCCGAAACGGAGTCGAACCCGTACATCATGTTGCCGACCTGCGTGATCTGCATGAAGTCGCCGAAGCCCATTGAAAGGTTTGGATTCCATGTAACGTTCGGGAACTCGGGGAGCACGAACGAGCCGTAGCGATCCGGATCCTTGTAATAGCGGCTCGCGTTTCGCATAGCCTGCTGGATGGCAATACCGGTACCGACCGTCAGGTTTACTACAGGTTTGCCACGGAGCAGTGCCGGATTCAGACGTTTCAGGAACTCAAGTGCTTGCATGTAAGCAGTCGTATCGGTTTCGTCTACCGGGTCGGTGATCGGACCCACATCGATCAGGTTGCGATATTCCGCGCTGATTTCGCCCGATTCGCGTGCCTTGCGGATCAACTCGAGGAAGCCATCGGCCAAATCGGACGTGGTATTCCCGTTTTCATTGCGGATCATGAACCACATGCGGTTCAGCATGGCTTCGGAGACGCCCTGGAAAATGGAATAAGAAATCAGGCGTTCAGCCGGATTCTTATATGTCTTGTTCGTGCCTAACAGGGTGAAACCGGCTGCATCGGTGTGTACATAATCCTGGATGTTGTCCTGCGCCGTCGTGTTGGAGAGGTATACCTTCAGGATGTTTTTCTTGATTTCGCCCACAGGCGCGTTGTCGTATGTGCGGTTCGCCTTGTAGGGCATCATGTTGATGGAGTGTCGCAGGTAGCTGTACATTTTCAGCTCATCCTGGATGCCGGGGATCATCGCGATACCAGCACGTGACATCTCATTCCCCATGAAAACGGACGGAAGCATAAAAAGGTCCTTCCGGGTCTTCTGGAATGTTTCATTTAAAGAGGAAACGGTTACTGTTGACATAAAATAAATCTCTTTAAAGGGTTAGTTACTCATTTATAAATCCGTTGCTTACAAGAACGCCTCTCAGGGTTTTCATGTCGTTCGCATAGTTTCCTTTCCGTCCGGAAACGATCGGGCCGTCTATTTCAGCGGATGCCTGCTCCACGAGATTGTCGTTCGAAGGGGCGGGTTGCGTGATACCTTTGCCGGTAGCGTCGGCAAGCTCTTTGATGGACTGCTCTTTCTCCTGGATTTGCTTCTTCAGGTCGGCAATCTCTTTTTGCTGAGCCTCCTGTGCCGAGAGCGCGGATTGCGTATTGGCGAGATGGGCTTCAAGGATGCCTGACTGCTCTTCGGTGAGCACCGGGTTGCCTTTTTCGTCCACCGATACGGCTCCCATTCCCGGAATAGCTTCTAATACTTCTTTCTTCATTGGGATAATCAGTGTTTGAGGGTTATTATTTAAAAGCTGCTCCGGTTCCTCTGTTCCGGTGGCAGGTTGGGTTGTTTCTGCGGGTTCTTTTATAGTGCCCAAGGTCGTCACACGTCCTTCGAATTTACGGTCGACCCCGGCCAGTTCGAAGATGTAGTTGACCGATTCGTTATACGACTTGATGCCGTCTACCAGTTCTCCTACCACGTCCGAAGCCTTATACATGCGTCCCGTAAGCTTTTCGTCCGGCACATTCGGCCAACGACGTTTCACTACGGAGCGGAACTCGGTCTCCATTTTGTTAAGCGACTCGACAGTCGGGGCGGTGTTGTCGTTCTGGATGGCTTCGCGATACTCGTTGTTCTTCATCGTGGAGTTGTCGGCATAGACTTCATAATACACTTCATTGAAGGTGTTTATGCCATTGCGTGTTCCTTGCAATACTGCCATGACTCCTACACATCCGATTTCCACATCCGGGCGTTCGGCAAAGACATGGGGTATGAAAGATGAAATCCAAACCCCTTTGCTGGCATTCATACCGCGGATAAGCGCTACGACCGGTTTGCGGGCGTTTGAGAAAACTTCGTCCAGGTCGTTGGCAACAGCCGAACCGCCGGGGGTATCGAGTATGACCAGGTGACCTACCACGTTTTCCTGCAAATCGACATAAAGGAAGCGGTCTGCCAGTTCGCGTGTTCCATATGAACATTCAGCTCCGCCATGTGTGATAGCTCCCTTTATAGGCATTACATGAATGATCTGATTGTTTGCACTTTCTTCTTCTGGAGGGAACCAGTTTGGATGAGATGTCTGTATCAACCGTTCTTCCGGTTCTGCCTGTCCGGGTTTGAAAACGAGCAAACTACCTTCCGCGCGTCTTTCTCCCCATCTGACATCGCCCAAGGCTTCCAGGTCGTATCGGGCCGTGGTGAAGATTCCTTTGAAATGATGCAGGGCTACCGGATCCATCATCCAGTATTGGGTACGCATCACTTCGGATAAAAAGGAGTAATTACTCATCGTGTCAAAAAAATAAGGGTTAGTGATCTTTTTGTGATCTTAATTCTGACACGAATATATATAGGTATAGGAGGGGAATACCGGACACTCTCCGTCCCGGACGTGGCTTTAATAGGTGAAAAGAAGGTTAAAAGGTCAGATAAGGGTAAGAATGGGGTGCCGGCCCGTCACTGAAAACTTCATGGATGTCGTTTCCGTGTTCCCGCTCATGGAGCTGTCCGGAAGGGTACGCCCCGCGCCGCACCAGTTATAGATGAACTTCCGGATGCCTCCGTAGGTGGTTATCATATAATGGTAACGCCCTGAGGAAAGAATTCCGATTTGTTGCAACGTATCCGGCCGGTTGTCGTCAACCTGCCAGGTGAGTGAATTGTCGAACCGGTCTCCCGATTCCGATGTTTCCATGGAGCAACGTGCTTCTGCCGTCCCCTCCTTTAGTGAAAGGAGCAACGGGGTGCCTGAAAGGGTAACGGCCGAAGAACGTACCACACGGTCGTGGGTAAATGGGATGGAGAAGTGCACGTCCTTGTCTGCGTACGCTTCGATTTTGATAATATCCGATATGAGTTCTATGCAGTTCATAATAAATTGTATATCAACAAAATAAACTATAAATAAAACTTAATGCCCTGTTTTTGGCGGAAATATAGCCAAACCGCGCCTAAAACCCGGCAAAAGGCGGCTGAGAACGGGCAATATTTTCACGACTATCAAACTTTTTTTTTACATGTTCGGTAATAAATGATTTTGCCTGCCTGTCGAACGCTTTCCGGATACTGTCTTCTTCCGCGCTCAGTATGTGGTACTGGTTGCAGAAATTACGGTAGGCGACCACCTTTCTCGGAGTTTCACCCGGGAATACCTGCCTCTGGTAGATCAGGTCGTGGTTGACATATTCGTAAACGTGTGCGCAAAACTGGTTGTAGATGTATTTGGATATCTTCGTCTGCGAATCTGCCGAAAGATAGGTCCTCAAATCGTCAAAACGAATCACCGGATCTGGTTCGATGACTACTTCGAGAAAATTTGCCCTGTCTTTACGCGATTCAGGTTTCAGGATAATGCTATCCGGCCAAGGTTTGTGCCTTAGGTTGTCGATCAGCTGACAGATACGATCTTTCTTGGAAAACCGTACGGGTTCCGGCCCGTACAGTTTATTTCCGTCTTTATCTTCCAGTCCTAAGATGAACTCTTTCAGGTAGGGCTTCATCTTTATAAATACGGTCTTTGTCTTTGATTCCATATCCGTACCGGTTAAAATGGCAAATCATCAATCGTGCCGGCAGTTGCTCCCTGCTCGCTGAATTGCTGGGGGGCCGAATAACTGTCTTCAGCTTCGGGGGTGTACTCTTTCGGTTTCCATACGCATCCCAGAATAGGCAACGCCTTCTTTTCTTCCTCCGTCATGGCATCGCGCTTCTCTTTTGTGAACGATTGCTTGATGAGATGCGTCTGCGTTTCCTTCCCGTCGTAGGGAAATCCAATCAGGTTGACCGAAATACCGTGTTCATTGACCAGCAGGCTATTGTCTTCGATCGGAATGATGATACATTTTTTCGCCTTGCCTGTTTTCGAACTGGTTAGCGTAGTGATCCCGGCATTCTTGAAACGCATGAGATCCAAACTCATTGTGATGTTGCTCATAGTGATATTTATTTATTGATTTTCAATACAAATATAATGATTTATAAACACATAACACTTTTTGGTTCAATAAAAATTCAATACCAACAGTTTTTCCTGCTCTTTCCGCAGGTTTTATAAACCGTACACGTCTCCAGGTCAATCTGCTCGATTGCATTTTTTAGCACTTCAAAAGTTAACGAATGTATCTTGTATGGAAAATGACAAATTGAAATGTTAACGCGAAAAAACATGTATTTATCCAACTTTCGCCTTTTTTCTGACGGAGCTGACGGAATAGGGGTATTTCTAAAGCTATTAATCTTATATAAAGCAAATTAAGCTCCGTCAAACCTCCGTTAAAACCTCCGTCAAAGTCCAAAAATGGCTCTGACGGAGTTGTTTTTAAATAGAAATTAACAAAATATTCCGTCAGAAAAAAAGGTATCCTGACGGAGGTTTTCGGAGGTTTGACGGAGGTCTGACGGAGCTTGCTTTTATATTATTCATTTGTATTCAATCTTTTATATTATATCTATATATATTCCGACAGCTCCGTCAGAAAAAATCAAGAAAAAAGTATTTCTATTTTTTTTTGCCACTTTGAAAGTTTCGTAATTCTTAAAATATATGTAAAAACATTCGTTTTTGACCAATTCCTACAAACCACTTCCTACCATGAATGGAATGGTGGAAAAATGGCGGCGGGGAAACTGGAAAAACGCCTTGGGGAAAAATAAAAACGCCTAAGGATTTCCGGGAAAAACCTTAGGCGTTTTTTATTTTCATCAGGGCGTTTTTTTTTTAAAAGCCCTATTGTTTTCAAAGGGAAGGGCTATCGCTCCATCCGGCTTCGGATTCGGTCAGGTAGTCGGATTCGGAATAGCAGAGCTTTTCGTACTCGTTGTTCTCGATGGTGCAGAAGACGGCGTGCCATTCGTTGGCAACGGGCCCCAAGGTGTCGTAGCGCACATCGTCGAGCTTCAGCATAGCCAGCGGGCCGGTACGGTCTCCGGAACGCAGGGCTTCTTTCTTCAAGTGTTCGAGGTAAACAAGGAACTGCTTCATGATCCGTTTGCAGCGGTGCTTGGCATCTGCTTGTGCGAGGTAGTCCTTCGGGCTGGCGCGCATGAGGATAACAAACTGTTCTTCGGGATAGTCGACGCGCTTGGAGGTGTCGAAACGTCCTTCCAGGTGGGTGCGAACACCGGCTACGGGCCCGTTGATGTTCTTGTAACGCTGGATAAATTCGTCCAAAGCCATTTCGTCGTTGTAGCGGAAAAAGCGGGGAGCAGATTCTGAATGCCGGATTTCTTTGAACAGGGCTGCCCATCGCTCCATGATGTTGTCTAATCGTATTGCCATGAGATTGTTGTTTTATGAGTTATATGGCGAATGTAGGGATATACGGGGTGGTTAGGATGTACAAAAAACGCCCTGCACGAACCTCACGGCGGATGCAGGGCGGTAAAAAAAAAATTGCTTGAAAATTTATGTCGTTATTCGAACGTTTCCACGTATTCCTGGAGCGGATCGTTCAGATATTCCTTATTGAATAATTCCGGGGTGCATAACATGGCCGCTTCGATGCGGTCGATAACATGTTCGTTCAGGTCGGCCAACATCATGCCGAGTTCGGATATTGCCGCTGATGGGCTTTTGTCTCCCGGAAGGGAAGCCAACAGGTAGCCGATATCCTTGTTCTTATGAGCCATGTCTTCGATGCTGCTGATAACGTAGGCGGCCATGTGGATAGCCTTTGCACCGGTGCTGGCTATCTCGCGTAATTTGCGGTTTACGTGGTCAACTCCAGTGCGTTCGTCGCCTATCCGCCGGGCTTTCTCGCGTTCGTCTGTTGGATAGCCTTTCTTTATGATATCGATAATATCGATGGCATTATATCGGTCCGACCATTCGGTAGATCTCTTTGACTGGAAGGGTCTCATAGCGCACCTCCTTCTTCGATAGCTGCCAATACAAGGGCAGACAGGATAACAGCCAACGCTTTTATATAACCTTTCGCATCGGCTTCGGTTTTACATTCGCATATACCCATTGGAATAGCGTTCAATATACGGGCTACATTTGCCCAGGAAAAGACTGTTCCGGCTTTGACGGATGCGGGAACTGAGGTTGTTCCGGCAGCGGTTGTTGTTTGTTTCATCTGGTTGTGACATTAGATGAATGAATAAAAAAAGCAGCTCTATATAATCCAAGTTTGTCACAACCACACATATCAGAGATATATGAACGGATTACGATAGAACTGCCTATGCCTTCTACTCTCTCTTGACCTGCTCGCTTGCAGTGTCTATGTGTAATTGTGACGCTGCAAATATACGCATAAAATTTATTTGTGCAAGCATTTAGCCTGTAAACGCGGGCTACATTCGCCCATGAAAAGATGGTTCCGGCTTTAACGGATGCGGGAACGGTAGTGGTTCCGGCAGCGGTTGTTGTTTGTTTCATCTGGTTGTAGCTTTAGATGAATGAATAAAAAAAGCAGTCCTATATAATCCAAGTTTGCTACAACCACATATATCAAGGATATATGAACGGATTATAATAGAACTGCCTATGCCTTCTATTGTCCTTTGACCTGCTCGCTTGCAGTGCCTATATGTAGTTGTAGCGCTGCAAAGATGGGGTAAATTTTTGGGATGGCAAAGAGAAAAGGGGACAAGTTTTATGGTATCACTTCATAGGAGGAGTTTTCAATGTACTTCCATTAGCGAATATATTTTGCAGCTTTTTTGGTTTTTCTGCAAAATAAGACAAAAACAAACCTTGTAAACTCTCTTATTTTGCAGAAAAATTAATATGTTTGCAAAATAAAATATCGATCATGACATCATTTAAACACCTACTGGAATTAATAGAAGACGAAAACAATATCTTCTTGCTGTCCGAATACTTCGAATTGTTTGGATATAGGGATAAGCACACTTTTTCACGTTATGTAAAGAATAAGTACAAGAACGTTTATGAATGCAGGTCTTTTGTAAAAAAAAGAAAAGGGAAAGATTTCTATGTTCACTCAAAAATGTTTTTCAATATTCTTTGCGATCATTTCGAGTATGATGAAGGATTCAGAAAAGCATTTTCAGACTATTATTATATCAAATTCAAGAAAAGCGTATATAAATTCAAACGTACATCGAAATACAAACAACGCGATTCTTTACATGGCTTCATATATGCTGAAGGAGTATTTTACGACTATTCGTTAAATACATTATCCTTTTCAAGAGCTGTCGGTATATGTCCCTATGAATGTTATAAGTATGCGAATATTGAATACGGCAAATGGAGAACAAGGTCATATATTGAATATGAAACAGGTATTCCCTCTTTCTATTTCGACAGTAAACGCCATTCAGACAGGTTGGTTTTTGTAGAGATGATAGACCTTATTTGTGAAAAGTTATCCCTGTCTAATATGCAGAATCTTTTAATAGAAACATATAAATCGGTTGTTTTTGAACTCCTTTCAAAACAAAATGAACTTGATTGTGCTATAGAAAAAGAACATGAGAAAGAGCGTCTAGAGGATGAAGAACGTTTAAAAACCGCCTATAGAGAAGCCAGCAAAATTTATCATCCGGATGTCAACAAATCGAAAGAGGCGGAAGAAATTATGAAACTGATCAATACATTTTATGAAAATAAGGATTATGCATCCATTCAATTTTTAATTGATAAATGTACAAAACCGTTTAATAAAATCAACAAACGGAATTGATCGCTCCCGTTTGTTGATTTCTTTCACACCTTATTCTTCAAATTCAATAGTCATTTGATTGTCATCAGACAATATAAGCGCTCTCAACTCCTTGTATTTTTCTTCTTTCTGACTGTTTACCCTACGGGTTTCTCGTTTGAGGTTTTCGATAGTATCATCCAATATTTCTATTTCTTTTGATATTTCTCGTAAAACGTCATATTTGCTTATTTGTTGGTCTTTTGCTATGCTGCACTTTTTCCGAATAGAAGGTATTACATCCGACGTTATCCATTTCTTTACTTTTTTATTATTATCGGATAGTGCAAATAAGAAGAGCCCGTATATTCCACTTTCGCTAACCACCAATGTTTTTTCACCATTGAGGTCTATTTCTTTTTTTTTCATATTCATCCAATATTTTAATAGCATTGTTTAGATTTTCTATCGATACTATCTTTAAAAGGTCTTCAACTATAAACCAAAAAGTTTCGCCTTCTAAATTGATTATTACGCGTAATATTGTATTCTGTTCTGTTTTAAATGTCAACAAGTTCATGATTATGTATTTTAATAGTTTATACTTGATTTTAATTCCTTTATAAGAGCGTCAGCCAAATAGGCTGCTGCTTTTACTGCGAGAGTGGTACCTTTTTCTATTCCACTCTCCTTGCAAGTCATAAATGGCAACATGCCTGATAGTATATCTTTTGCTAGTTCATACCGCCGTTGTTCCCAGTTTATATACGGACGATGGTCGGTGATCTCGATCGATTTGGATCCTATTACCACCTGTCTTCCTCCGGGAATCTCGCATTGGTAATAATATTCATCACATCCACACCATCCGTTTGTGATTTCTATTTCCGTACCTATTGAGAGCATTTCATTTTCTGAAATGGCTACTGCTGTTGTTAGTTTTCCTTTCATAACTTTTTAAAATTAAGCCTAATAGGGTTCCATCTCGTATCGGTTCCAAACTGCTCCGGACGGAACCCGTTTATCCGGAGCCAGTATTTGAATTGTTTTAGGTCATTCATCGTCGAAATCCTCCTGATGCAAATTGTACCCTGCTAATATGGCCTTCTTCAACTCCTCCCGGATATCACAATTTGCTGATCCGGAAGAGATCATTCGGTCGGCTATCTCATACGCCCGCTCTTCCAAAGTCTTCTCGCCAACTTTAGAGTACTGAATAGCCATACGGGTATTATATTGTTCTCCTTCATGGTTGATCACCTGGGCCAAAGCAATTTCGGCGGCATTTATTCGAATAGCTTCTTCCGACCATCGAAGTAACATGAACATAGTTAGCTTTAATAGCTGTTTTCCTCCTTCGTCTACAATATTCTTTAAGAACTTGCAAACAACTTGATCTTCTTCTTTTGTAAGTTTCATGATTTTTTAATCTTGAATTGTTTCTATTGCTTTAAATATCTCATACATCACCTGTGGAACTATCGCGTTT
>Ga0129317_1000706_pt1 | contig 31295 bp, 24 predicted proteins | sample Cm1ome_FD_94430 | JGI IMG/M metagenome (GOLD analysis project Ga0129317, IMG submission 94430) | Eastern black-and-white colobus group fecal microbial communities from Wisconsin, USA - Cm1105 metagenome | ecosystem: Host-associated > Mammals > Digestive system > Large intestine > Fecal | place... | reverse complement strand
GCCGTATTTCAAGTCCCCTTTGATATGAACCCCGCATGCAGCGAGCTGGGCCCTTATCTGATGGTGCCTTCCTGTTAGAAGCTGGATTTCAAGAAGAGTATAGCGGTCTGACCTTGAAAGCTCACGATACCTAAGACGAGCCTCCTGCAACGACGAGGAAGGAACACCCCGCACAGTTGGAACACCACCGGTCACAGAATCAGGCTTGTAGGCAAAGCTCTTGTTCTTGGCACCGTCCCTATACAGGAAATGCCTAAGCTCGCCTTCCTTGGCCCCAAGTCCATGGTCCACGATGGCCCAATAGACCTTGTTCATGGAACCTTCCTGGAACATTCTGTTGAGACGTCCAAGGGCCTTGTCAGTGCGCGCAAAGACGACAATCCCGCTCGTTGGCCTGTCCAGTCTATGAGGAAGGCCAAGGAACACATTGCCCGGCTTGTTGTATTTCTCCTTGAGGTACGCCTTCACATCATCGCACAATGTCCTGTCTCCAGTCTTGTCCCCCTGAACTATCTCGCCGGGAAGCTTGTTCACGACGACTATATGGTTGTCCTCATAGAGAATTCTGTCCGCAACGTCCTCAAAACCATCGAAACCCATCACTCACCTCAATCCACGTCATCAAAGAGACCCGGCATCTCATCCGAGCCCTTCTCTGGCTTCTCACTTGAAGGCCTTTCCTCCAAGACCGATGTCTCTGCACCCTGCTCTTCAAGTTCCTCGTCAAGCCCTGCGTCCGACTCTTCCTTTGGAGAAGTGCTTACGGCCTTGCATGGCTTTATCCTAATGGAGGCTATCTCCTTCTTCGTGATGGTCACACCACAGGCCTTTGCACCCTTGACCCTGAAGTCCGAGAAGTAGAACGTCGTCTCCTTAACGCGTGACGGCCCCTTGTATGTCACAGTCACCTCTGCATTCTCGAGTACGGACAGCTTCTTGAGGGAGCAGGTCTCAGGTTCAGGCAAAAGCTCATACGGCTTGTTCATTATGAAGCCAGAGAGCTTGCAGCGCTTTATGTATGAAACCTTCGTCTTCTTGTCCTGGTATATGACGGTGAACACGACGTTCTCAAGGCTCTCCTTGTCCGCAAGCCCGCAGTATGCAAGGTCCTTGCCCACAAAAGTCCTGTCAGATACGTTGGTGCAGTAGTAGGTGCCGTTCTTTTGGACAATGAGTATCTTATCGAACTCGGAGACCTTGAACAGGGCGTTGCCCGTCTTGACGTTCGTTCCAAGGTAACCTGTAAGGCCATCGTATCTAAGGTCGATGTCGCGCTTGGCCACTTCCTTCACATCTATCATGTTGAAGTCGCCAATGACCGTCTTGCGTCTATGAAGCTCGTTGTCCAGCTCACCCTTTATGTCCTTGAGGACTCCAATGGAATACTCTGCAAGGTGTCCAAGGTTGTACTCGACGCGCTTTATGTCTTCGTTTATCTGCTCTATCTCCTGACGGTTCTTCTCAATGTCGAAGAGGGAGATCCTTCTGATGGGGATCTTGAGGAGTCTTTCCACGTCTTCGTCGGACACTTCTCGTACAAGCTGGTCGCTGTATGGGTCAAAGCCCGTCTTGACGGCAGCGGACACAGCCTCCTGGGTGCGCTTCTGCTCAATGCGCTTGTAGATGCGTTCCTCTACGAAGATTCGCTCAAGGGTACGATAGTGCAGTTTGTCATAAAGGTGGCCTTTTTCGACCTCAAGCTCCGCTTTCGAGACATCGATTATGTGGTTTGCATGATAGTTCACGACATCGGACACTGTGCACACATGCGGAAGCTTGTCCTTTATGACAAGGCAGTTGACCGATATCTTCTGCTCGCACAGTGTGTATGCATACAGGGCGTCCACGATGTCCTTGGTGTACGTGCCCTTTGCGAGGGATATCTCTATGTTGACCTTGTCTGCCGTGAAGTCGCTTACGCTCTGTATCTTGAGACGGCCCTTCTTTATGGCATCCTCTATGGAGTGGATCATGCTCTCGCTGTCCACGCCAAAAGGCAGTTCCTCTATCACAATCTTCTTTGCATTGGAGGTATCCAGCTTTGCACGCACCGCAACGCTGCCAAGACCATCCTGGTAGTCCGATACATCCATGATGCCACCGCCAGGGAAATCGGGGTAAAGCTGGAACGGCTCGCCTTTGATTGCCGATATCTGGGCGTCTATGACCTCAAGTGCATTGTGAGGGAGGATCTTCGTGGACATGCCTACGGCTATGCCCTCCGTGCCCTGGATGAGGACTACGGGTATCTTTGCCGGGAATGAGACGGGCTCCTTGCCACGACCGTCGTAGGACTCCACGTAGTTGGTTATCTCCGGATTGTAGAGGACCTTCTTTGCAAACGGAAGGAGACGGCATTCTATGTAACGTGCCGCAGCGGCGCCGTCGCCTGTCATGAAGTTTCCAAAGTTCCCCTGTTTTTCAATGAAAAGGTCGCAGTTGGCAAGGTTGACAAGTGCGCTGTAGATGGAGGCGTCTCCGTGTGGGTGGTAGTGCATGGTGGATCCCACCACGTTTGCAACCTTGTTGAAGCGCCCGTCGTCCATCTCTATGAGGGTGTGGAGGATTCTCCTCTGTACTGGCTTGAGGCCGTCCTCTATGTCTGGAATGGCCCTGTCCTTGATGACATAGGAGGCATATTCTATGAAGTTCTGTCTGAAAAGCTCTTTTGCGTTCGCCATCCTGCTGCCTCCTTACACCAGATTTTCCATTATGAAGTCACGTCTTTCAGGCGTGTTCTTGCCCATGTAGAAGTTCATGGCTTTGCGCGCCTCAGCCAAACTGTCTATGGTCACGGGAATGAGGCGCATGTCCTCTCCTATGAACTGCCCGAACTCCTTGGCAGATATCTCTCCAAGTCCTTTGAATCGTGTGACCTCAGAGCCCCTTATCTGACGCATCATGTTGTCACGCTCCTCCTCTGAGAAGCAGTACGTCGTTACGCTCTTGTTCCTGACCCTGAAAAGAGGGGTGTCAAGTATCCACACCCTACCTGCGTTTATCAAATCCTCGAAATACGAAAGGAAATACGTGAGAAGAAGTATGCGAATGTGGAAGCCATCGATATCGGCATCCGTTGCGAATATGACCTTGCCGTACCTAAGGCCCTCTATGCCGTTCTCTATCCCAAGTGCGGCCATGACGTTGTACAGCTCTGCGTTCTTGTACATGTCGCTCATGGACATCCCGTTGGTGTTCAAAGGCTTTCCCCTAAGGCTGAAGACCGCCTGCGTCATGACATCCCTTGCTGTGTTGAGCGTACCCGATGCGGAATCTCCCTCCGTAAGGAATATCATGGAACGCTCGCCCATGTCCGCATGCGGGCCGGTCTGTCCAAGGTGGAACTTGCAGTCCTTGAGCTTTGGAATGTTTATGGAGATCTTCTTTGCATTCTCCTTGGCGATCTTCTTGACCTCTGTAAGCTTCTTGCGGATGTTCTCGTTGGTGAGGATCTTCTGGTTGAGAAGCTGCGCCGCCTCCGGGTTCTTGTGTAGGAAGTCCACCACGGCTTCCTTGACCTCGTTTATGATTGGCATCCTCACTTCCGTGTTGCCAAGCTTGTTCTTCGTCTGGCTTTCGAAGACAGGGGTCTGGACCTTTATTGCTATGGCCCCCACTATGCCTTCCCTCACATCCTGAGGCGCCCACTGGGGTTTTTTGAAGAACTCCTTCACTCCTGCAAGAATCCCTTCCTTGAACGCCGCCTGATGCGTTCCGCCATCGCTTGTATACTGGCCGTTGACATATGAGAAATACGTTTCTCCGCTGTATTCGCGTGTATGCGTGAATGCGAATTCAAGCGTCTTGCTTCTGTAGTGGATGGTCTGGTAGATTCCGTTGTCCTCTACTTCCTTGTCCAAGAGGTCAAGAAGTCCGTGCTGGCTTCTGAACACCTTCTTGTTGTACTCAAGGGTAAGGCCTGTGTTGAGGTAGCAGTAGTTGTTGAGCCTCTTTACTATGAAGTCGTCGTTGAACTGGTACTGTCCAAAGACCTCAGGGTCCGGAGTGAACTCCGTGAGGGTTCCGTTTGGCTCGTCGGTCTTTCCTTCGTGCTTCTCTGTAAGGATTCCCTGCTTGAAGAAGGCCTCGAAGTAGCGGCCGTCCCTGAACGACTTTACATGGAACCACGAACTCAGTGCGTTGACTGCCTTGGTGCCAACGCCGTTGAGCCCTACGCTGAACTGGAAGACGTCGTCATTGTACTTGGCTCCTGTGTTTATCTCAGATACGCAGTCTATGACCTTTCCAAGAGGGATTCCCCTTCCTTGGTCGCGCACGCTCACTGTGTTGTTCTCCAGCTTTATGACAATCCTGTTGCCGGCTCCCATTATGAACTCATCTATGCTGTTGTCTATGACTTCCTTCATGAGGACGTATATGCCGTCATCCACATGGGTTCCGTTGCCAAGCCTTCCAATGTACATACCGGGTCTGAGCCTTATGTGCTCAAGAGGAGACATGGTCTTTATAGCCGCTTCGTCGTATATGGGCTTTGAGGATTTTCTATCTGTCATTCTGTCTGCCATGAGGGGAATTATATCAAAGATTGATTTGGATTTAAAGGGAATGGGGTTTCAGAGATATCGGTCTAAGGACGAAGGCCAATGATGGGTGCAGGGGAAAAGACCCTACAGTTGAAGAAGCAGCATTCCAAGTATGATGAGGCTTTGTCCTGCGATGTATGTGGACATGACGGTCATTTGGCCAAAGAGGGGCATTCTGACAAGTCTCCTTTCAATGCAGTAGTCTGAAAAGCAGAAGAGTCCAACGCCAATCAGAGCTATGATGGTTGCAGCCGGGTGAGAGCCATTGCCAAAGGTACTTGCGACTGAGACTGCAAGGACTGCAAGGCCCAGGGAGTAAGGGAGGAGCTTTGGGGCATAGCGCCTTGGCCCCAGCATGAGATGTCTGTAGAGGAAGTACTCGCACACTGCAACTATCACGAACGTCAAGAGTGCAACCTTCACGGAGTGTCCAACAGGTGCGTTTCGGAACCATGCTATGTAAAGGAAGTGTCCAACGAGGAACGAAAGCATACCAGCATAGAAGAACGCCTTGGTTTTGTTTCTTGGAAAAAGAAGCAGTATGTCGCCCAAGGTGTGGAACATAAGGGCAATGGCGACGAACCTTTGGTATGGTGCAAACCTTATCGCCTGCGGCAGGAAAGCGAAGTAAACCCCACACAGAAGAGGCATAAGAAAAGGTTTTGTAAGTGCATACTCGTGTGAATCCTTGTTCTTCACAGCCCTAAGGCAAAAGAACACATCTGCGGCGTATATCATCAAAACAAGCCATTTCTTCACTCGATGCACCTCTCCATTCTTTTCGCCCCTCTCTATCATCCAACCATTCAACAACATTGTAAACCACTTGTTACAGAAAGTGAAACAAATTATCATTGAGCCATGAGCAGATATCCGTTTGACAAAACAGAGCCCAAGTGGCAGAAGTACTGGGCGGACAACAAGACGTTCGCCGTTACGGAAGACCCCTCCTACCCAAAGGAGAAGAGGGCCTACGTCCTTGACATGTTCCCATATCCATCGGGAGCAGGACTTCATGTAGGACACCCAGAAGGCTACACAGCCACAGACATATACTGCCGCTACCTTAGGATGAACGGCTACAACGTGCTGCATCCAATGGGATTCGACTCGTTTGGACTTCCTGCAGAGAACTACGCAATCCAGACGGGGACCCACCCTGCAATCACCACGGAGAAGAACATAGATACGTTCAGGCGCCAGATCAAGAGCCTTGGATTCTGCTACGACTGGGACAGGGAGATCTCCACATGCGACCCTGACTACTACCACTGGACCCAGTGGATATTCGAAAAGCTCTACGAGAAGGGTCTTGCATACGAGACACAGGCTCCAATCAACTGGTGCCCAAACTGCAAGACAGGCCTTGCCAACGAAGAGGTCAAGGAAGGCCACTGCGAACGCTGCGGAACTCAGGTAGAAAAGAAGAACATAAGGCAGTGGATGCTCAAGATAACGGCATACGCGCAAAGGCTGTTGGACGACCTTGACCTTGTGGATTGGCCGGAATCTGTCAAGATGATGCAGCGCAACTGGATTGGAAAAAGCGAAGGCGCATCAGTGCTATTCCAGGTCAAAGGACTTGAAAACGACCCTGTTGGCAAGCTTGAAGTATTCACGACAAGGTGCGACACCCTCTTTGGTGCAACCTACATGGTCGTCTCCCCGGAGCATCCACTTGTTGCAAAACTCACCACAAAGGAACAGGAAGCCCAGGTCAAGCAGTATATCGCAGACGCAGCCAAGAAAAGCGACCTCGACAGAACGGACCTTGCAAAGGAGAAGACCGGCGTGTTCTCAGGAAGCTACGCAATCAACCCCGTCAACGGCAAGGAGATTCCAATCTGGATAGCGGACTACGTACTCATTTCATACGGCACGGGCGCAATCATGGCAGTCCCGGCACACGACACCCGCGACTGGGAGTTCGCCAAGAAGTTTGGACTCCCTATAATCGAGGTCCTCAAGAGCGATGTGGACGTGCAGCCCCAAGCCTGGACACAGGACGGCATCCACGTCAACAGCGGCTTCCTGGACGGACTCAACAAGGCCGATGCCATTGAGAAGATGCTTTCCTTCCTTGAGGAAAAGGGCATTGGACACAAGACGATAAACTTCAAGCTCAGGGACTGGGTGTTCAGCAGACAGCGCTACTGGGGAGAGCCAATCCCACTCGTCCACTGCCCTCACTGCGGAACCGTCCTCGTTCCGGAGAACGAGCTTCCTTTGAAGCTTCCAGAGGTAGACAGCTACCTGCCATCAGGCACAGGTGAAAGCCCTCTTGCCAACATCACCGACTGGGTGAACTGCAAGTGTCCAAAGTGCGGAGCCCCTGCAAAGCGCGAGACGAACACCATGCCGCAGTGGGGCGGCTCCTGCTGGTACTACCTGCGCTACATAGACCCAAAGAACAACGAAAGGTTCGTCGATCCGGAGAAGGAGAAATACTGGATGCCTGTGAACCTCTATGTTGGAGGAACGGAGCACGCCGTACTGCACCTGCTCTATGCAAGGTTCTGGCACAAAGTGTTGTTCGACCTTGGACTTGTCTCCACACCGGAGCCTTTTGCAAGGCTTGTGAACCAAGGAATGATAACCTCATTTGCATACCAGAGACCAAACAAAACGTTGGTGCAGGCGGATCAGGTCATCGAAAAAGAACCTGGTGTGTTCGTGGACAAGAACACAGGAGAGATTCTTGAGCGCGTCATTGCCAAGATGTCCAAGAGTCTCAAGAACGTCATAAACCCTGACGACGTAGAAGCCGAATACGGGGCGGACACCATGAGGATGTACGAGATGTTCATGGGGCCTCTGCAGGTCTCAAAGCCATGGTCCACTTCTGGAATCGCCGGGGTATGGCGTTTCATCGACAAGATATGGCGTCTTGCAGACGAGAGGGAGATTGTGGAGGAAAAGGCTCCGGCGGATTTGATGAAGAGTCTTCACAAGACGATAAAAAAGGTAACAGACGATACTTCTTCTTTGAACTTCAACACCGCTATAAGCCAAATGATGATTTATGTAAGCGACCTTTCGAAGATGGAGAAGCTGCCTCGCGAAGCTTGGGAGCCGTTTGTCCTAATGCTAAGCCCCTACACTCCGCACCTTGCAGAGGAGCTGTGGGAGAAGGCTGGACACAAGCCTTCCATTGCAAACGAGAAATGGCCTGTATACGACCCTGCAATGGTCGTTGACGCAGAAGTCTCCATAGTCGTTCAGATCAACGGCAAGGTGCGTGCAAAGCTCACCATTGCCAAGGACACTCCAAAAGATGAAATGGTTGCTTTGGCAAAGGACAACGAGAACGTCAAGCGATACCTTGACGGAGCTACGATACTCAAGGAGATCGTCGTTCCAAACAAGCTTGTGAGCTTTGTGATAAAGTAAAACGTTTTTACAGCAGCGCGGGGTTGCAGCGCAACGCTGCAGCTTTGCAGATTCGAGGCCGGTGCTCAATGCAGGTTATATGCAGGGACATCGGCCTTTTTGTATGTGTGGCTTTGTTAGGTGGGTGGTGGGCGCACTGGGCGGTCTGGGCTTACTGGGCGGACTAGGGCGCACCGATTTCATCATCAAACCACGGAGAGGAGGGATCAACCTTGAAGAAGGCATCGGAATCCTCCTTTTTCCAAGAGGAAAAACGCTGTTCCATAAGCCTTTCGACTTCTTTTGTCGAACTCTTCTCGAAAAAATCCACCAAACATTGCACATCCATTCCATAGACAAATTCATAAAGGTCTTTTTGATAAGGTGGAGTTGGAACATATCCATTTCGCATTCCAAAGAAACAACTGAAAGGCACGAACTTGTTCAGTCGTTCATAAGGAGCAGCGTTTTCATATATGTATTTTCCCACAACTCCAAGATGCCGAATGTTCTTTATCGCTATATAGATGGGTCTTTCGTCAAACACTCGAACGTCCCGCTTTTTGAATCTATGGGGACTGTTTTTGCGAATGAAGCGCGAGACCTGAGTATTCAGTTCACGCATCACTTCAGATATCCGTTCCACGCTCTCTGCATAAAGCAAGTCATGTGTATGGTTTGGCATTACAACGGAAAACATTATCCCAACACCATGTTTTACACACAAGCGGCAAAGCAAATCATGTCTATACCTTGCAGATTGCATATCATACAGGTCCTCTCTGTTGCGGCACCTCTGCACCATGTGGAAAAAACGACCATTCTTCTCTATCCCTCCCCTTTTCGATGTTTTTGAATCTTTGTATGCATCTTTTCTGGGTAGAAACTCCCTGACATTTTTTGTAACTTCAGCCATAGTTCAGCCTCCTAATATACTTATCCAAAAAACCATGCGTTTCCATTCACGTTTTCAGAGAACTTTCTTCAAAAACCAAAACAGTCCGCCCTAGTCCGCCCAGTAAGCCCAGACTGCCCAGCGCGCCCAACAAAACTGCAGCGACAAGCAACTGCAGCGACAAGCAAAGACAAAAAGAACAGAGAAACGCAACAAAAACGTCGTATTTCACCCCGTTTACCAAACCACCAATTGACACTCACAGCGTTTTTGCACCATAGTTTTGTATGGACGAATTAGAAGCACGAATATTGGAGGAAGGCAAAGTCCTTCCTGGGAACATCATCAAGGTGGGTTCTTTTCTGAACCACAGAGTAGACACCGCATTCATGTCCAAGATTGCTCTGGAATTCAAGAAACACTTCGACATTGGCAAAATAACGCTCATACTGACCGCAGAGGCCAGCGGAATAGCGCTTGCCGCCGTGTGTTCGTACATCTATGGGATTCCCATGCTCTTTGCAAAGAAGGCCAAGAGCGACAACATAGAAGGCGGTCTGATATGCAGTGAAATCCACTCGTACACCTACAACAAGACTGTCACACTCATGGTGGAGTCGGACATGATAAAACCCACTGACAACGTGCTCATAATCGATGACTTCCTCGCAAATGGAGAAGCGCTCAAGGGGCTTATCCACATAGTGGAGAAAACAGGAGCCCACCTTGAGGGCATTGGAATTGCAATAGAAAAAGGCTTCCAAGGAGGCGGCGACAAGCTTAGGGCCGCAGGGGTGAACCTCAAATCGCTTGCCATAATCGACTCCGTCGAAGACGGCATACGCTTCAGAAGTGAGGCCTGAAATGGAAGCATCCAACATTGCAAACTCCAACACCACAAACAAAACGAAAGAATACGACAAAGTCCTTGTCCTCGACTTTGGAGGTCAGTACAACCAACTCATAGCCCGCCGCGTTAGGGAGATGAACGTCTACTGCGAAGTGCATCCATACAACTGGTCTTTGGACGAAATCAAGGCATACGATCCAAAGGCTATCATCTTCACAGGAGGACCTTCAAGCGTATACGAAAATGGTGCACCAAAGCCCGATGCCCTTGTTTTTTCGCTAAACATCCCAATTTTAGGCATTTGTTATGGCTCCCAACTCATGGCCCAGACCCTTGGAGGGGAGGTCGTTCCAGCACCATCAGTGGCATCACGCGAATACGGAAGGACAGAGACGAAGTTTGACAAAGACTCAAGTCTTTTCAAAGAAATCCCACAAGAAGGCATAGTTTGGATGAGCCACGGAGACAGCGTGAAGAAGCTGCCACAAGGTTTCCATGCAACGGCAACCACCCAAGCATGCCCCTATGCCGCATTCGAAGACCCTGCAAGAGATTTCTATGCCGTGCAGTTCCACCCGGAAGTGAATCATACGCAGCACGGATTCGACATGCTCAAGGCCTTTGTACTGGACATTGCAAAAACCCGCCAAGATTGGAGGATGGCGGATTTCTTAGAGACATCGGTCTGTGAATTGAGGGAGAAGATTGGCCAATCCAAGGCACTTCTAGCCCTTTCTGGAGGCGTGGACAGCTCTGTTGCGGCAGCGCTCATGTCGAAAGCCATTGGAAGGAACCTCACATGCGTGTTTGTGGACCACGGACTTCTTCGCAAGGACGAGGCAAATCAGGTGGAGGAGGTGTTCTCAAATTATCCAATCAATTTCGTGCGTGTGGATGCCCGTAGGCGTTTCCTTGGCAGGCTCGCCGGTGTCACTGAACCGGAACGAAAGCGCAAGATCATTGGAGAGGAGTTCATAAGGGTCTTCGAGGAGGAAGCTCGTAGACTGGCAGGCGAAAACGATAGCTTGGAATATCTTGTACAAGGCACAATCTACCCCGATGTCATTGAATCAGGCCTTGGAAATGCAAGCGTCATCAAGAGTCACCACAACGTAGGAGGACTGCCTGAGGACATAGGCTTCAAAGGTATAGTCGAGCCGCTGCGCCTATTGTTCAAAGACGAAGTGAGAACCCTTGGAAGAGAACTTGGACTTCCCTCTTCGCTTGTGGACAGACAGCCATTCCCAGGACCTGGACTCGCAATAAGGGTCATTGGCGACATCACGGAGGAAAAGCTCTCCATACTGCGCGAAGCCGATTGGATATTCAGAAGCGAACTTGAGGCTGCCTGCGAAACCGGAGAATGCAATGTACCAAAAAGCCAATACTTCGCAGTTCTCACCAACATTAGAAGCGTTGGCGTCATGGGTGACGGCAGAACCTACGACTACACCATTGCCCTACGTTGCGTGGACACAAGCGACTTCATGACAGCCACATTCTCCCGCATCCCATACGATGTATTGGAGAGGGTCTCTCACCGCATAGTTAACGAAGTGCCCCACGTGAACCGCATCGTCTACGACATAACCTCCAAACCACCCGCAACGATCGAGTGGGAATGATTGCATTTTCAAGCTAATTCATTATAAAACCGATAATTAGTTATCGGATTTTTCTTGTTTTGGATTACTTTTGGATTACTTTCCATTGAAAAAGAATATGAATAATGAGAGGAATAAAGAACAAGAGAACCTTCTCCGTCCAAGGAACCAACGAACAAGGGTCTTTGCTTTCTCTTTGCAAGAGACAGAACCCCCATCAAAGGCAAGTACGTATTGTTCCAACCCCTTTTGATTCTGTGTATTGCAACTTACTGCAACTTAATTTTTCTGCTACAAAACCTTATTGCATGGTACTTTTAAAAATCAATTACCTACTAAAAATCATGGTTCTGCAACTTACTTTTACTCGTTAAGTTCCCAATGACCATTATTTCCACTACCTACATATTGCAAATTATCTATTTCCTTCAAAGTTCTTTGTATCGTCTTTACACTTACCCCTGCACCTTCTGCAATAGCCTGTCTTGTAATTTTATTATTTAATCTTACTTGTGCTTTTATAAATTCAATCAGTTCATCTCTGCCCTGAGGGACATCGTGAGGGACACTGTGAGGGACATCGTGAGGGACATTCCCTCCACCCACCTTTTGCGTCGCTATCTTCTTCAAAGGAATAATCGTTCTGAATATATCTCCTTCCTCAAATAGCGGATTTTGTCCTGAATAAAGCTGTGTGTACTTGTAGGTATTTCTCATTCCTGAGCCTAATTCATCAGCAAGACCTATTTCTCTAAATACCTTTGATATAGCAGGGTTTTTAGGAAATGGCTCAAATTTCTGCAAGTCTAATGCTCCCATACCATGAGCCAAGTTGCTGTTTTCAACAGTAATTTTCTCATCATCAATAATCATCTTTGCTGGATACCCACTTGAATAATCCCTATGAGCCAATGTATTGGAAACTATCTCTCTAAGTATCCTATCTCTTGCATTGACATTGACAATTCCGTCCAATACAAATAAATCATTCAAATGCTTTTGCCCAAACTCAATAAGCCTATCATAACTATCAATCAGATTTGTTATGACAACATCTCTATCATCATATCTATCCTTGTTTTCAACCCTGAATATAGCATCAGTTTTGTGCTGAGGAAGAACGGACATAATAGAGTTGTCTTTTCCAAATAACAGAATAGCTGCTAATGTAATTCCCTCACGCTTTGTTTCCGGATCGGTCAGTATCAAATTGGCACTTCTAAGAAGTTCTTCATTGCTCATATTCTCCCAAACATGATTTTTATTTCGGGAAACAGCCATTTTCTTAGCTTTATCAATGACAGAAGCATCAAGAAAATCAATATCAAGATTCGGATATACTTTATTAACAAAATAGCTTCCTTGCTTTCTTGCGTATAGCTTATACACAAGTTCGGAATGGTCTGTTATATTGATGTCTCCCTCATAAGACCTATCCCAAATTCTTCCATTATGCCTGCACACCTGATAGCCTTCCGGAACTCTGATGTAAATTACTTTTTTCTCGTCTATATCAAAGACTTCAGGAATCAAATAAAGTGGCGGATACATCTTTTGCGGATTATTGATCGCCGTAGTAAATTCCTTAATCACTTTATCAACTTTCTCTTTACTAACACCAACAATCTCTCTTTTATCATTTACACCAAGTAAAATATGTCCACCATTTCTATTATTGAAAGAGCATACTGTATCAAAGACATCTTTGGTTAAAGCATTTTTGGATTCTTTAAACTCGACATCTATCTTCTCTCCATTTTGAATTAACTTCTTTATTTAATCTATCATCATCTGCTTTTTCACCACCTTTATTTCCCAATGTTTTCTTCAATAAAAACTTTGGAATTTTGAATTTCAACTCTATCTTTATTGACTACAAAAGTAACATAATCTCCATTTTCTAAATTCAAAAGTTCTCTTATCCTTTTCGGGATAGTAACCTGTCCTTTTGCCATAACTTTTGCAGTATCCATAAATATATCTTTCATACTTACTTCCTTTCGCCCTACTTTTCCTACAAAAGATTACAACACTTTTAGGACATTTTTTCTGCTTTGAAATTAGTACCCACTTACTTACTATATGTAAGAACAACCTCTCTTATCTCTTTTTCAATATCTTTCAAAAATTCTTCCTTTGATGTTTTCCCCTGTGCAATCTCTGTAAGCTCCATTTCCCACTTTGCGGTAGTTTCTGCTGACTTAAAGCTATCCGCTACAATCGTTACAAGGCTAATTCCTTTATGCGTGGCTATAAGATTTTTCTTATCTCTTTCTACAAATCCCTTAAAGATTACGTTTTCAATAATCCCTGCCCTTGTTGCCGGAGTGCCAAGCCCCTTTCTTTCCACCTCAGCATCTTTTTCTAAGGCATCATTTCCTGCAACCTCCATCGCCTTTAAAAGTGTATCTTCAGTAAAGTATTTCTGAGGTTGGGTGAATTTCTCTTTAATCTCTTTATTTTCTACTTCAAATACATCGCCTACTTTTACATCAGGAAGCTCTATATCTTCATTTTTCTTAGACTTGTAATCTTTAAGATATTTTGTAAAGCCGTCATCTTTAACAACCTTGCCGGCACTTGTAAACTCAAAGCCGTCAAATAAATCCTCACTTAGCGAGCTTACTGTCGGAATAATAGCGTGATGATCTGTAACCTTTTTAGAATCAAATACTACCTTAATACGCTCTGTATCAAAGTCATTTTTACCCAAAATGTTATTGACCGTACTTACAATCATATCCTCTGTTAAACATCTGCTGTCTGTTCTTGGATAGGTAATCAGTTTCTTTTCATACAGGATTTGAGCATAGTCAAGTGTCTGTTTAGCACTGTATCCGAAATACTTATTACACTCTCTTTGCAGCGTTGTAAGATCAAATGGCAAGTCAGGCTTTGTAATTTTCTCTTTCTGAATAACCTAAATTTTTTTAAAATTGTACACGCATAAGCAACAACGCTTCAACTCTTCTTTTTTCTACCTTTCTTTGGCTTCAAACCTTGCCATCTTAAACATTCATTTTCAGCCTTCAACTTTACCCCTGGATATAGTTTTTCCATTTCTTCAATCTTCATGAGATAGAGAAGGATCTTCTGTTCTTCCGTAGGCTCAATCCACTGACCTTCTGAGAAGGATTGCCCCTTTGGTACATAATACCTTACAGAGGAAATGCAGTCCTCGACTTGGTCCAAAGTATACTTTCGATCGATTTTCATCTGCTGCATCTTATACCTCAGAGCTGAATCGAGTATAGAGACAAGGAAGTCAATGAATATGTATCCTTCAAGGTTAGAGTTGTCGCTGGCTCTGAGTCGTCTATCTCTTTCCTTCGGAGCTCCAAAACCATCCTCTATTCTCTGTCTATGCTTATAACGTTCATGCACCTTTATAGGGTCCATTTCCTTTGGACCAAGGCACACATAAACACCACAGGAATTCTTGCAATCACGTTGGGTTTCCTCGTTGTGTTTAAAGTCGATGATGTTGCCGTCCTTACCATATACTGGCTTGAAATATTTACCGGTGTAACTGGAGAGTTTTGGATTCCATCTTGAATAGCCTTCCTTTAGTTCCGCAAGCTTGTTCACCATCTTAGAGCAGGCTGCATTCCATTCGTCCTTTGCACTTTCTACATCGTAATACACATACAGCATCATTTCCTTTGGTTCCTTCGTACCTCTTCTAGGTGCTTCTACGACGTATGGAACCTGAACGCAGGACCTCTTTATCTCGGGTATGTAGTTCTCTGTAAGCATGAGGCTGTCATGAACTTCTTTCACTGTATTGAAATATAGGCTATCTGCAGATGGAATGCACATGATAAATTCGAAGTTGGATGAAATAAGACGCTCAACATTCTCCTCACTCCAAAAGCCGCGGTCCATTACCAGTATTATGGTATTCCCAAACCTAGCATCCCTCATCTGGGTTAGCGTTGCCTTGAGCACCTTCTTATCTGTTACATTACCCTGAACACTTCTATAGAAGAGGGGGATGCCTGTCAGTATACATAGCCCTTCTTCAGATGGAGGATGAGGATTCCGAGGTCACCATCATGCTCAACTCCCCCGGAGGCTCGGTACAGGTCGGCTTCATGCTCATCGACACAATCAGATCCCTCAAATGCGATGTGAAAATCATAGTCATGGGCCTTGCGGCAAGCATGGGAGCCGTGATACTGATGTCAGGCACCAAAGGCAAGAGGAAGGCCCTGCCTCATGCAGGCATCCGACTTCGAGATCACCGCCAGGGAGATGGGACGGGTCAAGAAGGAGCTCTATGACTTCATCTGCAACTGCACGGGCAGATCCTTCAGTCAGGTTTCCGAAGACTGCGACCGCAACTTCTGGATGGATGCCAAGCAGGCACAGGCCTACGGCATCATCGATGGAATAGTTGCCAGAGAAGACAGATAGTAGGCTTTTTCAGTACAGAAGAATCCCTCATGCTTCCACTTGAAAAATTCCGGTCGAGGTTGATTTTGCTTCTGTTTGAAGGTATTTTGGAATCAGGATTGGAAGTCGCATTTTGCGACCTCAAGTCGGAATTCTTCGGATTATGATATGGCGAATGAATTGATTGTAGAAAACATCGGAAATGAAGATATAAGAAACATGATTCACCTCATCAGGGGTCAGTATGTCATGATAGATCGTGACCTGGCAAATCTTTACGGTGTTGAAACCAAGCGACTGAATGAACAGGTCAAGAGGAACATCAAGCGCTTCCCTTCTGATTTCTGCTTCCAGTTGACAGCAGCCGAAGATGATAAATTGAGGTCGCAGATTGCGACCTCAAGTAGAAAACATGGAGGCAGACGGTATTTACCCTATGTGTTCACCGAAGCCGGCGTGGCAATGCTTTCCGCTGTGTTATCAAGCGAAGTTGCAGTTGAGACAAGCGTCAGGATAATGAACACATTCGTGGAGATGCGCAGATTCATCGTCAACAATGCCGCATTGTTCGAGCGCATAAGTGCCGTGGAACTCAAGCAACTCGAATACCAGAAGGACACAGACAGAAAACTGGATGAGATTTTCACATATATAGCCGACCATGCAGAATCAAATCAGAAACTGTTCTTCGAAGGCCAGATATATGACGCATTCAGCCTCATCACATCCATAATCCGTAAGTCAGGAAAGATGATAAGACTGGTCGACAATTACGTGGACATCTCCACGCTGAATATACTTTCGAAGAAGAATCCAGGTGTGTCCGTAACCATATACACAAATCCGAAGACACATATCACGAAGAAAGATGTGGAAACATTCAACGGACAATACCCGGATCTGACGGTAAAGTATACAGATGCATTCCATGACCGTTTCCTTGTTCTAGACGACCTGGAGGCTTATATAATCGGGGCATCCCTCAAGGACGCAGGAAAGAAATGCTTCGGTCTGATAGCCATTGATGACAGTGCTTTCAAGAAGAATCTGGTCGACAAACTGAACACGATTCAGTGAGACCCTTGTCCGATTTTTGTCCGAAAAAACGGCCCAGGGAAAAACCCAAGGCCGTTTTCAACTGCGCAGTAGCGCAAGAGACAATTCAAAGACTAAGAGAACTACTTCTCTTCATCCTTTTTGATGATGAGGTGAAGCTCATCAAGCTGCTTCTGATCCACATCGTTTGGACAGTCGTCCATTGGAGAGACGGCGAAGCTGTTCTTTGGGAAGGCTATTACCTCCTTTATGGAGGACTGTTCGCTCATGATCATGACCATACGGTCTATGCCAGGAGCGATTCCGCCGTGTGGTGGTGGTCCAAACTTGAACGCATTGAGAAGGAACCCAAACTTCTTCTCTCCTTCTTCGTCCGAGAAGTTGCAGATGCGGAAGATCCTCTTCTGAAGATCCACATCGTGGATTCTTATGGAACCGGATGCACATTCGTAGCCGTTCACGACCATGTCGTACAGGTCTCCACGGACCTCGCCAGGATTCTGCTCAAGGGTATCGATGTACTTGGCCTGCGGCATGCTGAACATGTGGTGTGCAGCCTCCCAGTGGCCCTCTTCCTCGTTGTACTCGAAGAGCGGGAAGTCAACGATCCAGCAGAACTCGAAGCCTGGCCTTATGATTCCAAGGTCCTTTCCAAGTTTGGATCTTACGGCGCCTGCGGATGCACAGCACTTCTTCCAGTTCTCGTGGGCGACCATGAGGATGACGTCCCCTTCCTTGGCTCCCATGAACGAGCACACTTCGCTCTCCATACCAACGAAGAACTTTGCAGCGCTTCCGCTCAGTGCATTGTTGGCTCCAACCTTGAGGAACGGCACGAACTGCGCGCCATAGACCTTGGCTGTTGCCGCAATCTCATCCAGATACTTGCGGGTGAAATCGAAACCCTCCGTCTTTGGAGCGCATATAGCCTTCACATAGCCCTTGTTTGCAAGGATTGTCTTGTATGCCTCGAAGGTGGACTTCTGAACGAGATCGGAAACATCCTTGATCTCGCAGCCAAACCTAAGGTCAGGCTTGTCGCAGCCGTATGTGTTCATTGCATCGTAGTAGTCGATCCTTCTGAAATGGGCTGGAAGCTCATAGTTCATGACCTCTTTGAACACGTGACCAAAGAGCCTTTCCATAAGGGAAAGGACATCGTCGCGCTTTACAAAGCTCATCTCCACGTCAAGCTGCGTGAACTCGAGCTGACGATCGCCACGGGCATCCTCGTCTCGATAGCATCGGGCTATTTGGAAGTATTTGTCAAAGCCGCCTACCATGAGGAGCTGTTTGTACAGCTGTGGGCTCTGTGGAAGGGCGTAGAACTTGCCGGGGTATTTGCGAGACGGCACGAGGAAGTCTCTTGCGCCCTCAGGAGTGGACCTGATGAGGGTTGGGGTCTCTATTTCGTAGAAGCCCTCTGTGTAGAGGTATTCCCTTATGGCCTTTATGAATTCGTGTCTGAGCCTGATTCTGTCCTGCATCCCGCTTGAACGAAGGTCAAGGAATCTGTACTTGAGCCTAAGGTCTTCGTTGGCTGCGTTCTCGCTGTCGATCATGAATGGCAGCGTTGCGCACTTGGAGAGGATGGAGATCTTTTGGGCCTTGACCTCTATCTCGCCGGTAGGCATGTCGTGGTTTATCATGTTGTCAGGTCTTAGCCTTACAATGCCCGTCACCGCAATGCAGTATTCCATCCTGAGCTCGGAAGCGACCTTCTGAAGCTCAGGGCTCGCATCATCATCGACGACGACCTGTGTTATTCCGTAACGGTCCCTAAGGTTGATGAAATGGAGTGCTCCGTGGTTCCTGTCACGATGCACCCAGCCGTTCAGCACAACGGTCTTGCCTGCGTCAGCTCCTCTAAGCTGTCCGCATGTTACAGTACGCTGGTCAAAATTCATGCTAAGCACCTCTTTGCCGCCAATTGTAGCATTGAGCAAAATGCGTTTCAAGCATTTCACGTTCAGGAAGATGCATACATTTGCATACAATTTGCAAGAACGCATGTTTGCTGATAGAATCTAGCCATGAGCACAAGAAGCAGAATAAAAGCATTTGAGATATTCACGAAAGCACTCGCGCTCTTGGAGACGCAGGACAAGGAGCTCTTCACCTGGCCACGCAACCGCATCACGCTCACACATGCGTTGGCCGTCCACATCCACGACATCCTTGAAGACCACACATACTCCGTCGATCTCTATCCTGCCGCCAAGTCCCGCCGCTCATCCAATGCCGATATCCTTGTGCACAACCGTCAGAGCGGACATAAGATTCTAGCCATAGTATGCCGCAACGACTATCTGACAGAACAGGAGCAGAAGGATCTCTCGTCTCTAATGGAAGGAAACCCTCAGGAAGGTACGTCGTGCGACCTCGTGCTTGCTGTCTCCTTCATGCCACAGAGAAGCTATATGCTCATATACATAGCCAACGACGACGGAGTGGAATACTACCACTTCGACCGCAACCTCATGATAATGGAACCAGTCAGACGGCGCACCATAGAGGAGGAGCTCAACGACAGGGAGCAGCCAACGCTGGTGAAAATCAAAAGGCGCCGTCGCAGCCGCAGCCAAGCGGATGAGGAAGCCCCGCAGGTCGAAACCTCAACCGAAGCTCCAACGGAAAGCTCAGTCGAGAACGCAGAGGAGTCCCCGGAAACATGAGCACCAAGTACCAGCTTGAGACGATTCCAGTCTGGGATGGCATAGCAAGCCAGTCCGAATGCTTCATCTGCGACCTCATGCAGGAAGCCCAGAAGGACTCCATATCCTTCTACCTTGGCTCATCCGTCATGAACCCTGAAACGAGGGTCAAGGTCAACACCATTGGATTCTGCCCACAGCACACGTCAATGCTGGTCCAAAGCGGAAGCCCAAACTCAATGGCTGTCATGTGGGAGTCCCACTTCGAAGAGACTCGTAAACAACTGGAAAAGGTTCTGAACGAGCTGGAACATCCAAAGAACGTAGCCAAGACGGCTCGAAAACTGAAAGAGGCCTTGGACTTGCGCGAACACGGATGCCTTATCTGCGACCGCATGGAAGAAAGGCTGAACCGCTACTGCTTCACAATCCCCTATCTTTGGGGGCAGGACATGCAGTTCCGCGAGGCCTTTGCAAAATCCAAAGGTTTCTGTCTACCTCACATGGCAAGGATAATGGAACTTGCTCCTGAAGCTTTGGACGCAAAGACCGCCAAGGACTTCTCCTGCGCCATGGCGGAGCTTCAAAAGCGAAGCCTCGAGAGGGTGGCGCATGACCTTTGGTACATGACAGAGCACTACAAAAGCGAAAACCGCGACAAGCCTTGGAATGGATGCGAAGATGCGCAAAAACGCGCAGTCTACAAGGAGATAAGCCACATTACGACACGCTGAAATGCACACAAATCCCATTTTTTGCCTGTTTATAGGCATTTTTGTGTACACAAACCCCACTTTTTTGCGTTTTGTGTGCATCCAAAGCACATCAGCCAATGAATGAAAAGGGCCGTCGCAAACTGCAACGGCCCTTGGTCTCTTTCAAATGAGAATCCTTACTTCACCAAAGCCTCCGCCTTTGCAGCAATGTCATCGGCTGTGAAATTGAAGGACTTGAGGAGGTAGTCAAGCTTGCCGACCTCTCCAAAGCGCTCGCCAACGTTGACGAAATCCATCTTGGTAGGACATGTCCTTGCAAGGTGGGCGGCTATTGCCTCTCCTACACCGCCAGCATAGCGGGCGTTCTCGCAAACAAGGATGCGACCGGTCTCACGGGCGGCCTTCTCAATGATATCGGTATCAAGCGGTTTGATCGTGTGCATGTCAATGAGTCGTGCCTTGATGCCCTTTGCGGACAGACTGTCGCAGGCCTTCTCCGCCTGTTCCATCATTGTCTCGCCGGTTGCGACTATGGTCAGATCCAGACCTTCCCTTACGACGATGCCCTTTCCAAGCTCAATCTTCGTGCCAACCGGATATCGGTGAGTTGCGCCTTTTCTGCGGATTCTGGTGTATGAGCTGTGGCCGCTTTCGTATGCCTGGCGCACAAGTTCATAGCAGCTCTGGGTGTCGGACGGATCAAGGATGATGAGGTCTGGAATGAGCCTCATGAGTCCAATGTCCTCGAAAGGCATGTGCGTGCCGCCGTTGAGCTGGGCCGTGACACCGGGGTCGGTGCCAATGAGATGCACGCGCCTCTTTGCATAGTTGACGGAAAGGAAGAACTGGTCGTAGGCCCTTCTTGAAGCGAATACGCCAAAGGAGTGTGCAAATGGAACGAATCCCATTGAAGAAAGACCTGCGGCAACACCAACCATATTGGCCTCTGCAATGCCGCAGTTGAAGGCACGGTCAGGGAACTGTTTGAAGAAGTTTCCGCTTCCAATGCAGCTTACGAGGTCGGCGTCAAGAAGAACAACCTCTGGGTGCTCCGTTGCAAGGTCCGTTATGGCTGCGACCATTGCATCCCTCATGTTGGAAATCGTGGATGTATCTCTCATTTTGCACCTCCAGTTAGAGCTTCGATTGCCCTCTCTTCGTCTTCATGGCTTACAGCCATGCTGTGGTTGGCCTTGATTCCTTCACCAGGGAGATACCCCTTGCTCTTTATGGTGTCAAGAATGATCATGCTTGGTCTGTCCTTGGCCTGCTTTGCACACTCTATGGCATGGGCTATTTGGTTGAAATCGTGGCCGTTTATACGCTGGACATGCCAGTTGAAACCAAGCCAACGGGTGTCTATGTTGTCCATGTTTATGATGTCCTGCGTGTAGCCATCAAGCTGCTGGCGGTTGAAATCCGTAAAGGCTATGAGGTTTCCAAGCTTTTGCGTGGATGCGAACTCGGCGGCCTCCCACACCTGGCCTTCCTGGCTCTCGCCATCGCCAAGGATGAGGTATGTATATGAGCTTTCACCCTTGAGCCTTTGGCCAAGGGCAATCCCAACGGCTGCGCTTGCGCCCTGTCCAAGGGAACCCGTGGTGAAGTCTATTCCAGGGGTCTTGAGCATATCGCAGTGGCTCGGAAGGTTTGTGCCTCCCTGGTTGAGGGTCATGAGCCATTCCTTTGGGAAAAAGCCCTTCTCCGCAAGCGTTGCATACACTGCGGGACCTGCATGTCCTTTTGAGCACACGAACCTGTCGCGGCCTTCCATGTGTGGATTGGAAGGGTCAACGTTCATTTCATGGAAATAGAGATATGTAAGGATCTCGATTATGGACATGGAGCCGCCGATATGTCCGTTTCCAAGATGTGCTATCTCATGGATTGTGGACACACGCAGATCCGTGGCCTTGGCCTTCAATGCCTCCAAAGTCTGGGTATCAAGCATAAACGTTCCTCTCTTTTCATCGCGTTTGGCATAGAAATGCTGTCACTGCATTCAAAGCACGTGTCTGCTAATATATCACATTACATTGGAACATGCAAAAGTCATTCGCATATACCATCCTTGGCTTGGAATGTTGTATACGAAAGTCCATTCTGATAGAATAAGCCAGCTGTCCAGACGTCCATATCCAACACGTTCTTGAAGTACAGCAAGGAGATGCAAAGATGAGAATGAGCAGACTTTTTTCAAAGACCCTAAGAGAAGCTCCAAACGGAGCGGACTGCAAAGGGTACGAGTATCTGTTGAGGGCCGGCTACATAGACCAGCTGGCGACCGGAATATTCTCTCTCCTCCCTCTAGGATTCAGATCCATCCAGAAGATCTCCTCCATAGTCAGAGAAGAGATGAACGCATTGGGAGCCCAGGAGATACTCATGCCAGTAGTCAACCCCGGAGATCTATGGAAGGAGACAGGAAGATTCTACAGCATAGACCGAGAAATGAGCCGCTTCAAGGACCGCAACGACCGCGACATGTGCCTTGCGATGACACATGAAGAATGCGCCACGGATCTAGGAAGGAACATCATTGACTCCTACAAGAGGCTTCCTCTCCTCGTATACCAACTCCAGACAAAATGGAGGGACGACCCAAGACCAAGGGCAGGCCTCATAAGAGTGAGGGAGTTCACCATGAAGGACAGCTACAGCTTCGACAAGGACCAGGAAGGCCTTGAGAAGGTGTACAAGGCGCACTACGATGCGTACTTCAGGATCTACAAGAAATGCGGACTTCCTGTAATAGCGGTTGGAAGCGACAGCGGCATGATGGGAGGCAAGGTGGCCCATGAATACATGTACCTCTCACCAATTGGAGAGGACACGATTATCACCTGCCCCTCCTGCGGATACACTGCGAACCGTCAGGTAGCAAGGTTCCAGAAGGACTACTATCCAGAAGAGCCAAAGGCAAAGGAGCTCGTCGAGACTCCAAACACCAAAACCATAGAAGACCTGGTGAAGGTCCTTGGCATACCCGCCCGCAAAACCGCAAAAGCCCTATTCATGGTTGGAACATTCATAAACGACGAGACCGGCGAAGAACACACGAAGCTCGTGGTTGGAATCGTGCGCGGTGACATGGACATTGAAGAGAACAAGCTCCAGAACGCAGCAAAGGCCAACTCTCTCAGACCTGCACACGAAGAGGAGATCCTCGAAGCAGGTATTATACCCGGCTTTGGTTCTCCAATTGGCGCAAGGGAAGGCACCATCGTAATAGTGGACGACTCAGTGGCCAAGTCCAACAACCTGGTCGCCGGAGCCAACAAGGAGGGCTTCCACTACATCAACACCAACTTTGGCGTAGACTACAATGGAACGGTTGCAGACATAGCAAGCGCCGCACAGGACTACAGATGTCCTGTCTGCGGAAAGCCTCTGAACTCCTCCAAGGGCGTTGAGGTTGGCAACATCTTCCAGCTTGGCACCCGCTACTCAGAGGCCATGAACTGCTACTACCAGGACGAAAACGGTGCACGCAAGCCTGTCATCATGGGTAGCTACGGCATTGGAATAGGCCGTCTTCTCGCCTGCCTTTGCGAGGAATACAACGACGAACGCGGCCTCATGCTTCCAATCGCAGTCGCACCATACCAGGTCCACTTCATAAGCCTCATCAAGGAGACCGATGTCGCTGAGCGCATCTATTCCCAGCTCGAAGCCGCCGGTATAGAAGTACTCTTCGACGACAGGAAGGAGACGGCCGGCGTAAAGTTCGCAGATGCAGACCTCATTGGAGTTCCAATCAGGATCACGCTTGGAAACAGAAGCTACAAGGAAGGCAAGTGCGAAGTCAAGCTCAGAAGCAACGAAGACGAAGTCATGAGCTTTGACCTTGACAACCTCGTTTCAGAGGTCAAGGACCTCATTGCCAAGATTTCATAAGGCTTTTTGAAACTTTCTCTAGCGTTTTGTAACCTTTTTACTTTAAACTTGGTGTATAGGTGACTGTGCGGCTTCTCGACGGAGCCGTGCAGTCGAACACGGGTAGAAAGAAAAAAGAGGTGCAAAAATGAAAACTTCAAAGAAAGTGGTCGCAATTCTTGCGATTCTGGCTATCGTTTGTGTATCTGCATTCGCAGTTGAAACAGAAACGACGGTAAAGAAATCCAATTGGAGTATAAACGCCGGAACTTCATACGGCGTCTCCCACATAGGAGGTTCCTATAATCTTGGACGCTGGGAGTTTGGAGGGAACCTTTTCACAGGTTTTCCAAACCTTGCGATCATAAGCTGCGTGAACGCCATTGAAAACGGAGACGAAATGCCAACCTTTCTCGAAGCGATGCAGCTGTGCTTCATTGCATACGCAGGGAACATAAGTGCAATGTACGATGTCACAAAGAGCGACAAGTTTGATGTGGACTTTGGTTTTGCACTGTCAGGACTATCCACAGGATCTGTTATGAGAGAGGCGTTTTCAAGTTCAGGGTTCCAAGGAGCTGGAGTCATCTCCGTAGACGTTGCGGCAAGACTCAAATGGAACCTCAACGACCACAGCGGAATCTACGCCGCCACAGAGCTTCCACTTGCAGGAATATTTATTGCAAATCAGACAGAAAGCGAAACGAACGAAAACACAACCAGTGCAATCCCATTTGCAGTTCTGACTCCTGAGTTCATTCCTGCCGCATTGATTCTCATGCTCTATACGGCAAGGATCGGCTACGTCTACAGCTTCTAAACTCAAGGACATCGGGCTAAAAAAAGCTTCAAGGCCAACAACCTTGAAGCTTTTTTCATGTCTAGTGGCGTTTCAGGCCATCAAAAGCGCTATCAAAGACCAAGCTGCTTGAGGATGGTGATGATGTAGGCGCGCTTTTCCCTGCGAGCGTATTCCATTACGTTGTGGCCCTGCCAGTCGCACATGTTCACGTCTGCGCCACAAGCAAGGAGCTGGGAGAAAATCCTTGTGTTCTCGTTGGACTGCACAGCCATGATGAGAGGGGTCTCGCCAAGATAGTTGCGGGCGTTGACATCGGCGCCGGCGTCTATGAGGGCCTCGACAACCTTTGGATTAGAGCACTTGTTGGCTGCAAGGTGAAGAGCGTTGGATTTGTACTTTGGCTCCACTGCGTGTATGTCTGCGCCTGCGTGTATGAGGGCCTTGAGTACGACGACATGCGTGTTGTACTGTGCGGCGAGCATTATTGGACTCATACCCCAATCGTTGGTGCAATTGACATCGGCACCAAGCTTGACAAGGTCGTGGATCTCCTTGGCCTTGGTTGCGGACACTGCTGCAGAAAGAAGCTTCTTGTTCAGTGTTTTTTGTTTATTTGTCATTTCCTTACCTTCTTATTCTTTCCAATAATGAAAGATACTAAAGCGGATTATTTCAGAAAAACCAATTAATGTAAACCTTTGGACCCTTCTTGGATGCTTACATTTCAAATGTTTTGGATGTTTTTCACTTTCCTACTCAAAGGGTTTGCACTATAATCAACCAAAGGCTTTTTCAGAAAGGTTTTCACAGGAGGAATGCGGTGATTCCACACGACATTATTGAAAGGGTTCCAAAAGTCGAGCTTCATGACCATCTAGACGGGGGTCTCAGACCTTCCACTGTCATAGACCTTGCACGCCAATACGATGTTTCGATTCCAAGCACGGACGAGAAGGAGCTTAAACTATGGTTCGAGCAGGGCTGCAAACTCAAGAGCCTTTCGTTGTATTTGGAGACATTCTCCGTCACCAATGCCGTAATGCAGACCCCCCAGTCTCTAACAAGAGTCGCCTACGAAGCGGTTCAGGATTGGCACAAGGAGAACGTGGTCTACGGGGAAATCCGTTTTGCACCAATCCTCCATACGATGAACGGACTCACTATGGATCAGGTCGTCCAAGCGGTGCTTGAAGGAATGGAACAGGGAAAAAGAGAAACAGGCGTACACTATGGGGTGATTCTTTGCGCCATGAGGAACCAAAGCCCAAACGTAAGCCTTGAAGTAGCAAAGCTTGCAACTGCATACAGAGACAGAGGGGTCGTGGGATTCGACCTTGCAGGGGATGAAAGCGGCTTTCCTCCCAAAAAGCACATAGAAGCGTTCCAGTACATCAGAAACAAGAACTTCAACATAACAATCCACGCAGGAGAGGCCTTTGGACTTGAATCCATCTGGCAGGCAATCCAAGTATGCGGTGCCCATAGAATTGGACACGGAACACATCTTGTGGACGACATGAGTCTTGACGGGCTTCGTATAGAGTCAATGGGGGATCTTGCCCACTTCATCCAAGACAAGAGAATCCCTTTGGAGATGTGCCTTTCCAGCAACATTGGAACAGGAGCCGCCAAGAGCTTTGGAACCCACCCCTTCATAGTGTTCTTCCGCAACCATTTCAGGGTATTCCTGTGTACTGACAACCGCCTTATGAGCAACACAAGCATGACCAAGGAAATGGAAATCGCCTGCGACAACTTTGGCCTCACCCTCAAGGATCTTGAGAAGATAAGCGTGAACGCAATGAAGAGCGCATTCGTACACCACGACGAGAAGCTTGTGATAATCTACGAAATCATCAAGAAACAGTTCGCGGACCTTAGGAAGGAGTTTGGATACTCGGACTGGAACTGATCCATTGGATTCCCCTCCTGGGTCTACAGATTCTCCTTCCAAACCTGAATTGGATTGAGCCTGAACCTCACTAGGCAGTACAACCAAGCAACTGCAATGCTTGAAAGATGGATCAGATGCGCCACTCCCCCATTGAGCCCCACGATCTGGTCGAAAAGCTCAATTGCAATGAACACCATCACCGCAATTGGCATCTTCATTGGAATGAAGAAGAAAAGCAGCACTCTTGCCTGAGGAAACAGCACAGCAGCAAGGAAAAGCAGCGCATATATGGAGCCCGATGCCCCTATGATCACCGATGCAAGCGCACCCTGCAGCAAATAGAACACGTAGCTTACAACGCCTCCCAGAACGCCGCACACGAAGTAGAACAGCAAGAACTCCCTTGTCCCCACAGCCCTCTCTAAGAGCTGTCCAAACATTATGAGCCCAAGCATGTTGAACAAAAGATGCGAAAAGCTGCTGTGCACGAACATATAGGTGAAGAACTGCCACACCCACCCCATATTCACGCATCCGGGTATCAACCCAAGCCAATATATGAGAGGCAATCCCTTTATGCGAATGTTCGCATAGTTCACGAGCATATAGACAAGCACATTCACCATGACCAAGTACATGGCAGCGTTGGAATATGTATACTTGAATTTCTTGTTGAGAAGTCCATCTTTGAGCATACAGTAAAAATAGGGATTGGACATGCTTAAGTCAACCTTATTACATTCTTCTTCATTTTAACTTTTTATGTAACAAATATAACATTTTGTGGAAGAAAATACATTTTGCTCTTTATTTTATGTATTATTATGTGAATAATAGTCACAGAAATTGCATTCTCCAAGTCTGAATACATTACCCAAAAGTGCAAAGCACAAATCCAGGCACTTGCAGTTTCACAGAGCTGGGTTGGCTTTCTCTCCCATTCAACCAGCCAACCCAGCCTTCTTTCTTAACAATTGGTTCATCTGCTACGTCAGTTCGCTCGGGCCGTACCAAAAGTACTATCCTTCGCTTGTATCCTTGAATATGGCTTGAATACCGGCAAAAGCTTTGCAAGTTGAGGGAACGGTTGCGAGCATTTTTCTTCATTTTGACGAATTTTGAGCGTTTAGGAAGAAAATTTTCTTCTTCTTTTACGTTTTCAAGGGTTTATGAAGAAAACGCTGGTCTTTCAATTTGAGCTATAACAGAGTATAACTTATGACATGGCGACAAGCAGAAGAGACACAGCCGATTCCTATACCCAAAGAGCCCACAAGGAGGGCTACCCTGCCCGCAGCGTCTACAAACTGGAGGAAATCCAAAAGGCCAACAACATCATCAAGCCAGGCGACACCGTCCTTGATGTTGGAGCCGCCCCTGGCAGTTGGACGCTCTATACCCACAGGATGCTGTTGAAAGGAAGAGGAACCATCATAAGCGTGGACCTCAACCCTTTGAACCTCAACCCGGTTCCTCCAACAGTGACGGCCTATGTAGGAGATGCGTTCTCAAAGGAAATAAGGGAGAAGCTCACAAGCCATGGGCCTTTCGATGCAATCATAAGCGATGCCGCCCCAATGACGACAGGAAACAGGACGGTTGACACTACAAGAAGCGAGTGGCTTGCAGAGCAGGTCGTAATCCTGGCCCAGGAGCAGCTCAAACAGCATGGGAACCTCGTCATCAAGATATTCCAAGGCGGAGGCCAACAGCAGATACTCCAGACCATGCGCAGCATGTTCGCAAAGGCCAAGACTCTCAAACCAAAGGCCTGCCGAGTGGACAGCTTTGAAATCTACCTTATTGGCCTAGACAAGAAATAGTTGTGAAAGTTCCTCACCAAAAACCTCTATTTACAACGAAAAGGTGACATCTCTGTCACCTTTTCGTGCAAAACTGCATTTTTTGTGCATCAAAGTACGGCCATGCTCTACCTGACACAGCCATGCCTTCAAAGAGCAAGGAGCGTATGCAGCTTGCGAGAGAACTCCGCAGGTTCCTTAGGCATTACACCTTCTGAAAGAAGCGCCTGATCAAGCAAAACGCTTGTCGCATCAGAAACAAAGGCATCGTCCGAGGAATCCATGATCTTCTTGACGAAAGGATCATCAGGGTTGACCTCAAGGATAGGGGCGCTGCCTTCGTAGTCCGACTGACCCATTGCTTTGAGAAGCTGCTGCATCTGAACGGATGGGTCGTTCTCGTCTGTCACTACAACGGCAGAGACTCCTGAAAGCCTCGTGGAAACGACAACATCCTTGACCTTGGAGCCAAGGGCCTTCTTGAACTTCTCGGCGACCTTTGAGCCCTCTTCCTGGACTTTCTTCTTCTCGTCGTCAGACATGAAGTCATCCATTGCACCGCTCTTGTTCACGGCTTTGAGAGGGATGTCCTCGAACTTGCCAATGGACGAAATGACGATATCGTCAATGTCATCGGTCATAAGAAGGACCTCTATGCCCTTCTCCTTGTACGATGCAAGAAGTGGCGAATTGCGAAGTGTCTTCTCGTCTGAGCCCGTGATGTAGTAGATGCTCTTCTGGTCGGCGACCATGCGTTCCTTGTAGGCCTTAAGGGATGTGTAGCCATCCACAGCTGTGCTCTTGAAGCGCACAAGTCCTAGAAGCTCGTCCCTGTTTGCGTAGTCTTGGTAGAGGCCTTCCTTGAGAGGGCGGTTGTACTGTTCTATGAACTTTGTATAGAGCTCAGGGTTCTGCTCCGATATCTTCTTGAACTCTCCAAGAAGCTTCTTCACGGAAGCGTTCCTTATGGTCATCATGACCTTGTTCTGCTGAAGGATCTCACGTGATACGTTGAGAGGCAGGTCTTCGCTGTCTATTATGCCACGCACGAACCTTAGATAGGTTGGCAAAAGCTCCTTGTCATCGTCCGTTATGTAGACACGTTTGACATAGAGTTTCACACCTGGCTTGTAGTCCGCATGGTACATGTCGAACGGAGCCTTTGCAGGGATGAAGAACAACGTGGTGTACTCCGTGGCACCCTCGGCCTTCGTATGGATGTAGAAGAGAGGGTTCTCGCTGTCGTAGCAGGTGTTCTTGTAGAACTCGTTGTAGTCCTCTTCCTTGAGGGAGCTCTTGCTACGAGCCCAAAGTGCAGCGGCGCTGTTTATCTTCTCTACCTTATGCTCCGTACCTGTGACGTTGTATTTGTCATCGTATGTATTCTGGTCGTATGCAAGATAGATTGGATATGCAATGTGGTCGCTGTACTGCTTGACGAGGTTCTCGATCTGCCATCTGTTGGCATATTCCTTGCCTTCATCGTTGAGATAGAGCACGATTGTGGTTCCACAGCCCTCACGCTGGGCTTCCTCTATGGTGTACTTCTCCTTGCCGTCGCTGGACCACTTGAAGGCTTCGTCGCTGCCGTATGCCTTGGATGTGACCTCGACCTTGTCAGCCACCATGAAGGCGGAATAGAAGCCTACGCCAAACTGACCAATGAGGTTGCTGTCCTTGCGCTGCTCGTCCGTAAGGTTGGAGATGAACTTCTTCGTTCCGGAGCGAGCTATCGTACCCAAGTTCTCATTTAGCTCTTCATGGGTCATACCAATGCCGTTGTCGGCGATTGTCAGAGTTCTCTTGTCCCCTTCTGTGAACGATATGTCTATCCTAAACTCGCCCTCAGGAGTCTTCCCATCGACAAGGGTCTTGTACTTGAGTTTGTCCAAGGCATCCGATGCATTTGAGATGAGCTCTCTAAGGAATATCTCCTTATGTGAATATAGTGAATGGATTATCAGATTCAAAAGCTCCGATACTTCCGTTTTGAACTGTTTGCGTTCCATTTTTCTTCCTCCAAATCAAAGAGGAACTTGCGTTCCTCCATCGTCAAAGTTAATAAAAACACCCTGCCACGGCAAGTGAACGGGAGAAAGAAGAAAGCTATTTACAGCAGGCCTTTTACATCTTCCAGGAGGGATGTCATGTACACCCAGGTGTCCAAGGCGCTTTCAGCGGCGGCTACCATGTTGGCTTTGTCTCCAAGGTTGGAACGTTCCAGAACAAGACCGCTGCACATGCCACGAAGCGAATCGAGCTTGGAGTCAGGTATTGTGGAGCCCTCACCTCCTATGACGACCTTTGACGAACCAACGACCTGTGAGGAAAGGACCAAACCGCGCGCCAATGAGGCCAGCACTTCGTCATCCACTTTGTCCCAAAGATCCTTGAGATGTGCATCCATGCTGTTGGAGAGTGCCCATGCACTTGCAACGGCTTCAAGGCAGCCAATCTCCCCACACCAGCAAAGGCCTGTGGATGAGACCTTGAGATGCCCAAAACGGTTGCAGTTTCCAAAGACCTTGCCGTCCTCGACGAACGCAAGGTTGAAGCCATCGCTCCAATCAAGGTACATGATGGGGCCAACACAGTCCAAAAGGCCGCTGCCGTATGAGGCAAAACGCTCAGCAGCAACCAAAGCCGTGGTTGAGTTGCACACAACAGCCTTCAGCTTCAACACTTGGGAGAAGGCATCGCCAAGAGGGATGTTCCTCCAAGGAAGGTACGGACATTCGAGGACAACGCCACCATCAGAGGAGATACGACCGCCTACTGTGACACCAACACCCAAGATTCTTTGGGGATCAACGAGTTTCATGACCCTGATGCAGCTTT
>Ga0129317_1000703_pt1 | contig 31462 bp, 34 predicted proteins | sample Cm1ome_FD_94430 | JGI IMG/M metagenome (GOLD analysis project Ga0129317, IMG submission 94430) | Eastern black-and-white colobus group fecal microbial communities from Wisconsin, USA - Cm1105 metagenome | ecosystem: Host-associated > Mammals > Digestive system > Large intestine > Fecal | place... | reverse complement strand
ATACTCAAACACTGGAGGACAGGCTTCTAAGGCTTCTAATATTGGTCAGGTTGCACAGTTCGCAGCTGCTGGTAAGGCAATTGCCAAGAAGTCACTCGCTGAGATTGCTATGAGCTATGGATATGTATATGTTGCTCAGATTGCAATGGGAGCAAATCCTGCTCAGACAATCAAGGCAATTGAAGAAGCTGAAAAGTACCATGGTCCATCACTCATCATCGGCTACTCACCATGTGAGATGCACTCAATCAAGGGTGGAATGGCTAACTGCCAGGCTGAGATGAAGAGAGCCGTTGAGTGTGGATACTGGAATCTCTTCAGATATAACCCGATGCTCAAGGCTGAGGGCAAGAATCCATTCACTCTCGACAGTAAAGAGCCTACAGGAGGATACAGGGAATTCCTTATGAATGAGGCTAGATATTCATCACTCACAAGAGCATTCCCTGAGAGAGCAGAGGTTCTCTTCAATGAGGCTGAAGAAGCAGCTAAGGCAAGATACGAGCATCTTAAGAAGCTACTTGAGATTTACGCATAAATCTCTCCTATGATATACAAAATCCCGCTATGCGATAATGCATAACGGGATTTTGTTTTATCTTAGTTTCAGTTGTTTAAGTAGCACTTGGTGCCACTTTAGGCAGCTACATCTGATTCAGCAAGCTCCCTTTTCACCTTCTTCATAATCTTCAGATAATAGATATCTACCAGAACTATCGCAGTTACAATCGCGACAGGATATGAAAGAAGAACAGTATTTACAGTATGATGTGCCGGTACTATGAAAAGAAGCCATGGAATTCTAAGTCCAATCATAGCAAATAGATCAAAAGTCATAGGCCAGAAGGTATAACCAAGACCTCTAAGCACGCCTGAAGGAATCTCCATAAAAATGTATATTATATACATTGGAGCCATGAAATACAGCATACTCGAACCAGCTTCAACTACAGCCATGTCCTTAGTGAATATCGACATCAGCCCTTCTGCATAGTTAACAAGCACAACAAGCATTATAGTTCCTGTAACAAGTGATATGAGCATCGCAGAATGTGAAGTCTTAAGAACTCTCTTAACCTTCTTCGCACCGTAGTTCTGTCCTACAAATGTCATCGTTGCGGCGCCGTAAGAACTCAGAATCATCCAGTAGAACAGATCAACCTTGTTATATGCCGCCCATCCTGCAGTTACATCAGTTCCGAATCCATTGATTGCTGTCTGAATCATCATGTTAGTTATACCTGAGATGCAGAACTGAAGACCTCCAGGAATTCCAATTCTTAGCTCACGTATAAGCATTGATGTACCGATTCTTATTTTCCTTAATTCAAGCTTTACATCTACATATGAATTCATAAGAGAATACATCGTCATAATACAACTTACACTCTGAGCGAATACCGTTGCATATGCCGCGCCCTTTATACCCCACTTGAACACAACTACAAAGAGAATGTCGAGTACAATGTTCACGAAGCTGCACAGAACAAGATAATACAAAGGCCTCTTTGCGTCACCAATAGCTCTCATAACAGCTGCCCCCATATTATATGTTAGTGTTGCAACAAGTCCGATGAAATATATCTTAAGATAGTCAACCGAAAGCTCCATCGTATCTGACGGAGTTTTCATCAATGTTAGCATCCAACGCGTAGATAGAAATCCTGCAACTCCCATCACAAGGCCGGAAATAATCGCACCGGCAAAAGCCGTATGCATCGCTTCGTCAACCTTATCCCCTTCTTTCGCTCCGTAATACTGTGAGATTACTACGCTTGCACCTGCTGTGAGACCGCTGAAAAACTGAACGATTATTATGGCCAGCATCGATGCGGATCCTCCTACTGCAGCAAGAGCCTCTTTACCAAGATATTGACCAACTATAATCGCATCGACAACATTATAAAGCTGCTGGAACAAAGTCCCAACAGCTATAGGTATGCAATATTTAATAAGTTCTTTCCAGATTACGCCATCAGTAATTTGGTTAGTTACGCTTATTTCCATATATACACTCGATCGTTAATCTTAATTCGCACTCTTATATTCTTATACTCTGATATCAGCATCCATACCGAGAATATCTCTGTTTGCATCGAGCACAGGCTTAACAACTTCAGCAAGGTATGTCTCAACCTGCTTAGGTGCACGTCCAACATAAAGTTCAGGCTTAAGAGTCTCTTCAATTTCCTCCTTAGTCAGTCCGAATGACGGATCTGCCGCGATCAGATCAACAAGATTGTTATCTTTGCCGTGAACCTTAACGTTAGCACCAGCTTCCATTGAAAGCTGTCTTATCTTCTCGTGAAGCTCCTGTCTGTTTCCACCCTTCTTAACCGCATCCATCATAATATTCTCTGTAGCCATAAATGGAATCTCAGCCATGAAGTGTCTTGTAATTACCTTAGGATATACAACAAGTCCGTCAACAACATTGAGGCAGAGATCAAGAATACCATCGATTGCAAGGAATCCTTCTGGAACAGAAAGTCTCTTGTTTGCAGAATCGTCAAGTGTTCTCTCAAACCACTGCTCTGATGAAGTAAGAGCAGGATTCATCGCATCAATCATAACATATCTTGACAGTGCCCCGATTCTCTCACTTCTCATCGGATTTCTCTTATAAGCCATTGCGGAAGAACCAATCTGCTTCTTCTCGAAAGGCTCCTCAATCTCCTTAAGGTGCTGAAGAAGTCTTATGTCGTTAGACATCTTGTGTGCAGATGCCGCAATTCCTGCAAGTACATTAAGAACTCTTGCGTCATACTTTCTTGAATATGTCTGTCCTGAAACTGGAACACATTGCTTGAATCCCATCTTCGACGCAATCTTAGGGTCAATCTGGTCAATGATAGCATCGTCGTTGTCAAAAAGCTCTTTGAATGATGCCTGTGTTCCGGTAGTTCCCTTAGATCCAAGGAGCTTGAGTGTGCTCTGAACATAGTCAAGGTCCTCGAGATCCAACATAAACTCATTAAGCCATAGAGTTGCTCTCTTACCTACTGTTGTAGGCTGAGCAGGCTGAAAATGAGTAAAACCAAGTGTTGGAAGATCCTTATATTCCTCTGCAAACTTAGACAGCTCCGCAATAACGTTGATAAGCTTCTTTCTTACGAGCTTAAGAGCCTCATTCATAACGATAACATCTGTATTGTCACCTACATAGCAAGAAGTAGCTCCAAGGTGAATGATTCCAGATGCCTTAGGACACTGCTGTCCAAAAGCATACACATGGCTCATTACATCGTGGCGAACCTCTTTCTCACGAGCAACAGCAACTTCATAGTTGATGTCATAAACATGCTCTTTCATCTCATCAATCATATCCTGAGTGATTACTGGCTTGCCGTGCTCGGAAAGGCCTAGCTCCATCTCAGTCTCAGCAAGTGCAATCCATAGCTTTCTCCAGGTTGAAAACTTCATATCCTGTGAGAAAATATACTGCATCTCCTTGCTTGCATATCTCTGTGACAGCGGACTTGTATAACGATCAGTACTCATGTAGCATCTCCTTCGTGTTCTGATGATTATAAAATAATCTTTCTGTTCTTCTCCTCTACAGCAGGTCTGTAGATAACAAATCTTCTACCGATAGCCTGAACAAACTCAGCTCCAAGGCGATCTGCAACCTCATTACAAACCTCCTTAGTATCAAGCATTGCACCTTCCTGAACTGTAACCTTCATAAGCTCATGAACAGAAATATATGCATCGAGTGAATCGATTACACTATCTGTGATACCTGCCTTACCTACGCTCGTTACCGGGCTGATTGAATGTGCCATTGACTTAAGGGCACTTCTCTGTTTTCCTGTTAGCATTATGTCTCCTCTTTATGTAAATATATTATAAGTATGGTGAATTTGTCGCTCTTGAAATGGACATGTAGTCTATCTTACTGTATCCGAGCGTATATGTACAGATTCTTGATGCATGTCTGTCTCCTACCGGATCATAGTAAGACGAGTTGGCATCCAGAATCTCGATTCCAGATTTATGTACAGCAATTACTATTGCAGAGTGTCCGCTAGACCATGAGCCTGTAATTCTGATAATATCTCCCGGTCTGCAGTTCTCCTTCGCAGTTGTATAATTGCACGCAATCTTCTTCTTAAGTGTAACTGTACTTACATCATCACTGCATGAATCAGCAAAAATGTACCATCCTGCAAAATTCGCAAATCCGCAGCATGACCATCCTCTTGTAAGTGTAGTTCCATAGTCATGACCATAATGAAGCGGAAGAAGACTCATTGAAGTCGGCATATATCCGTCCTTCTTGTACGTCTTGATAAGTTTTCTTACATCCTTATTCTTAGCTAGAACATTATCAACATTGCATCTATTGTCGATACTGCTGTTTGCTTTCTTACCATCAGTTGTAAAGTACTTACTGTCAAGATTCTCACACAGCTGCTCAATTCTGTTGCTTACAGTAGTCTTCGAAATTGGAGTTGTAAGCTGTGCAACCTCATATTTGCAGTTTACAACCTTGGTATATGACTTGCTTCCCGCTGTAACGTCAATTCTGTAATAATATGTTCCACTTGGAATAGAACCGAACGTGATATATCTGTCTGCTGTAGCAATGTCAAAAGTCTTTGACTTAGGCGTGAAGTCCTTGTACACCTTCCAGCTTCCGTTCGTATCCGTAATTCCTACCCTCACCCTTGTCATTGAAACATTGGATGTGAGCTTACCGCCGATTGAAAAGCTCTTGCCAACACCAAGCCTCTCTGGTGGCTTAACAACATTACTTGTCTTGATTGATACCTTATCAGTAACCTCAAATTCGTAATCAAATACCTTCTTGGTCATACCAAGAATAGTAACCTCGCAGATGTAGTTATACTTACCTTCTTTAAGGCTGCCGAACTTGATCTTGTCGTTAGCATTCTTTCCTATATCGTATGAGCTTAATGACTTAGTCGAAGATGCATAACAGCCATCTACCCACTCACCATCCTTCTTTACACCAACCTTGATGGAAGACATCTTAGGATTACTCTTGATAACTCCACCAACGTCAAAAGAGCCTCCGCTTACTAAAACAGTCGGATACTTGATACCTGATTTAGTTACGGTCAGCACCTTAAACTCGCTGTCAAAAGCAGTTACTTCCTCACCCTTGGCCTTTACCTCACATACATAATGATATGTGCCTGTTCCAAGATCCTTAAACTTGATATTCTCATCTAGCTTAGACAGATTATAGCTCTTCTTCTTAGGGTTTACAGACTTACTTGAAACCCACTTGTTGTCCTTGTTCTTGATACCAAGCTTCAGGCTGGTCATCACCGCATTGCAGCTTACAGTACCCTTGACTGAATGACCCTTGCCTGGAGCTAGAACCTTAGGCATAGAAACAGATTTAAGTTCTGTCTTGACAGAATTATCAACCTTAAATGATCTGTTTATGAGTACAATGCTGAAATCTCTTATCTTAAGTTTTACTCTAAGCTTGTATTCTCCTGTTTCTAGATTCTCTGTCTTAAGCGCTTCATGAGTAATTTCAGAAAGATTAATCTTACTCTTAGCAATTTCAATCTCAGCAGTATGATCCTCTACCGGATTACCATTGCTGTCAGTAATCTCAATACTCATATTCTCAGCAAAAGGCTTAAAATCAACAGTTCCGGACATAGTAAGTGACTCGCCTAGAGAAACCTCCTCTGGTATCTCTACGCCAGTCCTCTTAAGACTATATACAACAAAAACCTTATTAAAAGCTCTCTGGTACTTGCCATTAGCGTAATAAACAGTACATCTGTAGTAATAAATGCCAGGCTTTACATCCTTGAACTTAATGTACTCATCAAACGAGCTCAACTTAAATGACTTCGCATTAATTGCCTTAGTCTTGCTAGTAGCCCACTTACCATTGATTGCGTTAATTACGCCAACCTTAGCCTTCTTAATCTTAGCTGTCGAAGACACACTACCTTTCATCTCAAAGCTTCTCTGAGTCTGGATGGTAGGATAGCTTACCTTATATGTCTTAACAGTTGCAGCATAAACACCTGAGCTGCAGCCCAGAATTATCATAACTACAACAAGAGTAGCTATTGTTGCCACTCTTGCCACAAGCCTATTATTAAATTTACATATATTTCCGTAATTATTCATATTTATAATATATTCCTTCAGAATATATTTTACAACGTTTCTTAACAAAACTGAAGAGTGTTATTTAAACTTCATTCTAAATTGCATTCCCTTAGTAAATTCGAAATCCAGCCTCTGTAAGAATTCTTTCATATTCCTCATCACCATTGGGAAATCCATTGTAAATCGAATATCTCAGTATATAAAGTGCTTCTTTAGCCTGCTTTAAATAATTCATAAACCATATAGCAAATACTGAATATAAATAATAAAATTTTTCTTTCATAAAATCACCGTCAGAAAGTCTGATATCCATTGACTTACGGCGGGCACTAATGTGCCCGCCAGTAAACCCGTTGTCACAGTCCATGAAATAGTCTCTGCTATCAGACCTCCATATTCACCTATAAACGAGTCCATGATTTAGAGTTATGCAGATGTAGCAAGTGAATCAATCTTGTCTTTCATCAGCTTACCAACACCGCTATCTGTTCCCTTATTGAACAGAACAGTAACAACACCGATAAGAGATAGAATACAAGTTACACCTACGATTACTCCACCATACTTGTCTAGAAATTCTCCCATTTTTTTACCTCCGTTTTTCATAAAAATATAGCAATAACTGACCCTCTATTTAATTGCCGTAAGCTGAAATACTCGCGGCCTTGTCCGGCACATTCAGAAACGGTACGATTATCTTGTAATTTAAAGTTACTCTTACCGCCTTCCTGTCCTTAAAAACTGTCTGTTTATCTACCTTCAGGGTCCATCCGTACTTCTCGCGTATATCCGCAGAAATCTCATTGATTGTTCCCTGATCATAGTGCGTTGCCTGTATCTGGTTAAGGCTTGAAATATGTACATCTCTCGCAGTAGAAATCTGAGCCTGTACCGATATAAGCGACACCCCGGTCATAACCAGAATCACATATCCGATAATCAGGGTATATGAAGGAATTATTGATTTCATTCCGTATCCTCCTGCTCTGTATCCTTAAATACTATCCTGCACTCCGCCTCGGCCCATTGCCCGAATCTGCCGGAATCCTTGGCGTACATGACAAGCCTGTAGTTGCCCTTTTTCTCCTTTATATCATGATAATATGCGACATTCACACATCCACCCTTAAGTGAATCCCTGATTGACGCAATGCTCTGACACTCCGCTTCGGTAAGAACATTAATCTCGAACTGTTTTCTGCCAAAAGCACTTACGATAAGCTCCTTTAGGTCGATTTCATCCTCCGGCGAGACCACAAGTTCTTTTCTAACCGTCAGCTCAGGACATTCTCTTTGCGCATCTTCAATATATGAAGGTAAAGACTTTTGTCCGGATGCTCCATTTAATCCATCAGCATCAAGCGCAGCTGCCCCTGTCGCCATTGCAAAGTACAATAAAACCAGTATCATTCCCGCAACAAGGCTTTCACATATGATACTTCCATATTCATCTATAATCTCATTCATAGCTACCCCACCAGATTTAGCGTTACACTACACGCATAAAACATCAACTTTATACCAAAATCCACTGCTATGGTAAGAACTATCATAGAACCATAGTCACTTATAAAATCATCCATCTTAAGCCTCCTACAATGCCGCCGTTAAAGTTATTAGAACAAGCACCATGTCGCACATCAGCTTACCTGTCATTGCAAGCATAGGAACAGCTGCTAGAAATTTGATGCTTGAAATCGTATCCTTAAGTCTCAGCTCCTCCGATTGAGCAATCAGATGCTGATTTCTTTCAGTAAGATCATTGATCTGCTTCTGAGATTCGTCCGTTGACTGGCTCTGAAGTGAATACAGAGTCTTGATTGATGTCGCAAGCTCAGGAATATAGAACATTCCAAGAAATGAATCATATGGAGCAATAGACACTGGATCCTGTTCAACATTAAGCATAAATCGCTTTATAAAAGGCTTTAATACTGCAGGGGCGTTCTCATAAGAAGCAGCCACAGCATTTACACCAACCATAGTGTATAGATTTACAGAAACCTCTCTAAGCCACGTTGGAAACTCCTTTAGAAGCGTTTTCTTAACCTGACTCGTCCTGCTACTCTGCATTCTTGAACTGTTCGTTGCTATCATGCCAAAAATAATGATTCCCACTATAACGACAATCCCGTTGTTAAGAATAATGCCACAGCCGATAACGGGTACGAGGAAGATCGCACGCCTGCGAGACTTTCTTTTGCCCGCGTCGACGTCATAACCCTCTACCTTCTCTATTACAGATAGAATCCTCGTATCATCCTTTGTCTTAAGATCCTCAACCAGCCAGACTCCGTTGAGCTTTGAATTCACTATTACATACAGACCAGATACTACGACAAGGTACATGATAGTAGCAGCCTGATACGTATTTGTACTCACAACATCGAACCCTTTGATAGAAGCACTAAGCCTGCACACCGTCTGACAGAAGTAAGCGACTATCAGAAGCGATAAAAGTATTGAAATCGTGATGCTGAGCTTTGACTCCTTCATTCTGCTCTGAAAACCATACATTCTCGTAACCCAGTTATGAATATCGTAGTAAAGAGTATCGATATTTGACCTGTAGCTTTTGCTATTTTCCTGCTCGACGTTAAGCATAAAACGGTGCAAGGTCTTAAGTCTCGATGTTTGAAATTCGCTCTCTATCTCTTCAAAAGCCTTTAGATATACACCCTCAGAAGTATCCGTTTTAATAGTTTCTATTGCCTTCTCGAGGCATTTTTTCATCTTGCCGGATACCAGAGGAAGCGTTTCTTCCATCGCGTTAAGGATCTTAGGATTTCTCTTAAAAGAAAGAATCATATAATCCATATAACCCGAAAGCTGTTCGAACATCATATTGTTTCTAATAAGCTTAAACTGTGCTCTTACAATGCTCGGATACAGAAGTATCATAAACACAAACAGAAACAGCACAGACAGCTTATTAAGCTTGTAATAGTAACCCATCACTATGCACAGAAACATTATCAGAAGCGACATGCCCATCACCTTCCTCGGGCTGTATTCATAACCATATCCATGTATGGTCGTTCCAAGTGTTTTAAATCTTTTAAGTAATTTCATCTGTTGTCATTACCCTTCTTACCTCTATGGTCTTAGACTCCTTGTAATGTGGTGAAGTCTCGTCATTGGCATTAATCCATGGTACCCACGAATACGAAATGCCAGCAGAAATTCTGCCACTCTTGCAGTCAGCATCGTACAAAGTGATCCTATAGTTTTCTGGATGTACCAGAAGCTCCTTAGCATATATATTGAACACAGCTCGAAATTCACCATCGCTTCTTATAGCTTTCTCATCCTCTGCAAGCAGCAGGCATGCTTCATAAGCAGCCTGGTTACATGCATAAGAAGCTTCCTGATACATCAGCACGCTTCTTGCTAGAGTAGACATTGATATAAACATAAAGAATATAACAAGAATGGTTCCAACACCTGTTACCGCATTTCTCATTCTTCCTCCATAGGCTTAAATGCCTTAAGATACTTCTCTGGAATATCTCCTTCCATAATCTTCTTCCACAGATTCCAGGGAAGCTTCTCCCCCGTAAAGCCTTCATCATAAAGCACGGTCATATAATTCTCTCCCTTAAGATTTCTGTCGAGTACGCCAACCTGTCCGATATGTCTCTCGATTCCATTTTGTGTTTTTCTAATCTTTACAAGTAATACCACATCGAAGAAGTTATAGACATCTGAACGTTTCTCTTCTCCTTCAACTCCCATCATATTTACAACTCTGTCAGGAATCTTTCTTATGTCATTAGAATGAATTGTTGTCATAACAGAGCAGCCTGTTGATGCGGCCTCAAGAAGCTGAATAACCTCTCTTGATCTCGCTTCAGACATAAGAAGCCATTTGCACAGCTGTCTTAGCGCTGCCTTAATTGCCATACTATATGAGAAGTTATCATTCACCTTAAGCTCTATGCAGTCAAGATCCGGATTGATAGACGAAAGTCTAAGCTCATAATTGTCCTCTATTGAGATAGTTCTCTCAGCCTTGGGGATAAATCCCGTAAGATATTTCACGAGCTCGGTTTTCCCTGATCCTACATCACCCGACACGATAATCGAGCAGTGCCCACGGACAAAAGCCTTAAGCAGCATTAGCAGCGTCACGTTGGCATACCCCTCATCTATCATCTTGCGCTCATTGAGTCTCTTTACCGCCGGAGTCTTTCTTATCGCAATACTTCTTCCAGTGTTCGCAACAGATCCGTCGATAATTGAGATTCTAAGATCCTCTGTTTCAGCTTCAAGAAGTGGCTCTGAGGAATTAAAATTCTTATTCGCAAGATTGGCTATTCGTACTGAAAATACATTTATGAACTCATCGCTGAGCTTAAGCTTCGCCCTGTATCTTCCCTTAGAAAGATCATCGACCCATAGCGTTGACCCATTCCATGTAAGGTCAGTTATGTCGGGCTGTTCAAGATAATTCTTTAGTGGCCCGAAGTATTCATCTGATATCTTTAAATTCATGTCCTTACCACCTTCGATGCGATTATAACCCCGGGTTTTTGAGCTTTATGCAGATATTGCACGGTTTGGGAAGCTGCTGCAGGAAATTAATCATCTATTGCTTGAATTAAAGCTTGACAGATTCCGTGCCGCACAAAAAAAGGCACAATAAAAGAGGGAGATTCCTCTCCCCCTTATAAATCATATTATTCAGTTCAAATCCTACTTGTATGACTCGATCATAGCCTTGAATGCAGGAAGTGAGTTCTTGATCATCTCGTTTGATACGCAGTATGAAAGTCTGAAGAATCCAGGACAAGCAAATCCCTCTCCAGGTACTACGAGAAGGTTGTGCTCAAGCTTAGCCTTCTCTGAGAATGCAGGAGCATCTCCGTTAGGAGCCTTAACCCAGAGGTAGAAAGCGCCGTCTGGCTTAGCACACTCATATCCGTATGAAGTGAGCTCTTCGTAAAGAAGTGTTCTGTTCTCGTCGTAAGCAGCAAGGTCTGGCTCGCATCCTACGCACTCTTCAACAACTCTCTGGATAAGTGTAGGAGGGCAAACTGAACCGATCTCTCTAGCAGCGCCTGCGATAGCAGCGTAAACTTCCTTAGAATCCTCGCAAGTTGCAGGAACATAAACATATCCGATTCTCTCACCTGGAAGTGAAAGTGACTTTGACCATGAGTAGCATACGATTGTGTTGTCATATACCTCAGGGATGAACTTAACCTTAACTCCACCGTATACAAGCTCTCTGTAAGGCTCGTCAGCGATGATGTAGATTGGGTGTCCGTACTCAGCTTCCTTCTTCTTAAGAATCTCAGCAATCTTAACAAGAGTCTCCTCAGTGTAAACAACACCTGATGGGTTGTTAGGGTTGTTAAGAACAACTGCTACAGTATTCTCATTAGTTCTAGCCTCGAGCTCAGCAAGATTAATCTGGAAGTTCTCAGTATCAGCAGGAACTACGCTTACCTTACCACCCTCGCAAGTGAAGAATACATTGTACTCTGGGAAGTATGGAGCTACGCAGAGGAACTCTGAATCAGGTGATGTAGTGAGTGCCTTAGCAACAGAAACAAGCGCAGGAGCGCATCCGCAAGTCATGAAAATCTCGCTAGCCTGTGCGTTAGTGCTGAATCTCTCTCTTAGGTTAGCAGCGATTGCCTCTCTAGTTGACTCAAATCCAGGTGCCATTGAGTATCCGTGAAGAACGATTGAATCCTCTTCTGCAAGAAGCTTCTTGATAGTCTCCTCTACCTTCTGTGGAGCAGGGATGCTTGGGTTACCGAGTGAGTAATCGTAAACCTTGTCCTTACCTACTACCTTAGCCTGAGCAAGACCATATGCAAAAAGCTCTCTGATAACGGATGGTGCTGTACCATATCCATAATACTTCTGATTAACCATAGCTAATCTCCTTTCAGTCAAAAGAATTGTTATACATTATGTTAAATATAAAACAAATTCGCAAACTATTCAATTGAAGCCGCCAATCACTTCGCTGATGCTCCAAAAAAATACATAAGTCATACAAGATATGTCCCAATTTAAATACCCCTACCTCAATATAGAGGAAGGGGTCCAAATTCATTTATTTCTCTCCGAGCTTTCGCTAGGCAGTAGTTCCTCCTCAGCTTGAGCCCGCACCTGCAGTACACGCGTAGCAGTGCTTATCCATCCTGATCTTTCTGACCTTGTAAGGCTTGCCTACAAAGTCGAAAATCTTCTCTCTCGATACAATCGGAAGATCCGCCGCAAGATTGAAATCACAATCATATACACTTCCATCGTAATCGACAGAAATCTGGAATCTGCACATCATTGCCTCAACCGTATCCGCGTTATAAGCATCATACAGCTTCTTCATGTATCTATTAAGATTACGGCTTCTCACAAGGAACTCACCGAAACGTCCAAGTGGATTGTTATAGAGAGTAAACAGAGAGTTGAAGTCAATGTCGAAATCTGCTTTAAGTCTCTCTTTATACTCTGCCTGCATTGACTCCTGCTCAGGTGGGAAGAAAGCTCCCGCAGGATTGTAGACCATGTTAAGCACAAGTCTCTCGTCTCTTCCATATCCGAGCTCGTTCAGAATATGAAGCACCTCTATCGCCTGATCAAAAGTGCCCTGTCCACGGACCTTGTCCATATCCTTCGCACGATAATGAGGCAGCGAGCACACCAGCTCAACGCCCTGCTTCGCATAAAACTCAGGCAGATGCTTAAATCTTTCATCGAGAAGAATCGTAAGATTACTTCTCACAATTACATGGTCACAAGACCTGCAGGACTCGGTCACCAGATATTCAAAATTCGAGTTAAGCTCTGGCGCTCCACCAGTAATATCGATTGTCTCAACCTTCTGCTCGCGGGCAAAAGTCATGCACGCGTCAATAACCTCCCGTGACATCTCTTCGTCTCTGTGTGGTCCGCACTCTACATGGCAGTGCTTGCATGCAAGGTTGCACTTTCTTGTAATATTCATCTGCAGGACATTACAAGAATCAGCAGTATTCATATACTGCTGATCAATAGCCTTCTGAAATGGTGGAATTTCATCAAGCTTGTGAAACTCCTCAATCATGTTAGTCATTTAATTAAAACTCCAGATTCTTAATAACATTCTTCATCTGAACGCTGTGAACAAGTGATGCTCCACCTCTGATAGCTGCAGCAACGTGTACTGCCTCCATCATCTGTTCAGCACTTACACCCTTCTCTAGAAGGTCGTTAGTGTAAGCATCGATGCAGTATGGGCACTGTACAGCATGTGCAACTGCAAGTGCGATAAGTGACTTCTCTCTTGCAGTGAGCTCGCCCTCAGCGAAAACAGCTCCGTACCACTCGAAGAACTTTGCTCCTAGCTCAGGAGACTCCTCAGTGATTGTAGGGAACTTAGCCAGATCTTCAGGGTTGTAATATGTATCCATTTGTTTATCCTCCTTGACAATTGTCAATATAAATTTATTAGGTCTGATATTAGACTAAGTCAAATATTAGACCTAGTCAAGGAGAACTTCCTTAATAACCTTGCATCTTATTATAGATAAAATCAATACTCCTTATTCTGTAGACTTTTTATCCCTTCTTAGATATATTTAAAGATATGAAAAAGATTATATTTGATACAGACAATACAATAGGTATCGAGGGTCGTCCGATGGATGATGCCCTCGCACTCGTTTACCTTCTCGGCCTTCCACACGAAGCCGAGGTGCTTGGCATTACCTGTAATTACGGTAACGGAACAGTTAACGAGGTTTATAACTGCTGCCGTAAGCAGCTAGATGAGATCGGATGCTCAGAAATGCTCGTACTCCGTGGCTGCGAGATGGACGAGGATCCAAGAACAGAGGCGGCAAGATGGATTGCACAGGTTGCAGCTGCAAACCCTGGCGAGATCAGCTTCCTCGGCATAGGATCACTCAGCAATCTCTACGGAGCATACCTTATAGACAATAACGTTTTTGGCAATCTAAAGGAAATTGTTCTGATGGGAGGTCTCACAGAGCCACTCTTTATCCACGGCGATCAGCCGCTTGCTGAGCTTAATATGTCGATTAACAATGTCGCTTCATCCTGCATTCTGAAGAATGGTAAGAACGTTTCGGTTATTACCGGCAATAACTGCCTTCCAGTCTCAGAGCTTCCTAAGGATGAATTTCTCGACAAGCTCTCGGTTGCTTCTAATCCTACCGGTATGTACATTGCCAAAAGCTGTGGCTATCGTTTCCGTGATAAGGTTGCTGTTTACGGTGCTGATAGTTCATACTGCTGGGATGCCGTGGCGGCCGCTTATCTGATGCATCCGGATCTTTTTGAGGATCACCTAACTCCTTGCAGGATTGAAGAAGAACTTATGAAGACAGGTTTTCTGAACCCCGTTTCAGATGAAGAGGCCAACGCCTGGATTAACATTCCGTATGCTAAGAATAAGACTGAGCTTCAGGATGATTTCTATAAGGCCTGGACTTCATGCAGCATTCATACGGCAGAGGTTAATTTCTCATGCAATGGAGTTTATTTCGATAAGCTGATTCAGCCGTCGATTCTTATAGAGCTTTCTAAGGAGCCTGCACATGGTTTCCTTCTTCTTCATAGGCTCAAGGATTCAGGACTGGTTGATTCAAACCTAGATCCAGCAGGCTTCTACAGAATGCTTAAGAAGCTTGAGAAGTCTGATTTTATTGTTTCGACCAAGGTTGATTCAAATCCTAAGGGCAGACAGGTGTTTAACATCACATCGCTTGGCAGAATTGCACTTAACAACTGGGAGCAGACACTTAAACAGTACAGCAAGCACATCGATAAGATTCTTGGCGAAATAGACAGAGTTAAGTAAGCCTATATAATTCAATAACGACCATTACAAAACCCGCACCGGAAATCCGATGCGGGTTTTAAGTTAATCAATATCAGTACGGTCTGATTAGATCGCTCTAGTGTACTCCTTGAGCCACTCTCTTTCCTCATCGTTAAGATGTGGTCCGATTTTCTCATAAACATCCTTATGATAGTTGTTGAGCCATTCTCTCTCAACTTTTGACATCTGCTCTGGATCGATACCGTCAAGATCGATTGGCGCAAATGTGATAGTCTCGAAGTGCATGAACTGACCATATCTGTTCTTAACGCCCTTCTGTACGATGAACTCGTTCTCAATTCTGATTCCGAACTCGCCATCCTCATAGATACCAGGCTCGTCAGTAATTACCATACCCTCTTCAATCTGGTGATGCTCATTCTTTGATGGAACAATGTACCATCTGAATCCTGTAGGTGGCTCGTGAACGCATCCGAGGTATCCTACGCCGTGACCTGTTCCGCACTGGAAGTCCTTATCTATCTCCCAGATTGGCTGTCTAGCAAGAACGTCAAGAGTATATCCGTGGCATCCATAGAGGAACTTAGCTCTTGAAAGGTTCATCATAGCTCTAGCTACTGCAGTATAGTAACCCTTCATCTCATCATCAATTGAACCAAGTACGAAAGTTCTTGTGATATCAGTTGAACCCTCGTAGTATCCGCCACCTGTATCAACAAGAAGCATCTTGCCGCCAACAAGCTTAACATCTGACTCCTCAGTTGGTGAGTAGTGCATCATTGCAGCGTGATCAGCAAATGCGTGAAGTGGCTCGAAGCTGTCTCTGATGTATCCTTCCTGCTCAGCTCTGAACTCAGTAAGCTTATCTACGCATGAAAGCTCAGTGATGTCCATTTTGTCATAGTTGTTCTTAACCCAGTACATAAACTTAGTAACAGCAACGCCATCCTTAATATGAGCCTCTCTGATGTTCTTCTGCTCAACAGGGTTCTTCATAGCCTTCATAAGGATAGTTGGGTTAGCAGCCTCAACCTTCTTGCACTCAAGACACTTGTAAAGTGCATAGTTCATCTTCATAGGGTCGATAAGAGCTACCTCATCAGCGCCAATCTTCTTAGCGTCTGCATATACATCGTTGTAAGCACGAATCTCAACGTTATTCTTAGCAAGCTCAGCCTTGATAGCATCATCAAGCTTGGCCTCGTTAACGTAGAGAGTTGCATAATCCTTACCTACGATTGTATATGAAAGAACAAGTGGGAAGAAGTCAATATCGTCCCCTCTGAAGTTGTATAGCCAGCAAACATCGTCAAGTGAAGTGATGATGTGAACTGTAGCTCCAGCCTCATCCATCTTAGCTCTTACTCTAGCAAGCTTTGACTCAACGCTCTCTCCTGTATATTTCTCTTCAAGGAAGAATGCAGGCTTCTCTGATAGTGCAGGTCTGTCAGTCCAGATTGCATCTACAAAGTCTTCTTCATAATCGATCTCAATGTTCTTATCTGCAAGTGCTTCCTCGTACTCCTGACCTTCGCCCATTGAAAGAACTCTTCCGTCAAAAGCAACCTTTCCGCCTTCCTTAATGTTCTGTGCAAGCCACTCAGTTGTTGATGGTGTATCGTCAACAAACATCTTCATAAGCTTAACGCCTGAACCCTCAAGCTCGTTAGTTGCCTGGAAGAAGTATCTTCCATCAGTCCACAGTCCTGCGTCATCCTTACCGATAACTGCAGTTCCGTATGAACCAGAAAATCCTGTAACATAAGCTCTTGCCTTAAAATGCTCACCTACATACTCACTTGCGTGGAAGTCTGCAGTAGGAATAACATAAGCATCGACATTCTTCTCTGCCATGAGCTTTCTAAGCGCTTCTACTCTTTCCTTGTAAACAGTCATTTCCGTATATCCTCCTTTGAATACACAAAATTTATTTTCCCATTCGTTATTTTACCATAGATTGCTGCTGACGACGTATTTCTTTTCTCAATCCCTGATCAAATGAGAATCCTCTTCCCTTTACCTCATTTGCATTTGAAATTGAAATAAACGCCGCAGGGTCAATCTTCTGAACCGCATCTCTGATCATTACAAGATCACGCTTTGACACAACACAAAAAACGATCTTTCTCACTTCCTCTTTGTATCCCGTCTCACCATTAAGCATTGTGAATCCGACAACAAGCTCCTTAAGCTTCTCTCTGATTTCCTCGTACTTCTCACTTACGATAATTACATTTACCGCAGGATTACCTCCTACAGCAACAATTCCTGCAATAACTGAATAAGAAATAGTCATGATAACACCAAGAAATACTGTTTCAATATTCTCAGCAATAAGAGCCTGCAGAAGAATTACAACACCATCGATAAGATACATTGGTGGACTTAGAGGAACTCCAAACTTCTTATTAAGAATGATAGCGATGATATCTGTACCTCCTGTTGAAGCACCAGACCAGATAACAAGCCCCATTCCTCCTCCGATAGTAAGAGCACCGCACATCATCATTACAACAGGGTCACAATCAATATTCTTAATACATTCGAGATTCTCGAAGAATCTGATAAATACCGGATATACCAGGGAACAGAATACAGTCTGTGCAAAAAAGCTTTTGCCCAGGACGAAAAGTCCCAGCATAAGCAGCGTAACGTTTACAATTCCGACTGTTGTCGAGATTGAAAGCCCGAAGAAATGCTGCACGATTCTTGCAACACCTGTTGCACTTCCGATTGTAATTCCGGTGTTTACTACAAAGGTTACAATTCCGAACGCCGCAATCGCAATTCCGATTAATGACACTAGAAAATTAAAAATCTTTGATTTCATAAATAAGCTCCATTTGTTAATTTTTTATCGTTATAAACCATTTACATTTTAACCTTAATTCCTACTATGTCAATGTGTTAAAATAAAAGGCGTATTTTTAGAAATCATTTATTAAGGGGACTACAGAAATGAATAGAGCATGGATAGAGCTGAGCAGAGATGCTCTCTTGCATAATATTAATGAATATCGAAGAATTCTTCCTAAGGAAACTGATCTTCTTGCAGTTGTGAAGGCCGATGCATATGGACACGGAGCGATTCCAATAACAAGGGCTCTTTCTGAGATGGGAGTTCATTTCTTCGGAGTAGCGTCTATAGATGAAGCAATCGAGCTTCGTAAGGCCGGCGTACAGGATGATATTCTTATTCTCGGATATACAGATCCTGAGAATTTCGATGATCTTTCGGCATACGATATCATCCAGGCGATTCCGGGACCTGAGTACGGGCTTATAATAAGAGACTTTTGCCATAGAAGACAGAAGCGAATCAGAGCACATATTGCAATCGATTCTGGAATGCACAGAATTGGATACACTATCGAGCAGGTTAAATATATCGCGGAGCTTTATAATGACTCACCTCTCAAGGTTTGCGGCATTTTTACTCATATGTGCGTTGCCAATGAAGAGAAGGAAGAGAGCGTTGAATACACTAAGATGCAGATTGATTACTTTAATTCTGTAGTTAATGCACTTAAGAATCAGGGTATCAATCCTGGTGCAGTCCATCTTCTTAGCAGCTTCGCGGCAGTAAATTACAAGGATTCAGCATGTGACTATGCGAGAATTGGCGTTCTGATGTATGGAAACAAGACCGAAGAGGCGGATTACATCGCAGAGGAAACAGACTTTTGGCCGGTATTATCACTTAGAACTAAGATCGTTTCACTGAGATGGATTAATCCTGGTGACACAGTAAGCTACGGCCGCTGGTTCACAGCAGACAGACCTACAAGAATCGCCACCCTCCCTGTCGGATATGCTGATGGAATTCCAAGGAACTTAAGCAACGGCAAGATGAGAGTTCTTGTAAGAGGTCAGAATGCTTACGGAACAGGTAGAATCTGCATGGATCAGATGATGATTGATGTGACAGATATCGATGGTGTAAGAATCGGAGATACAGTAACAATTATCGGTAAGGATGGTGACCTTGAGATTAGAGCAGAGGAAGTTGCAGAGAAGTCAGATTCTATTACACACGAGCTTTTTAGCCGCCTTGGTAGAAGAATTGAAAGACCTGAAAGGATCTAAATATTCTTAGACCGATGTATAACAAAATACACAATTTGTGAATGCAGACATCAGTTGTCTGCATTTTTTGTACTAAAAATCAATGTTGTTTGAAAAGTACAAACAGTCTCACCAAATGACCTTGACTTATCTTTCAAAGATTGTTAATGTTTTGTCATTGTGAGTGTTTCGAAGCGTCTAAGCCCCAAATGACGGGCGTTTTGAAAAATATGTATAATTAACGGAGGATATTATTATGGATCAGAATCAGAAAGGTTCTCAGGGTCAGCTCGGTCTCCTCGCGCTTATCGCGATGATCATCGGATCAACAATCGGATCGGGTATCTTTACAATTACAGGAGACATGGCTGCAGGCGGTGCCTATACAGGTGCTATCATCGTAGGATGGGCAATCTGCGGAGTTGGAATCTTCTGCCTTCTCAAGTGTTTTTATGGTCTTAACAATGACAGACCTGATCTTACTAACGGAATCTTCTCATATGCAAGAGAAGGCTTCGGTGAGTATGTAGGATTTATCTCAGCTTACGGTTACTGGATCAGTGCCCTTTTCACTAACGTATCATACATGGCACTTCTGTTCACAACTCTGAACTATTTCATCCCAGTATTCGGAAACGGATCAAATCTTCTCGCAACAGTTTGTGGATCAGCAATTGTATGGATTGCTGCACTGCTTATGCTAAGAGGAGTTAAGGAAGCTACACTTGTTAACATCTTTACTACTCTTGCTAAGCTGATTCCAATCTTTGTATTCATCATTGCAGTAATCGTTGTTAGAGCATTCGATCCTGCAATCTTTATGGACAACTTCTGGGGCAAGGGAACTGACGTTTCACTTGTTAATCAGATCAGAGGAACTACAATGTCAACAATCTGGTCATTCATCGGAATTGAGGCTGCTGTAGTACTTTCAGGAAGAGCTAAGAAGTCATCAGATGTAGGTAAGGCTGCATTCATCGGATTCTTCGGAATCTTCGCAATCTACGTAATGACTGCAATGCTTTCACTTGGAGTTGTTCCACACGATACACTTGCTACACTAGAGAACCCTCAGATGTCAGGAATTCTCGAGACTGCAGTAGGTGCATGGGGAGCTATCCTTGTAAGAATCGGTATCATCCTCTCAATCTGCGGAGCTATCCTCGGATGGACAATTCTCGCATGTGAGGCTCCATACCAGGCTTCAGAGCAGGGAGTATTCATGAAAGCCTTCTCAAAGGTTAACAAGCACGGAGCTCCTATTTTCTCAACAATCGTAACTACACTGATTATTCAGTTCTTCATCATTGTTTCGTACTTCAGTGAGTCAGCTTACCTGCTCTTCTACAACCTGTGCGTATCAATGATTATGCTACCTTATCTTCTGAGTGCTGCATTCTACTTTAAGTGTGGTCTTAAGAACAAGGGTCTTGGAGAGAACGGCGGTTATGGTACAGCTAAGGTATTCGGTTTCCTCGGTACAGTTTACGGACTGTGGATGATCTACGGAGGAGGACTGAGCTACTTCCTCGTAACAACAGTACTTTATACACCAGGAATCCTTATCTACCACTTCTCTAAGAAGGAGAAAGGACTTCCAACATTCGACCACAAGTATGAGCTTGGACTTGCCGTTGTTATCGGTATTCTCGGAGTAATCTCACTCTTTATGCTCATCACAGGAAGAATTGTACTGTAAACATGTTGGTGTCAGCTATCATATAATAGAATAAGCATTTTAACAGCCGGGAATGACTATCCTCAAATAGTAGTCAAATTCCCGGCTTTCTTTATTCCAATTATATTCTAATGTTTATTTAAATCAGTTTAGAGCAGTATAGTTTAAGAAGATGATAGAGATTATACCTCTTTACCTTCTTTCTCCCACTCAAGCATCTCATAACGCTCTTCCCACTCTGCCTTAAGGATAGCCCTGAGACACAGATCGGCAAACTCACTACCCCTCTTGCCTGCAAGCACAGCAGTACCTTCCTTACGGAAGCCAACCTTCTCGTAGAGATGCATGCTGACCTCATCATCAAAGAAATGATCAATCGTAACTCTGTTCATATTCATCTCTCTGAATGCATAGTCGAGAAGTCCAAGTAGTGCTTCTTGACCAAGTCCCCTGCCCCTCAGGTTCTTATCTCCGATATAAATGATAGTGATGTCTACGGAATCATTAATCGGATCTATTGAAGTAAGACCGATTCTTCCGATAGGCTCCATAGTCTCCTTAAGAACGATAGTCAGCCACAATCTCGACGGATCCTTAGTTACCCTGTGAAAATCAGCAATAACCGTATCGAGGTTTCTCTTACCATCGATACAGAAATTCTTTACTACATCATCCTTTGACTCCCAGTCAGCAAAACTGTCACAATCTGCAAAGGAAGCTCTTCTGATTATAAGATTCTTTGTTTCCTGCATGTTCCCCACCTCTTATTACTTAAGATATTCCTCAATAATGTGAAACGGAAGTCCGACAACATTCTCATAATCGCCCTCGTAGTGGTCAATATGCTTGCCGAAAATTCCCTGAATAGCATATGCTCCAGCCTTGTCATAAGGCTCGTCTGTATCAAGATATGCCTCGATATCATCGTCTGTATAGTTCGTGCAAAAAACCTTAGTCACGTCGTTTAAGACTGTTTCCTCTCCGGTTACAAGGTCAATCAGTGCAACTCCCGTAGACACGAAGTGATATGTGCCTCTTATTGTCTCAAGCATCTTCCTCGCATCATCGCGGTCAGATGGCTTGCCCATTATCTCATCCTTAAATACGATAGTATCAGAACCGATAACGTAACCCTCATTCTTATGTTCCTCTTCTCCAAGCGTCTCATATACCGCCCTCGCCTTCTTAAGCGCAAGCAGTCTTACTGCATCAATCATGTCAATTCCATCTGGAAGACTCTCATCCGCATGAGCCGGCTTAACCTCAGGATCAAAACCGTGGTTCTTAAGAATCTCAAGTCTTCTAGGTGACTTTGAGGCAAGAATTATTCTCATATATGTTCTCCAATACGTATAAATAAAAATCTTGGGGAGACCACACAGAGCCTCCCCTTTGTTTACCCTATTATAAACTAAAAATCTACATTACTACACCCGCAATTACAATCATACAGATAAAAGTAATCATAATTGCAGCTACTACACTTCCAATCAGTCTGTCCTCATTCTCAAAAGACAGATTCCTGATGAATTTATTCGACGACTTACTAGTCCACAGATATGGATTGCCAAGATGCTGTCCCATATACTGGCAGATCTTAAGCACAAGCTTGTCGAAGTAAATAAATATTCCATGAATTCCCTTCGACAGCCACTCAATAAACTTATCAAGCGCCACCCTGTAGAACCAGTCGAAATCGAGCGACATCTCATCGTGAACACGCATCTTCTTGATGAAGAGGAAGAATATAATTGATCCTCCGACAAAAAGCACGAGATATTCTGCAATATGTTCCGCTGTGAACGGATGTCCGTCTGTCATCGAAGGTGTCATTCTGTAAACAAGCTGTGGGAAGATTCCTGTAATTGTGCAGGCTGCCGCACCAAGAACCATACCGATCTTCATGTTAACAGGAACCGGCTTAAGCTCCTTATCCTTAAGAGCATCCTCATGAACAGGCTTGCCCCAGAATACGAAGTAGTTAATCTTAAGTGCAATGGACATCCATGTACCTACAGAAGCCGCAGTCAGCATAAATGATGCGAGAGCATATCCACCCTCATTAACAGCATGCATTACAAGAGCCTTTGATGCAAATCCGTTAAGGAAAGGCATACCGGCAATCGCAAATGATGCGATCATAAAGCAGATTGCAGTAAGCGGCATCCTGCGTCCGAGACCTCCAAGGTCACTGATCTTTCTCTTGTCAGTTGCATAAAGAACTGCACCTGCGCACATAAGAAGAGTTCCCTTGTACATGATATTGTTAAAAGTATGTGCCGCTGCACCGTCAATTCCATAGCCAGGTCCCATTGAAAGTGATGCCACAATGTATCCAAGCTGTGAAATGATGTGGTAGCAGAACAGCCTTCTCAAATCGTTCTCGAGTAGAGCCATCAGTATTCCGTAGACAGCCATAAAAGCACCTACCCATACGAGCCACTCTGTTCCCGCAAAGAATCTGATCATCACATAGATTGCAGACTTTGTTGTAAACGATGCCAGGTAGATTGTGCCGCCAAGCGTTGATTCAGGATACGCATCAGGCATCCATGAATTGAGAGGTGGAACAGCTGCATTTACTGCCACACCTACAAATATCATCCAGAAAGTAAAATCATTATTTCCGGTGATGTTTGTAATATGCATTCCATACTGTGATATGTATGAAATGATTCCTACAAGCAGCATATTTCCGCCGAATCCATGAACCAGGATATAACGGAATGCCGCACGTGTCGACTTTCTCGTTCTCTTTGAATATACAACGTAGCAAGAAGCAAGAGCACTGAGCTCCCAGAAGATAATAAGTGAAATAACATCTCCTGCAAGCACAACTCCCATGTTGCATCCGGCATACATAAGAGAGAAGCCCATCTCGTACTTGTTGTCGCCATTTACTGAATAGACAGCAGCCACAACAGATACGATACAGAAAGCCATCATAAATATAAGCGCCAGCTTGTCAAAGCTTATAAGGCTTATAGACAACTTTGATGAAATCGTATAAAGCATCATGCTGTCAGTGTTTATTGTAAGCATTGCCGCAAAAGCCATAACCGGTGCAGCCATGTACACGGGTCTCTTAAACCTGTCAGGAAGAGCCATGACCAGAAGACCCATGCCGATCATTATGAGTCCCGGATGGAGACTGTTTGCATTAATAATTGATCCCAGAGTCATTACTTCTCCCCTTCTCTTTGAGTTATTCCTGCTTTAGCGAGCATTTCATTCTCCTCTGCGATTTCCTTCTTCTCATAATATGAGCAGTCTCTTCTGATTATATTCTGCAGAATATACTTACTCACGATCACAAGCAAGAAAGCCGCACCCAGTGAGATTCCCAGATAATGTATTATTTCATGCATCATAGCAGTGAACCTCCTATTCCGAATATCGCATTTCCAGCCATACACGCCAGATCATAAAGGTGCAGTCCGAAATTAGGACACACGCCGAGAACTACAGCGATTACAGCTGTGATTACAAGCGGAATGAGCATAGGCTTGCTTGCCTCAGCCTTACATGGGAAATCAGGATTAGTAACATCCTTCTTAAACGCCATGTAGACAACAGGCATCAGATAAGCAAGTGCGAGCAGTGCACTCGCAATGAGTGTACATGCAAAAAGTGGCTTGCCCTGTTCGAGCGCTCCAACGATAATGTTCGCCTTGCTGACGAATCCGACGATGAACGGAAATCCCGCAATACCGACAGATGCAACGGCGAATGCTGTCATTGTGACAGGCATTCTTTTGCCAATGCCGACCATCTCGCTGATATTCTTCTTATGTGTTGTAACAAATATTGCACCAGCTGCCATGAAGAGCGTAATCTTCATAAACGCATGCGCTACTATGTGGTAAAGTGCACCTGCCGCCGCACTCGGTGACAAAATGCAGATTCCAAGCACTATGTATGAAAGCTGTCCGATAGTTGAGAAAGCAAGTCTTGCCTTCAGATTATCTTTACGTATAGCAATAAGCGACGAAACCAGAATTGTGATTACGGCCATCCACGCGAGGATATCAGCACCGTGGCAATACTCTGCGCTTTCAGGTCCGAATACATAAAGCACAACTCTTAGTGTCGCGAAAGCTCCAGCTTTTACAACGGCAACTGCGTGAAGAAGTGCCGATACCGGTGTAGGTGCAACCATCGCCGCAGGTAGCCAGCTGTGAAGTGGCATAACGCCCGCCTTAACCATTCCTGCACCCACCATCATAAAGAACAGAATTAGCATCAGTGGCATCGGAATATCTTCTGGCTTAATAAACCCGCCTGGTACGAAATCAAGTGTTCCACAGCATACATATACAATTACGATTGCAGCAAACATAATCTGTCCACTTATCAGTGTGTATGCGAGATACTTTCTACCTGAACGTGTACCCTCTTCATCTCTGTAGTGAACTACGAGAGGATAAGTTGCAATAGTAAGAGCCTCAAAGAAGATGAAGAATGTAATCAGGTTTCCTGCAAAGCAGATTCCTGTCGCAGCGCAGATACACATTGCAAAAGCCGCAAAGTATCCTGTCTGATTCTTCTCTCCATGTCCTCTCATATATCCAACTGAATATAGGGAAGTAAGAATCCATAGTGTAGCTGATACGCAGGCAAAAACCATTCCTGCCGCATCAACATTAAATGCAAATCCGATACCCTTAACAATCTCAATCACAGTAAGCTTGATTGTCTTGCCTGCGAGGACTGCCGGGATCATTGAGTATACGAGTGCAGCGTTTATAAATGCTGCTACAAAAGTGATTGCTTCTCTTGTATTAGCCTTGACTCTCTCTCCTGTTACGTAGATGAGTCCAGATGCTATAAGCGTTGTCAGCACCGCCAGGGCTGGTCTTAACGATAATGCTGTTATTGATATCATTACAGAGCCACCCCCTTAATCGCCAACATAAGAATATCTACTATCTTCGCATTGAATATTCCAAGCAGCAGAATTGCAAGGAAACATACAACGATAGGAATCATCATATCAAGAGGTACCTCTGGTCCTTCTGCAGCAGGAAGAGCCTCTGTCTTAGCAGACTTCTGCTGAATAAATACTTTCTCAATAAGCTTAAAGAAGTAGATTGCATTAAGAAGGCTGGATAGGACAAGCACAGCAATGTAGATAAACTCACCTGTTCCTGCAGCTCCTACCGCAAGATACCACTTACTGAAGAATCCGACTGTAGGTGGAATTCCGATCATCGAAAGCGAAGCAACAACGAGAAGTCCGCATGTAAATGGCATCGCCTTATAGATTCTTCCGAAATCCTCAAGCTTCGTAGTTCCGAACTTATGTCTTATAGCACCTGTTGCGAAAAAAAGTCCGCCCTTCATAAACGCATGTCCGAACATGTGAAGGAAGGCTCCGCAAAGTGCAAGCGGAGTTCCAATTGCAAATCCAAGGATAATGTATCCCATCTGAGCTACTGATGAATATGCGAGCATCTTTCTTATATCGGTCTGTGCCATCGCTCTTATAGATCCGTAAAGCATTGAACATACAGAAAGAATGCCAAGCACAATCAGAAATACCCTGAAATACTTATAATCAGTACCGTAGATACAGTACATATATCTGAACAGACCATATGCCGGGATCTTACCCATAACACCTGAAATCAGCGGTCTTGAGCCAGCCTCTGCATGAGTGTATGCCGAAGGCTGCCATCCATGGAATGGGAAGAGCGCCATCTTGGTGCCAAAAGCAGCGATAAGAAAACACATCGCAATGAGCATTGCTCCTTCATTTCCCCATTTTGAGAGAATTGCCGCCATATCGCTCATGTTTAGAGTTCCTGTAATTCCATACAGAATTCCAACACCAATGAGATAAAGTGTCGCCGCAACCGTACCTACAAGGAGATACCTAAATGCTGCAACAATACCCCTGCTTCCTCCGAGTGAAATCAGGCAGTAAGCAGAAAGCGATGTAATCTCAAGAAATACGTACAGATTGAATACGTCTCCTGTCGCAGTCATACCGAGCATTCCAGTAATGAGAAGCGAAATCATAGTGTTCGCTGCTCCTACGAGAGTCTTGTCAGTCGTTCTGGCAAAAGGAGTGGTGTACATAAATGTAAGTGCACCGATAAGACAGATGAGTACGAGGATAAGAGCATTTACCGTATCCACATAAAACTCAATGCCTATTGGGACTTTATAATTTCCGAAATAATAGTGAACAGATCCCTCTGCTATTACCTGTCTGAGCAGCATCACGGACATTACCAGTGAACCGGTAACTGCAGCAAGTACAGTATAGCGGCCCGCCTTATAATGAATCTTGCTGATCAGAAGGCAAAGCTGTGCCGCCACCAGCGGCAACAGGACTATTAAAACAGGTAAATGCCTCATTAGAACTTCTTCTCCCTCTTGATAATTTTGTCTTCTTCGATTGAACCGTATTTCTCTTTGATTCTGAGAAGAAGTGCGAGTCCAACACCGGTAGTACCAAGGCTTACTACGATTGCAGTAAGCATAAGTCCGTGTGGAAGCGGATTAATATAGTCAGCTGCAGCAGAAAGTCCTTCTACAGCAACAGGAATGGTTCCTCCATCCTTCTGACCGAGGCAGAGGAAGAAAAATATTACAGCAACCTGCATGACATTCATGCATATCAGCTTCTTCATGTAGTTCTTGCACACTATGATTCCTGAAAGGCCTAGTGCAAGCAGCAAAAAGGTAAGAAAATATATACCTTTGTATGCCAGAAACGCATTAATAGTTGTCATCATCGAAGGTAACCCTTTCCATAATTGCATTAAGAATAGTGATAATTGTAGCCGCAACTCCGATAGTTACGCCGACCTCTACAGCAAGAATTCCTATTGAATGAAGCTCTGCTGTATGAACAGGAAACGGAAGCTTCGCATACTCAAGGAACATTCCGCCACCGATAAGGCAGATGATTCCGGTGAGAGTATATATGAAAGGTCCAAGACCTGCGAGTGCAACGGAATTCTTCTTAGGGAGAACGAAAACGCTCTTTTTGTCCGGAATAACCAGCACGTCGAGGATATATGCCATCGCTATAAGAGCACCTGCCTGGAAGCCTCCTCCAAGGCTGACTTCTCCATGAAAAAGAACATATACTGCATAAACGAGAATCAGTGGCTGAATCACTGTTATCATTACGTCCTTGTTAACTGTCTTGTAAATAGGATTTCCGCTCTTATCCTTGTGCATACGCTTACTCTTAGGAATAACGATTCTGTTCTTAATAGAAGGCTTTCTTGCAAGAACGAGAAGCACAACGGCACCTGCGAGGAACATTACAGTTGTCTCAAGCAGAGTATCAAATGCTCTGTAGTCAACGATTACTGCTGTAACCATGTTAGGCGAATTACATTCTGAAATGGCATTCTCAATGTAATATGCCGACACATGCTTGTTAGGTGCAGAATTCACATCTCCTATTGACGGAAGTATGTCAAGGAATGTAAAAGGCAGCGTCAGTATAAGGGCGATTGCCAGTACTGTTAGTTTCTTCTTCATTATTTGCACCGCCTGTCTATGCTTCTTAGCATCATGATAAAGTAGATTGTTGAGATTACTCCGATTACAGCCTCTGTAAAGGCAACATCAGGAGCTCCCATCACGATATACAGAAACATTGTAATAAAACTGAATCCGCAGTAGGTGATTACTGCAGTCATCAGATCCTTTCCGAATATGATGGAAAGCGTAATTCCTATAAGAATAAGCAGAAGAACTGCTTCAACAAGTAATATCTGCATTAACGTCCCTCCTCCTCATCTTCATCTGTAATACGTGCCTTTGAATTGTAATTCTGATAATTGTGGAAGTGTACTCCTACCATTGTGATCAGGTTTGTTCCGACCGGGTTGGTAAGAATAAGAAGTCCGAATATCAGAAGCAGCTTCAGTGAAAGAATCTTAAAACCGCAAACAACAACCATTCCGAAAAGAATGAGTAATAGTGCAAGCGTATCTCCTACTCCAGCTGCATGAAGTCTTGTGTAGAAATCTGGAAATTTGAAGATTCCAAGTGCTGCGATTGCCATAAAGATAAGCCCTGTCATCATAAGAACAGTCGCGATAATATTGCTGATTGTCATTATCTTCGACCTCCCATGTACTTGGCTAGAATAATAGTGGTAACGAATCCGAGAATTGCATAACTGATCGCAATATCGATGTACATGTCTATACGTCCATCTATAAAGCCGACAGTTATAATCAGTAGAATAATCTGTGTATTGAGTGAGAACAGAGCATTAAGTCTGTCAAAATTATTCTTCTTGTAGAGAATAAAGAATACCATCAAAGCCGCAATTACAAGCAGCCCTGCAAATAGAAAAGTAAATACCGACTGCATGACTACCTCCTCTCAAGCCTTCTGAAAGCCTTACGCTTAGACATAACTTTACTTACAACTCTTGCAGGCTCTCTCTTAGCTAGGGCTGGATCAAGCTTTACCTTGATAGGTTTGAAGTCAATTTCTTCATCATACAGCTTGGCAATTCTCTGCTGCATAGAACCTTCAAGCAGTCCTTCTGCCGCTGCATCTGTAAGCGCATGGACAGAGTAAACGCCATCATCAAAAATATCAACAGTAATAGTACCTGGTGTGAGTGTTATAGAATTAGCAAGCAAGGCTCTGGCCGCAGGATGGTCATAATCAGCCTTAAACCAAATAATGTGTGGATTAATAGAATCTCTATGGAATAGAACAACTTTAGAAACATCAACAGATGACTTGATTATTTCTTTAACAAGCCAGAAGAAATATACAATCATTCTGAAAGGATTAATGTGGAGTATATAGTATTCATTGTCTGTCTTAAGCCCTCCAACAATAAGAACCTTAACAGATATCGCCGCAATGATTGCGCACGATGTTACACCGAATAATATAAACTTTGACTCGAATATTGCGGACATAATAAACCACAATAAAAGTAGAGGAATGAGGGTTTCAAAGAAGTAAAGCACCCTGCTTCCATTAGTTTCTATTCTCTTTGCTTTCATGTTCACCTCAAAATATGCTTAAATACGTGCATAACTTTAGTTCATTATACTAAATATATTATGATTATAGAAGTAAAACAACTACATATTGTTAATTAAGTAACTCAATTTGTGGGTCCATTTGCATTTACAAACATTTGTTCTTATGTTATTATTATCAAAGAAAAACACGGTAAATACAATATGTAATTTAAGTAAAGGGAAACGGTATATCTATGAACAATTATCCTAAGATAGGGCCTACAGTTACAATGTTCGTACCATATGACTGTAACAATGCATGCCCTTTCTGCGTTAACAAGCAGGAGTACAGAGACACATCAAGCTTTGATTTAGACAGATGCTTCAGATCACTGGATCTGATGAACAGAATTTTCCCGTACAACGATATCGTTCTTACAGGCGGTGAACCTCTTGCAGATATCGATGCACTCGGAGAGATTATCGAACACATCGAACCAACTCATCATCTGTATATCAACACTACCCTACCGGTCGGAGAGGATCAGACTATTGAAGAGGTTGCAGCTAAGCTTAACAAGTATAAGGACAGAATTTCCTGCATGAATGTTTCAAGACACCTTGAGCATTATGTTAAGGAATGTGACGACAGAATTTTTGACCTCCTCGAGTTCCCTCACAGAATCAATTGTGTAGTATTCGAGGATGCCAAGCTTGAGGACACTCAGCAGAAGCTTATCCAGGTTCTCGACAGATTCGAGGGACATGAGATTCAGCTGAGAGCTAACTACTCATTCCTTCGTCTTGATAACGTATTTGATAAGGATAACGATAATCTGTTCAAGTTCATCGCATCTATTTGCGAGTATAAGGGCGACCTTGAGAAGGAAAGATTCAGAACAGGATTCCTGTTCGAGAGAAACGGAAGCAAGATCACATATCATAAGACGCTGCCATTTGCCAAGGTAGATGGAGTTGTCGGTGATATCATCATCAGACAGACTGGTCGTATTTTCGATGACTGGAATGAATACGGTGAGGAGCTTAACATTAACGATCTTGCACTTGTAGATTATAAGTAAGGAGATTGAAATGGCTAGCAAGAAGGCAGAGGACAGACAGAACAGCATTCTGGAGTTCATGAGAGAACAGATTGATGCGAACGGATATCCCCCAACAGTAAGAGAGATATGCGAACATCTTAATATCAAGTCAACATCAACTGTACATGGTGACATCAAGATTCTTCAGGAGAAGGGTCTTGTTAAGAAGGGCTCAGCTAAGTCACGTGCGGTTCTTCCTATGACTCAAAACAAGAATACTTCATCTAAGGAAGCTACTTCGAGCACACAGCCTAAGCAGGAGTCATCTGTATCAATGGATGTGGTTGAGCTTCCTGTAATCGGACGTGTAGCTGCAGGTACACCTATTCTTGCTGAGCAGAATATTGAGGACACAATGGCCTTCCCTTCTCGTTTCATAGGAACTGGTAACAACTTTGTTCTTACAGTTCATGGCAACAGTATGATCAATGTCGGCATTAACGACGGAGACTACCTGATTGTATCTGAGAGCAGTGAGGCGCGTAATGGTGAGATTGTTGTTGCACAAGTTGAGGGTGAATTCGAATCAGAGATGACAGTTAAGACCTTCTACAGAGAGAATGGTCACATCAGACTTCAGCCTGAGAATGATGAGCTCGATCCTATCATCGTAAACGACTGTCGCATAGTCGGTAAGGTTAGAGGCGTGTTCCGTTACATGAACTAATCTAATAACTGATTTGATAATAAAACACACCCTTGCAATGGGGCGGTGACTTAAGAAAACATTGAAGCAAAAGACGGT
>Ga0129317_1000698_pt1 | contig 31601 bp, 24 predicted proteins | sample Cm1ome_FD_94430 | JGI IMG/M metagenome (GOLD analysis project Ga0129317, IMG submission 94430) | Eastern black-and-white colobus group fecal microbial communities from Wisconsin, USA - Cm1105 metagenome | ecosystem: Host-associated > Mammals > Digestive system > Large intestine > Fecal | place... | reverse complement strand
TTTCAAGATGAGGCAGTAACTGCGAAGTTACTGCCTTTTTCATGATATGCCGAAAGAATGTGAAGGCTGGCGCTGTCGCGTGTTTGGTTTGGCAAAACAAAGTGTTTCTCCTATTAGTAACTTAGTATTTCAAAAAGATGCGCAAAGATAACGCAACCATGCTAAAAATCAAATAGTTATAAAACATATTTTTTAGCAAGGTAGGAAAAGAAAGCAGGGAAAAGCATATTTGGGCGGAAATTACGTTACCAAATCGTAACCCACCCCAAAACGACCAAAAACAGAGCGTAATACACTATATTACAGTCCGTTGCCCATTTTTGCATAACATCAAATAACTCAACAGTAATTAAATTTGTAACTAAAAAAAGTTGAGTTATGAGAAGTACGTATCGTGTGTTATTTTACACCAAAAATCAAGCAGTAAAGAATGGTAAGGCACCGATTATGGGCCGCATCACCATCAATGGAACCCAAGCAGGTTTCAGTTGTAAGAAAGAAGTGTCCCTCGCTTTGTGGGATGTCAAAGCCAACCGGGCCAAAGGCAAGTCCGAGGAAGCCCGTGCACTCAATCAGGAGCTTGACAATATCAAGGCGCAAATCACCAGGCACTACCAATACATTTGCGACCACGACAGTTTTGTCACGGCCAAGAAAGTCTATAACCGCTATGCCGGTTTCTCAGAGGAATATCATACCCTTATGAACCTTTTCAGGGAACAGCTGGAATCGTATAAAAAGAAAATCGGCATAGAGAAGGCCGAAAGCACCTATCGGGGTCTGGTTGCCGATTACAAGAACCTTCTGCTTTTCATGAAGAGTAAGAAGAATACAGAGGATATTGTCATCGAAGAACTTGAGAAATCATTCATCGAGGATTACTACAACTGGATGCTCGGTACATGCGCTTTGGCAAACTCCACTGTCTTCGGGCGTGTCAATACCTTGAAGTGGCTGATGTATATCGCGCAGGAAAAAGGCTGGATACGGGTTCATCCGTTCGCATCATTCGAGTGTATGCCCGAATACAAGAGACGTTCCTTCCTTTCCGAAGAGGAACTGCAAAGGATAATCCGTCTGGAACTGAGATACAAACGCCAGCGTGCCATGCGTGATATGTTTTTATTTATGTGCTTCACCGGCCTTGCCTACGCGGATCTGAAAGCCATAACCTACGATAATATTCATACCGACTCCGACGGTGGTACATGGCTGATGGGCAACCGTATAAAAACGGGAGTGGCGTATGTCGTAAAATTATTGCCCATTGCCATCGAACTGATTGAAAAATACAGGGGTACGGATGAAAAGAAAGACTCTCCCGAATGTGTCTTTCCGGTAGGCGAATACAATGCCATGCGGCTCAGTCTTGGAATCATAGGCAGGAAATGCAACTGCCGTGCCGAAGTCACCCCTCATATCGGGCGCCACACATTTGCCGTACTGGCCATACTCAAGGGGATGCCTCTGGAAACTCTTCAGAAAGTGTTGGGACACAAGTCCATTCTTTCCACGCAGGTTTATGCCGAACTGATTAACCCTAAGGTAGGCGAGGACACCGACAGGATTTGCGAGAAAATCGGTCACGTTTACAAACTTGCCATGTAACATGGCAATAAAAAAAGAAACGTCCCCAAGCCGGAGGACGTTTCTTTCCCTTTTTCTTTTCTAACTTCTTATTTCCTGAACCGCCTGAAATCCCTATAATTCTTTTTCAGCACCTCGTACAGGGAGCTTTCCGGGTAAAGCAGTTTCCCCCCGATAGTGGTATAAGGCACCAGCTTTTCATCCCTCAATGTTTGTAACGTCCGTCGTGAGATATGCAGCAGGGCGCATACCTCATCCCCCGTCATGTAATGTTCGTCCGCAACCGTCGGGCGTATCCGTGCCATAGCTTCTTCCACAGCTTTTCCCGCTTTCTTAATCCATCCGGTCAGTTCCTTGAACTCTTCCGAATCCCTTGTAATAATCTCTGCCATACCTTACTTCCTTTTGACCAGTCCGTTTTCCAGTATCTCCTGAATATCCGTTTCCCGGTAGAAGAATTTTCCCCCTACGTTCGAGTGGGGGATTAGCCCGTTGTCCCGGTAGTTTTGCAGGCACCGTTTCGATATGCCCAAAGCCAGACATACGTCCTGCGCATCCATTCACTTGTCCGGTGCGGGCGGTGCAATCTTTTTCTGGAAGTCGCCCATCTGTACGGCCAGCGTGCTGACCAGCTTTCTCAACTCCTGATACGCGCTTGTTTCAATAATCGTCAGTTCCATACTAAAATTCTTTTTAAGTTTCTGAATATACGGCAAAGTAAAGCACATCCTATATCCTTTCCAAACGGATGGAATCAGAGTCGTCCGTTGGCGTGCATTGACGTATCAAAGTCCGGGCGATGCAAAGGGAAAGGCCCGTCACCCGCATTCATGCGGCAACGGGCCTTCCATCCCCTTACCTGTTTTCCATTATCCTACATCTTTATACCCTTGCTTTTCCGCACAGCCACCTCTTTCTTTACGTCCGCTTTCTGCCGTATTTCCGGAAAGTGCTCCCTCAACAGTTTCCCTGCCAGTTTCTTCGCCTTCTCCTGCATCTCATCATACACATCCCATCTGTCCCGGCCCAGCAGCTTGTTTTCTATCTTCTCAAATTTTTTATGGAAACTGAACTCGTCCGGGTATTCATCCACCACTCCGTCTATCGGATAACCTTTGTCCATGATATACAGCAGTGTCATCCGGTCATAATTATATGGGCTCCGCGTCAGTCCCAATCCCTTGTCCGCATCAGTCAGTCTGTAATAGTTCTCCCATGTGGGGGTAAGGTCATAAGTCTCGCTCTCCGTCACATTTTTCAGTACCGACCTATTCTGATACGCCCGCCTTATCGTTTCTTCATCTCCCCAACAGCCGGAACAGTCATGGCAACGGTTCACCTTTCCTTCCATCAGCGAGGGCCATCCCCTCAGTTCATGGGCAGTCAGGGATTTTTCTGCAAATCCCGGGGCAAAGAAGTCATTCTCTATGTATTTATACATGTAATCGCTGAACTGTGTCTCTCCGCTTACGTCCCTGCTGAAGAGCAGTACACCTGCATCCGTCTCGACACCTGTATAATAGGTGTTCCCATGCTTCAAATCATCCAGCATCTCCATTATCACTTCGGGCGGTGCGGACTTTATCTCCCGCCACATCTCCGGTGTAAGCCGCCGGGTATAGTTCTCGTCCCTTGAGAGCGGGTCTATGTCCTTTCACAGGCAATACACCACTTCCGACAGACGCAGGTATCTATGCAGTTTGATTCCATGTCCATCCATCGCCTTTTCCAGCCTTCGTAGATAATCATCATTGTTCCCTTCCCGTAAACGCGGTACAATCCCCATATCAGGTACATTATAGTACATCATGCCCATAACAGGCATTTCCGTTTCCTTGAGCGCCTTCTCCACATCTTCCAGCATGAACTCCAGAAAACCTTCCTCGCCCGTACCTTTCATGCTGACATGCACCGGGTTGAGATGTCCGTCCACTGTGACATACACACTGCCGCCATTCATATTCTCTTTTTCCATCCGTCAATAAATTAAATGTTCATTCCTTGTCCTTTTCTCTTTGCCGGAATCCGCACCCTCATTTCCACATTCGGGAACCGCACGTTATCCGGTCTTGTTACCAATAACGAGACTATCCGTTCCTGCTCTCTGGTCAGCGGCACAGGCCGCTGTTGCAGATTTCTCAGCCTGTTGAAGTTCCTAAGGGTTGGCGCCATATCGCAGTGCGCCACACAAATCCCGTATCTCACCATATCCGGAGAGACCGTCTGTCCGTCACCGATTTTTGTCCGGAATGCTGCATCCAGCGGAGCCACTTCATAAAACCTCAGGTTCCCGGGCTTCCGCTTGCCGTTAAAAAAACGTTCGGTCAGTCCTTTCAGAAACGCATCCAGCATCCTGTCCCCGCCAGCCGTCTTGTCAAACAGCAATACCTTCCGCCCGTATTCCACCGCCATGCAGGTGGGGAAAGCCGCCAGCCCGCTGCGTATCACATCCCCGTCCATACCGAAATGGTGTCCCATGCGCTTGTAATCCTCGTTTTCCAGCAGGGCCGTATGTTCCGCTGATGATGACAGATGTACAATCCCCCGTTCCTCGCAGAATGCCGCATCCCGGAGCCTCACCACCCCCGACGGATGTATCCTTTCCCGTTCCAGTACCGGACAGAGCCGTTCCAGATAATCCGCATTGTCCGTTCCGAGTATGGGAGGAATCATGCCCTTGTCCCTAAAGTCAAAGCGGAACATTCAGTGGTCGGGAATGAATTCCCGACTGGCCGTATGGAACCTCACGTTGTTGCTGATGTAGCGGGAGAATCCCTCTTCCCCCTGTCCGCGCATGCTCAGATACACGGGTCTGTAGAAAGCGTCCAGTGTCATGTACAGGCTGCCGCTTTCCACCGCCTGTATTTTCTTCTTTTTCATAAATTATAGGATTAACTGTTTCTTTTCCTTTTGGTCGGGAGTAATGGAGGTGACATGCCTCGCTTGCCGTTGACCGTTATTTCGTTTCTGTACTGGAGCTTCCCCTATGGGGTCTGTATCGAATGATTTACCAGTCTTTTGTTCTTTAGAATGTTGACAGGAAGCTGTTCGCATTCTTTCTGTTTTTTCCACCCGGTTGATATTTCCACTCAACTTAAATTTACCGTCCGTTATATGGAATTCCGATTGCAGAATATCCCTTGCCATTGCTTTCGCTTCCATCTGCAAGGCTGCATAGCCGAAATCATGTGACGACATCGGTGCCGATTGCCGTGCCTTGATGCTGTCACCCAGCTTTTCAGCCAAGTCCCTGAATTCATACTCGTAACTGAACGGATGAAAATAATCCGCCGCCACATGACCGGCATACCCGTTTTCCGAAATATAAAGCAGGGAGGCGACATCATAATTGCGTGGAGAAATGCCCAGATTGAAATCTTTGGTCAGCCGGTCGAAGTTGTTGTAATCCGGTCTTAAGTCGTATTTGTCCGTACAGACGGCACCTTCCAGCATTTCTTTTCCCGCCAGTTTCTCGGAAGTGAAGCTGAACTCCGATTTACGCAGTTGCGTACCGGCACTGCGCAAATCGCTTTTCGCCAGTTTGTCGATGCAGTTGTCTACCAGTTCCGCCACTTGTCGGGAAGGTGTCTCCATCTCATACAGTTTCAATGTTTCCGCCCCTTTGGTCATATTGAAAAATCCATCCGCCAGATATTGCAGATAGCTGTTGCGAGCTTTCATACCCTTTTCGTTGTCCGAGAAGAACAATACGCCCTCATCCGTTGCCACGGCATACACTCGCCACTTTTCGCCCGACAGTTTTTCATTGTTCCAGCCTTCCGCCTCATTATGCCGGATAAACTCTTTATATTGCTTGTCTTTTTGCAGTGCTGTGGATGATGCCCGGCGGCTGAACAGTTTCAACCCCGTTTTCAGCGTATAGGCCGCATCCCTCAAAGGAATCTGCCTTCCCGTCACTGCCTTGTGTCTATGGATAGCCGGAACCAGAGTATGAAAATACCAGTTCGCCAGTTCTCCCCGTCGGGAAGGTATTTTCCCTTTATCTGCGAAATCCGCTTTCAGAATCGTTCAGCCGGGCAGGTAACCCCGTTTGTCGAAGTTCCTTACCATCTTCCCGATATAATCCTCATATGCTTTCGGGGTTTTATTACCCGTGCGTACATCCACCGGAGTATTCTTTTCGTCCAGTGTGATGAACACGCTACCCGGTTCGGCTGCCTTGCCCGAAAGACGCAGCCAGCGGTTTGTCCAGTCATTCAATAGTCCCATAGCTTGATTTGTTTACTAAAGTTTTTGGCTGCAAAGAAAACATTCCGGCCGTCAATCCACAACAATACATGCATGCAAGTCGTCCGTTGGCGGCTGTTGGCGTGCAATCCTTACGCCAACCGCTCGTCCAGCATCCTGATATAACTTTTACGCAGGGAGTCGATGAAGGGCGTGGAATCTGTACAGCGGTCAAACACCTTTCCTCGTTTAGTGTATAAGGCATTTATTTTCAGATTGAAAGCATCCTCGAATACTCTGATGACATCTACAATGGTAAGTTTCTTGCCTTCCACACAGTCCACAACCCCGGCCGCCATCAATGCGGCCACGAGTTCTATTAGGTCGCTGTCCGTACCGTTCCAGCGCAATGCGGCTTTCCGCTTGCAACTCTGCGGGCGGATTTCCATTCCCTTACCGACATTATCCGCATGGTGGCGCAGGGCCTCTTTCATCATTTCTATCTCCGCATCCAGCAGGGAAAGTGTCTTGCCGATGAACACGTCATAAAGTATATGCCGTCCCTCCGTCATGGTACTGCAAGTCTGCCGCATGAAGGAAAGCTCTATCCTTGTGTAATTCAACCGCCTCAATTGTCCTGCCGTATCCCCGGTCTGCGGCAGACCGGCAAGCAGTTCCACAAAATCATCATAGGCGGCAGGCAGGTTTCCAGGCATAAGTTCCGAACCTTCCACGTAAGAGGTGAACATGCCGAACAGCGGTGTATCTGTCAATGTTCTCATGGTATTGATATTTAAAAATTAAAAACTGTTTCTGTTTTATTATCCGTTATCATAACCATAAGGGCAAGAGATATGCCATGACAGAATACGTGAGGCAATCTTCTGAAAACGTGAATATTATGATATCAGTGTTTGGTTGTGTGTCCATGTCCGTAATCTCCCGTCGGACACGGTGTGTCCAAAAATGTGGACAGATTCAAATCAGACCGTACTTTTTCAATTTCAGATAAAGCGTGCTCCGGGATATGCCCAGCAACCGTGCGGCAGCTTTCCGGTCATTACCTGTGGTTTCCAGCGCCTTTTGTATCGCTTCCTGCTCCGTCCGCTCCATATCCAGCCTGTAATTATCTGAAGGGGGTACATCCACCGGAAGGCTGATCTCCTTGAGAGTGATCCAGTCCCCCTGCGCTAGCACACATGCACGTCTCACCACATTTTTCAGCTCACGGATATTGCCGGGCCACGGATAGGACACGAAAGCTTCCCTTACATCCCGGTCAAATCCCCTTATTTTCTTTTCCAGTTCCTCATTCGCGGAAGAGAGGAAGAATCCGGCCAGCGGTATGATATCCTCCCGACAATCTATCAGAGGCGGGACATGGAGCGGGAACTCGTTCAGCCGGTGGAAAAGGTCCTCCCTGAACCGTCCCTCGCTTATCGCCTGTTCCAGGTCCTCGTTGGTGGCCGCCAACAACCGGACATCCGCATGCATCTCCTCTGTTCCACCGACAAGTCTGTAGCGCTTCTCCTGCAGGGCGCGTAACAACTGCACCTGCGTCTCCATGTTCAGGTTGCCGATCTCATCCAGAAACAATGTCCCGTGCTCGGCGGCAGCGAACACGCCGCTCTTGTCCTCCACAGCTCCGGTAAAGGCCCCTTTCTTATGCCCGAACAGTTCCGATGCGGCCAGTTCCCGTGGAAGGGCTCCGCAGTCCACCGCCACGAAGGGGGCGTCCGAACGTCTGCTGAAGGCGTGAATCTGCCGTGCCACCCGTTCCTTACCCGTACCCGACGCCCCGCGTATCAGCACGGACAGACTGTCCGCAGGAGCCACCAGACGCACCATCTCCTGAAGTCTTACAGCCGGTGGGCTTTTGCAGATGTAGAAGTTCTGTTCCACCGTCCTTTTCCTCCCACGCTCCAACAGTCCGCGGATGACACCGAGCACCTTTTCCGTCTGCACGGGCTTGGGCAGATAATTGTCGGCTCCTTTCTTCACGGCCTCCACGGCACCGGATATGTCTCCATAACCCGTCATGACAAGAAAGGGCATACGGTAGCCGTGCGCCCTCATCCATTCGAGTAGTTCCACGCCGTTGCAGTCACCCAGACGGAAATCCGAAAGAACCAGAGCCGTTTCGTGGCTGCCCAGAAACTCCTTTGCGGCGTCCGCCGAGAGCACGTAACGGGCGTCCATGCCGTTTTTCATCAGCCAGTTGGCGGTGGCGCGTGCGTATGTACGGTCATCCTCCACTACAAGTACTGTCTCCATCCATTTTCTCCTTTAATGTTACGGCCTTCTTTACAGCATTCTCCACAGCCCTGATCAGCCTTCCGATCCGCTCGTCCGGCATACCGGCCCATTTTTCAGGCGGCAACGAGCCCATATATGCCAGTTCCTGCAGGGGGATGTCTATCCGTATCGTCTCCCATACGGGGACGGCCTTGTGTATGATATCTCCAAGTTTTTCATAATTTCCCGAGCTGACTGCGTCACGTATGCCGTCAAGTTCAGCCTCCGTGTCCTCTATGAAAATATCCAGCAGCTCGTCCGCATGTTCCTCGCCTTCCATGATGGATGTGAAGTCAGGGCGCTCCACACCCCGTGTGACCGCCATCAGTTCATCCCCGGAGAAGGGTTTGTGCAGGCATCCGGCAAAACCGGCTTCCCTGAAACGGACGGTATCGCTGTCGATACGGGCGGTCACAGCCAGCACGGGAACCGTTCCGGACCGACCGATGTTGCTGTTGCGGAGCAGGGCCAGCACACCGTAACCGTCCGTATCGGACATTCTCATGTCGGTCAGGACAAGGTCATGCCAGTTCCTCCGCAATGCCGTGACCATCCCGTCGATGTCCGTGCAGCAGTCACATTCGATGCCGTGACGGAGATACATCCTTCTAACGGCATCCAGCTGCATCCGGTCGTCATCAATGTACAATACCCTGATATCGGGCGGAAGGCCGTCACCGGAGGCCGCATCCTGCATATCCGGCATGTCGGCCTCACCGAGGGGGAGCCGGACCTCGAAGGTGCTCCCACGTCCCGGCGCACTCTCCAGGCGGATGTCTCCCCCGAGCAGGGAGACCAGTCTTGAGGTGACTGCCAGCCCCAGCCCAAAGCCGCCGTCCGTGGGGGAGCCGGCCTGTTCAAAGTCGGAGAATATCAGCTGCTGCCGCTCCTTGTCTATGCCTGTGCCAGTATCCCTCACAAACAGCAGGAGCCTGCCGTTTCCGTACGAGGCCCCCACATGGATGTAACCGGCACGCGTGAATTTGATCGCGTTTGACAGCAGATTGCCGAGAATCCGGACAAGCCGTCCGGAATCGCCCCTGACAAGCACATCACACGATTTTATTTCCGTTGTCAGTCCGAGCCCCTTCTTTTCAGCGGAGGGAAGATAAACACGCACGGCATTCCTAATAGTCTGCCCCAAATGGAATACGGCATTCTCCGGCTGTTCCTTACCCTCTTCCAGCCTGTAGTAGTGCAACAGGTTGTCGGCCAGTCCGATGACATGGCGGGAGGCGTGCAGGATGTTGGCAGCGAACTCACTTACCAGCCCGGTATCTTTTTCATGCTGCATCAGCTCCGCAAACTCGCAGACCGTACCGAGAGGCGCCCTCAGGTCATGGCTCACCGACAGCATCAGATTCCGGCGGGACACCAGCAGTTCTTCATTCCGGGAGCAGGCGGCCTCAAGTGCCATCCGGCACTTCTGCCTCTTTCTGATGTCGGCATGGATAAGAAGATAGAGCAGGATTATCAGAAGAACGGAAATGACAGCTATGGAGAGGATGATACGGAACGACTGCCTTCTCAATGCCGCCGTTTCTTCCATGTCGGCCGTATATTGCATGTCGGCTGCCCGTTCGAAATCATGTATCAGGCCGCTGATACGTGCATCCAGTTCCCGGTTGCGGCACCGCAGGCTGTCCGAGCAGGCCTCCAGTCTTTTCCGGTAGTCCACATGCTGGCTGTACATGTCCTTTTGCAGCCGGATGAACTCTCCGTTCACGGAGGACTGTCTTTTCCGGTTCCGCATCTCCTTCTCCTTCCGGTCGGCATAAGCGGACTTCCTGTTCCTGCCTCCTATAAGAACATTGAGAAGGCCCCGGCCTTTCTTTGCCGGCGGTGTATCCGGCTGTCCGGCATCCCGCACCTGCCGCACGATTCCGGGAGCCTTTCTCAGAAGAAGGCTGTCCGCACGGGGAAAACCGGAAAGGGTGTTCGTCAACTCATGCAGCAGCCGCTCCTTTTCCTGCAGAAGCATGGATACGGTGTCTATGGCCGGATGCTGTTCTGCCGCATAATAAGGTCTCAGTCCGTTCAAGGCATCCAGAGCCACCGCGCAACTGTTCCCGTATTCACGGATATCCGCACTGTCCTGCATCAGCAGAAAATGGTCATGGAAGGAGAATTCCAGCAGTTTTTCAAAGGTCCGGTTGACGGCCTTCCTTCTCATATAAGCCGAATGCTCCCTGGAATCCAGTTCCTCCATCTTCCCATGCTCCAGCCGGACAAGAAAAACCACAGCGCAGAGCAAAGCCAGCAGAAGAATGTATCCGCCGGCTATCTTTAACTGGAGCATGGAAGGAAAAGACTTCATTTTAATCACCCAAAGAAAATGGTACGCATTATAATTATAAATTTGCAATTGTATATTTACAAACGATATCAGCAATCACTCTTTCAAATCATCGATAAAAACTAAAACAGGCACTATTTTTGCTGTAAGCTTATAATATAATTCCCGCCTTTTACTGTAGGAAAAGATATCATACCATCACTTATATATGCTACTTCTACATTCTCACCATGATTGTTTGTTACCTTTATGGAATGTTTACCTCTCTCCACATGCAGCCTGCACTCAGCCCCTGCACCGGAAAAAACAGAACATTTCCGAAGACACCCGTTATTCCATTTTATATCAAGAATAAAACCTCCTGCTGTCCGTAGACCTTTCACCTTTCCATCAGTCCAGACAGAAGGCAGAGCCGGTAACAGATGGATGAAACCTTGATGACTCTGTACAAGCATTTCTGCAATTCCCGCAGTAGCACCCAAATTACCATCAATCTGGAATGGCGGATGCGAGTCAAACAAGTTCTCATACACACCACCTTTAGAATTATCCATGCTGATAACTGTTAAGGTTGAAAGGTCGAGTGCGGACTTAAGCAAACGATACGCATGATCACCGTCGAAAAGACGTGCCCAACACGCAATTTTCCAGGCACGGCTCCATCCTGTCCCCATATCCCCACGAGATAGAAGTGTCTTTTTCGCAGCTTCAGCAAACAATGAGTCACGATGATAGGAAATCTGATTGCCCGGATAGAGCGCTATCAATTGTGAAAGATGCCGATGTTCGTTACCTTTGAAATCCAGTCTTCCACTGTCCTCTCTCCATTCTTTTATTTGCCCCCATGAACCTATTGTCAACCCATTATCTAACTTCCGGAACTTCCCAGACAACTCTGATACAAACGTATCTTCAATCTTTACATTCGCTTTTTTCAAAACCTCTACGGCCTGCATGGTCTCGCAGAAAAGTTGCCAGATCAGCTGTTGCGCATACGCTATCCCGTCTTCCCAAGGTCCCTGTTCGGGAGACCATTCGTCAGGGGCTATCAGCCTGCCGTCGCTATCCTCTTTCAATCTGTCAAACCAGTATTCGCAAGTGCTCTTCATAACCGGGAAAGCCGTCTTTGACAAATAGTCCAAATCGTTTCCATAAGCGAAATGCTGCCACAGGTGCATGCAATACCATGCATTGGCTGGACGGTTGATTTTCCAGTCGGAATAACCGAAGATATTGTTCTGCGTCTTGATCGCCCAACCCCTCAATCCTTCCGCTTTCGCTATCTGCCTCCAACTACCCTCTGCCTTGCCGACTGCTTCCGTGGCAATGTATTCAAGGAAAGGCAAATGACATTCCTGCAAGTTCGTCGTTTCTACCGGCCAATAGTTCATTTGAATGTTGATATTGCTATGAATGTCACATTCCCAAGGGGGAGTATTGTCGGCATTCCATATACCTTGCAAATTATTGGGCAGATTCATTCCCCGGGATGAACCAAGCATCAGGTAACGTCCATATTGGAAATAGAGCATGTCCAGATACCGGTTCTCTTTATGGCTACGCACCAGTTCGTCTGTAGGATATGCCGGCATGTCCGCCTGCAAGTCCAGCTCTACTCTGCCAAAAAGTGATTGATAGTCTTCCACATGGGTTCTCTTCAGTGTCTCATACTTTTTCCGGGAGGCTTTATTCAGACGAGTCTGAAGCAGCTTATGCAGACGCTCCGCAGATGCGCCCAAGTAGTTTGCGGAAGAAAGGTCGAAATTCGTACCGGCGATTAGCAGAATTGTCACTTCATCCGCCCCGTCCACTGTAATCCGGTCTGTCGTGGCAGATAATTTACCTTTTTCATGCAAGACCTTTACCCGTGCTTCATAGGACAACAAGTCCAGTTTGCCTTGTATGCCAAACTCATTCTTTTCGATTGACAGCTTTCCGGAATGGGGATCTTCCAAACGGATTGACAATCCCAAACATCCTTTTGTACCCGGTGTCGTGATGTGCACGGCAACCACGCCGTCCGGATAACTTGCGAAATATTCGCGATGATACTTCACGCCATTCATTTCGTAAGTAACTGTACCGATAGCATTGTCTATACATAATTCCCGATGATAGCCGGTTGCCTTCCCTTTATGGTTTGCAAAATCTATATATAGGTCTCCAAAACTCTGGTAGGCACCACGCTTTGTCTCGCTGCCGGTCCACAGAGTCTTTTCATTGAATTGCAAACGCTCGCTTTCTATACCGCCGAAAAACAGAGCCCCTAACTTTCCATTGCCAATGGGCAGTGCCGAAGTCATCCAATGCCGTGCCGGCTGTGTATACCATAATTTCATGGGAGGTTGCTCTGCACGAAGGCAAGGCAAATAAATAACAACCAACAAAAAAAAAAGTACACCTCTTATATAATACATCTTATTCATACTGTTTGCATAAATCTAACAAAAATCGGAATCACTGAAATCTTACTCACGCATTACGCCCTGCACCTTCATTTCTGATACAGCGGCCGGAGAACCTTCCATAAAACGGATGCGGACGAAACGGCCTGCCGATGCTCCCTGTACTGCAAACACCCGGGTTATTTTTTGCTCTTGGGACGAAGCAGTGCTTATCATTAAAGGTTGGTTTTGATGCTTATTCGTAATCATCAAGTGCGAATCTCCACCCACGATTAAGATTTTCCACTCGGCGCAGGGAAGAAGACGCCCCCAAATGGCAAACAATGCCCAACGTACATAATAAAAAAATAAATAACTGCTTCATGTTCATCATCTATAAAAAAGGAGGACAAGTCCCATTTTCAGAAAATGCCCTCCACCTATTTGATAATACCTATTGAAAACAATCCTTCTTATGATATTTCTCCCGGCATTTTACATTACAATAATTGAAATTGAGTGATAAATCTTACAATAACATGGATATTTTTCATTTTCCCTCAAAATTATGCAATTCATTACTTAAACATGAGGTGTTTTTCTTCATAAAAAGGGTATAATCCGTGAAAAATACATAATTCATAACCTTAATTAAATACTGTCATCAAACAACTATATCCTAACTTTAAAAAAAACTATCATTAAATCATAAAATGCTACATCTTTTTCTCTATAATCTTATGATTGGGCACAATCAAGCAGAATATCACTTTTCAAAAGTTACGTCTTCCACATGTTCCCCTATAAATATGCCTGCCATATCACCGGTTTTATACCATCCGGGTTTCCCCGGCATTTTATCATATATGACTTCCCCGTTGATGACAAGATTTTTAAAATGGACACCTTTGACTTTACGACTTTCATCATATCCAATAATCAATGACAACTCCGCGCGGTCACCATTATAGGAAATATCATTAAAATTAATATTTTCTATTGCCAAACCGGGGGCTGCACAATATTTTTTGTTGTTTGCCACACGGATATCGAACAACTTCCCTTCACGGAAGTTCTCAATGCGAATATTCTCAAAAGTGACGTTGCGTACCGTATTATTGTCACCGGCAATTATAGCGAAAACACCTTGATAGTCGACTTGCTTCTCTTTCATGTCAAGAACATCGACATTTTTATAGGATAAATCTTCAATAGTATCCGGACGCCTGGCATCTCCATGAAGTCCGACCATGAACGGATGTGCCACATCAGCCCACAATACAGCATCCTCCATCATTATATTACGGCATCCTCCATGATGCTCTCCACGAGAAGCATAGATTGAACTACAATCATCGCTTGTGCGTGCAAATACATGCGTATAAGTCACATTCGTACTTGAGAAAACATTGAAACCGTCTCCCCAACCATAGTAGCTCATCACCTTTACATTATTCAGACTCACGTCACGGCTGTCACTGACAGTGGTCTGCGTCGTGAATATTCCATCTATCTTGACATTCGAGGAATGACTGACAATCAGTCCTTTTTTACGATAGGGATATATCATGCCTCGGCCAAGTACTTTGGCATTATCAGCATGGTCAACCACTATCTCTCCGTCAACAATTGCTCCTCCCGACACATATACAGTCTGATTCGTTCCAACAGTCAGACGGTCTATCTTGTGGTAACCGGGAGCAAAATAGATGTAGTTACTGTCCTTTTTAAGGCGTTTCAAATCTTTTTCTGTCGGACGGTATGCGTCAATCGGATTGGCGAATAGCTGGAGGTTGTTGAAAATATCACCGTTAACCTCTATAGACAGATTCCGCGAACAATCAAGTCGGAAAGTTATCTCATTGCCATTCACCGAAGACTCTATATTATATGATAATGGACGTATCCGTACACTATCAACTGTCCCTTTATTATAGATAACCCGGACATCGACAATACCGGTAAAATCGAAATATGCCATGGAACAGTTACGCACATTGTGAGTTGTTCCCGCTACCTCATCAACCATAACATTATATGAAGGTATCGGTTGCCAACCTCCATTATCCTGTCGTACCATCACCGAATAGGTATCATTGAGCTTTGCTCCTTCAGGAGCAGCATGTGTCACAATAGCAGTTGCTTGTGCGTACAAATCCTCACCAGTACCAAGCATGATTCCCATTAACAATATGGAAAACAGTCTGAAACTACTAAAAAAGTTAATATTGGTATGTCTCATATTAATTTCATTGATTCAAATTACTGTCACTTTATATTCTTATTAAGGACAACAGCAACTATCGTTAAATCACCCGGAATAGGCTTTACCTTTTTCAATGTGATATTTTTTCCACTCTGCCTTGTCTCGATACTTTCCTTCGTAAGAACATTATATGCTTTAACAGCCTTCATGCCGAAATTGACAGGTGGCATGGCAAACGAGTCAGAAGTATATCCTCCCAAGAAGTAGACATAAATGACATTGTTTTTATAACAGAAGCCATACTCTCCGTCAACCGGCTGCCACGGTCCGCCACGCGTTCCGAAAATGGCTTCATTGGCCGCGTTCACCCAGCTTCCAAATTCGGTCAGACGTTGCGCTACAGGCTGCGGCACATTGCCATGACGATCCGGCCCTACATTGATCATGCAACACATGTTACGAACCACGCAATCGGCAAAGATGCGCTTGATATCTTGCAACGGCATTATTTTCGAAGAGTCTTCCATTGCCTTCGTATATCCCCATCCGGGAGCCAGGGTAAAACACTTCTCTACCACTCCCTTGCGTATCTCTCCTTTCACGGCACCGCCACCTTCTTCATTCGTATAGTCGCCTATCCATCCGGAACGTATGTTGGTCACAATGTCCGGCTGGTATTTACGTACCATACCCATCAGTCCCAACACTTTGCCGGTATCCTCTTCCACATCACGGAAGTAAGGGTTCACCGACCACAGATTATTCTTGCCCATATATTTCCCGGATTCCCAGAAATAAGCCCCTGCAGCATCTGATCCTTGCTGTCCCAGCCATCCGCCATCCCAAAACAACAGGTCTATTTTGCCATATTTCGTCATCAGTTCTTTTGTCTGGCAGTAAAGTTCCTCTTTCATCAACCGGGCATTCTCCTTATGCGAGGCATCGGTGGTATATCCGAACTTGTTAGGTTTGCAATCCGTTCCCGTCACATCATAGTATCCGGGGAAACGCCAATTTATCAATGTCTTATAAAGACCGACTTTCAATCCGGCCTGGCGGCAGGCATCCACATATTCTTTTACAAAATCACGGTTGTGCGTCTGTTTGGAAGTAAACGCGTTCATATATTGGCTTTCGAATAGGGCATATCCGTCATGATGTTGTGTAGTCAGACACATATACCGTGCTCCCATCTTTTTGGCCAGCTCCGTCCATCGGGTGGCATCAAAGTCTTTCGCGTCAAAATACCATTTTCCCGACTCCGGATAGGCCAGTTTACGATACTCTTCCGGCTGTATCCCATTGTTTTCCATGTACCATTCTCCTTTGGCCGGTCCGGCGTAAAGTCCCCAATGGACAAACATACCCAGTTTGTCATCCAGCATCCAGGCGATCTTCTCATCGGGCTGCATTTCCAGTCCCAGATCGGTCTTCACCTCTCGCACCGGTGCTTCCGGGATACCATCGTAGACCTTTTCTTTATAGTCGCCTATGCGCTGTATGCTTATTTCGTCAATCCAGGCAAATGTATTTCCTTGTGAGTTCCCGAATATAAACTCCAGTGTTCCTTTCCTCTGGTGGTCCGATACATGGAATGTGCGCTCAAATCTTGTCCATGTCGCCAAGGCATTCGTTAAACTGATATTGTTCCTGCCCAAACCGGTTATCTGCATGGACATGTTGTCTGCGCCACTCTCGGTACGCATCCATGCCACCAGTCTGTAAGAGGAGGCGGGCTCCAAGGGCAGTTCAAAGGCAATGGTGGTATTCGGAGCCATCCGCAAGGCTTTGTCCTTATACGCTCCTTGTTCCACGACCTCCGCCTTTCCTTTTCTTACACTCCGGCTCCAATCACCGTCATCAAAACTGTATGATATCGTATGCTGTGAATACGCAGCCAATGACATCAGCAAAAATATTGCTCCTGACTTAATTCTTCTTGTCATATGTCGTTTGGTATATAGTTAGATTCCACTTGTCCGCCCATCTGAGAACAGGAACTCCGTGTTCAAACAGGATAGGCAACCATACATATCTGCCGTCTATCGGGTTCTCGGGGCACCAACGGTCAGCCATGAAAACAAATTGCTCTTTCTGCCCATGGACCGGTAGAATATAAGTACCTTGTGTATGGAAGGTAAGTTCTGCATTCTTTCCCTGACACGGATTGGGATGTTGGGTCCAAGGTCCCCAGATGGATGGAGCTGAAAACATACGGGCTTCATTGGGGTTCCATCCCGTACAGCCGGAAGTTATTAACCAATAGATCCCGTCTTTCTTGAAGATAGTAGGAGCCTCATTGTGGGTTGCCGGAAATATGCGGATATATTTACCTGTGTAATTCTGGTAGTCATCGGTCAGTTCCGCTATTTGAATAGTAGCATTATCTTCTGAAGCATATATATGATATGCCTTGTCATCATCGTCAACATATAGGGTCATGTCACGGCTCATTTGCCCCTCCTTGAAATGATGACGTACAAACAGACCGTCTGCCACAGCTTTCAACCACTCCGGTGTCCATCCTTTTTTCAGCATTTGAACATCATCCGGATGCTCTTTCTTCTGCTCCTCCTTCAGGTTATCCGGCCATTTGCCGGCATTTACCCGGCTGTTGCGCACCAATGTGTAAGGACCTTCCGCCTGCTTGCTGATTGCCATCCCCACATGGGCGGCATTGTATCCTTCACCTTTCAGTTCAAGATGGAAATACATTACGAATGTATCTGTCTTTTTGTTATAAATCACTTTGGGACGTTCAATGATCGAGCCTCTTACAATCGGGCTGCTTGGATCGTCAGACACAGGCAAGGCTATTCTTTCAAATTTCCAGTTATACAGATCTTTTGAGGAATAGCATGTAACCCCGACTAAAGCAGCATTGGAAAACTCGTCCTTATGTTCTCCAAACCAATAATAAGTACCTTCATGATAAAGAATACCTCCACCATGCGCATTAATGATATTCCCTTCAGTATCAAACCAAAGCTTACCGGGATAAAAGTCTGCATATATCCGCTTTTGTGCATTTACGGACAGACAGCAGACTAAAAGGCAAAAAAATAAAAAACGTTTCATCATTTCTATAATTTAATTATTTAAAATTTCCAACCTATCAAAAACAAACTTTCCTCCTCTTTTCCGTTAAAATCATTTCTTCCAACTCATTAGAATCCAGATTAATCGGTTCAGTAATGAATTCAGGTACATTATAAGAGTATAAAATACTATCATAATATTTCAAAGGATTCTTCTGTGGAAGCATAAAAGGTTTGGAAGCACGACCTTCTTCATCAATAGCGCTTATATATACACAAGTATACAAACCTCCGCCTCTTCGACTGGTAAATAAAAACCAATGTGAATTACTGCTCCAGCAATGATAACTCTCACTCTCCTTGCTGTTTACCTCTGTCAATTCTCTCACATTCTTATTGTGTAGATTGAGTAACCACAAATCAGCCTCTTTGTGCCAAATCGGGAAACAACCATAATCAGATAAAGTGAACATTAAATATTTTCCATCAAATGAAGGTCGTGGAAAAGCTACGCTTTTATTTCTTGAATATGCAGAGAAGAGTGTATCTATTTTATTCCCAAAACTTTCATCATCCGGATTGAAACTAATGCAACAAAGACTATATTTCAGCTTTTTATACTCAAAAGGCATATTCCTTTTTTCGGCTGAACAGAAGAAAAGTGTTTTTCCATCCGGCGAGAAAGCCGGAAAAGTTTCAAAAGATTCGGTTCTCAACAAAGGCGAAGAAAGTAATTTATTCGTCTTGACTGAATAAACATAAATATCCGATGCCTTATCGTATACTTCCACCCGTTTATCTGAAACCGGAGGAAACAGTTGTTCTGTCACATTGGTAGAATAAGCTATATACTTTCCGGATGGATGCCAATAAGGATATACTCCTGCAGAAAGGGAATTCTCGCTTTTTGTATCCAGTATCTCCAAGCTATGGCCTGTTCTTAATACTGTTCCTCCATTTTCTCCCCTGATATGCATACTGAAAGAAAGCGGATTTCCTTGATTGAAAGAATGACAATTCACACAACTTCGAGGTATCTGTGTATTTTCAAATACGGTATTCTGTTCATAAGAACTTAACTCTCGTTCATAAATTCCCATTTTACCATAAACAGTATATCCGGGTGCTATATGTCTATATACAATACCATAATCAATAGGGTATGTACTGATATGTATGATAAAAGGCTTGTATACAATTTCTCTCTTGTTTTTATCGATTACGGATAAAGCCACGTACAAACATCCTCCTTTATTCTCATCAAGAAGTTTCTTCCATTTTGTTTCTGGAATATCAACAAGATTTCCTTTTGACTCAAACTCTATTTTACCGGTTCTGCTTCCCATGATCCTCACTGACAGATATTGGCAATTGGCTATAACATTAAAATTAAGTGGAGCAATTACTGCCGGAACAGTCACATCAACATAGTCAGGGTAAATATCAGGATAGACATCCAAAACCTCGGTTGAAGTTACTTTCGGTTTACATGCCACAAATATGAGGCTGCAGATTAGCAGTATTCCCATTCTATTTATCAATTTTTTCATTAATACGACTTTTACAAATTATAATAATAATGCCAATATGTACCGGAAAAATCTTTTAGCCGCTCATCTTTAGGATTCTGCCGGTAAATCTGCATGAATCTTTTAAACTGACTGACAATCTCCACGTTGATATAAATAGATAAAGAATCATCCTGACTGCCATTTAAAAACCATATCTGCATAAGTGCCTCTTGATAGTGTATTGGAATCCCGTTCTTATGCCATTTTTTCATAAGAGGAAGAGACACTATAAAGTTCTTCAAGTCTCTCTTCAACAATGTATAGGCTAACAAGTATTCACAAGCGATACGATTGTCCGGATTACTGTTTATAAGAGATTCAAGCATGGCTATGGTGCTGTTTTCTGAAAACAAGAAGTCGTTTTCAGGTTTCATCGCTTTCAGTTTTCTCCAATTGCTTTCTGTCGTTAACTCCTCCTTATCTGACAGTTTTTTTACCCAAACACGATAAAAAAGAGCACGTTCCAACAATCTCATATATTTATGCGCCACTTCAATACTGCCATTGACAAGATTGGTTTCAACAAGTCTTTTTATGGCTCTGCTGCTTTTCTGTGCATCAGGAATCGATTCCATACCTTCAAATGTAAGACGTTGTGCCATATTGATTAGTCCCAAATGATAGTAAATATCGGCAATCGCAAAAGAGTATCTGAAATCTTGAGAAAAAGAAGGCAAAAGAGTTTCCTGCCTATTTCCCGGATAATGGAACATACAATCGCCCATCCTGCCGGTTTGTGCAAGACTCAAATTTGTAATCATCATTTCAAAAGGAGTATCAGGCAATGATTTATACGATTCTTTCATGATTCTGTTCCAAAGGCCATACCGAAGGAAATAGTCATATTTCATTTCAGATTCTTTTCTCATATCACATGCTGTACACACGGATGATGCTCCTACACCATATGTACAGATGATTAAAAGAATGGTTGCCCGAAGTTGGTTTCTGATATGACATTGAGAGCAAACACACATTACAAAGGGAAGACAAACCGTTGCTATCCATACAACGAATAAAAACGGAGGGAAAATTGTCGCAAAGCGATAATAACCTGTTCCTTTCCATAATGTTTCCAGCGGATAAGGCATGATGAATATGTATTTACTGATTAATGGCAGAATAGTTGTTATACAAATGCCGGCTAAAACAAACGCTGCCAGCCTATAACCCGACAACTGTTTGAAATATATGATTTCCCCTAAAACGACCAATATGCCATATGTCCAATAAATACCTCCTGCAACAATATACAATAACAATAATCCTATAATTAAATAAGCAACGCGAACATTTGCTCTTGACGTACGTATGTATATTATTCCTGAAAGTAAAACGAACAACTGTGCTATGAGAACAGTCAGCATATAGTTCTCATTACACAAAAGTATCCAATATAGCAAACAGGGAACTACGGAAATTATGTCAAAGAGCCGCGACACCTCCAACTTGTGCAACAGCAACAATGTCAGACGTTGTAACACAACCGATAACAATGCTAATACCAGAGCGCCCAGCCATGAATGAATATAAAACTGAACAAGAAAACTGCTCAAATACTCGCAAAAGCCACCAGGATGGGAAATTCTATCCTGTAAATAATCAATAGTAAAAAGGAACATTTGATTTTGTTCCTGAAAATACAGGTGGTGTGGATACACTAACTGATAAAACAAAAAGATGCTGCCTCCTAATGATATAGATATACCAAGGGAGAAGAACCTGGCAGTTCCGATACTCTTTAAAGATTGCATACTGTTTTGCTTTATATGAATGATTCTTTCAATTCATAGGGAAAGAGCCCCAGTTCTGTCCCTATGAAATAAAACTTCTGTCAATGTCTATTTATTGAAACTGTTGATCTTGATTTGCCAGTCTTTGGAGATTCCCGAAGCGGAAGTAACGCGGTATCTGAAACTTTTAGCGGAATAATCTCCTAAAGTTCCCAATTGGGGGGCACCGTCCAATGGAATGACCTTAGCGGCTTTCGATACAAAAAAGGAGCAGGCAAGGGAAGAAAGGCTTACTTTGTCCCTCTCATTCTGAGGAAATGAATTGTCTGCAGCGGGTACTGTTATATCTACTGACACTACTTGATTTTCCAAATCGATATTACGCACCACATCCATTTCCTTGAACTTCAGTGTCCATATCCCTTCCACATCCGATTCCACAGCCCATCTGTGTTCAAAATCGACATCGGTAATATCACATTCTGTGGAATATTCAATCTCATCCAAACCATCCTTCAAACATGAACTTGACAAAAGAGGAAGGATAATCATTGCTATAATATATGTATACTTTTTCATGACTGAATCTTATTTGTTGTTATATTATTATTTCCAGTTATCGTTCTGCCACAGATTCTCGTTCTGCATGAGTTCACTGTCAGGAACAGGCAGCAGGTATCTTTTCCTGGCTGTAAAAACAAAATTATGGTCACTCTGAGGAACCGGTAATTCACGATAGAAGTAAGCATTCGGACGCATAAAGTCAGCCTCCAGCATGTAATCGCCGGGGACCTCAATCTCCAGTTTAAGCGTCGGATTGTCTCCCCGGTTCAATTCTGGAATAACTCCTCCTTTTTCCCCCGTGGGATAGCCTGTATCAGGGTCTGTCACTCCCCAGGACAAACCGGTACGGAGCAATGTGAAATAACGGTCATTCTCGAGATTCAATTCTGCCACCCGTTCATCCAGATAGATCATTTTCAGTTCACCACCGGTCTCTGAAGTCAGTGCCGGCAATCCTCCATGCCTCACGCGTGTCTTGTTTATGTATTCTTTAGCCTTATTCTCATCGGGTGCGGATAATGACAGATACGCTTCTGCCGCATTCAAATAACAACGCCCCAAACGGAATATTGGATTCGTAAAGTTGATAAGACAGTTGGTCGTCATGTCTTTGTATTGAGGAATCCTTTTTGAATACAGAATGCCGGTCATTGAACCGAATTCCCGTCCCTTTTGTACATAAGAGTCTTTATGAAGATTTCCTCCTGTACGGAAATATATCGTATTTCCAAGAAAATCACTTCCATCATATACAAATGTCCCGGCAAGACGTTGGTCCCTGTTCTGGTACAGTAAATCCGAGATGGAAGTATAAGAAGAAGTTTCTTTCAGTTTCCGTTTCTCACGCATTTTTCCCGGGACCAATCGGTCTTCTTCGGTAACAATATCTATATTTTCCGCAAATAACCGAGAATCTTCAAAACGTCGTGCTTTTCCGTCCAGGTCTATCACATAATATGCTTTTTCAACCATCGCAGGATCGGGCTGTATTTGCGCTTGTCCGTCAGACACTTTGTAGCCCTTGTCCAAAGATTGGAAAGACTGGTTGATATTGCTGTTTAACATGCCTGTATTGAATTTCACCAGTAAACGGTGAATATTAATGTATTTGCTGTCTGTACGGCCATACAGCTCGTTTTGTTGAATGATAAAGATATTCTCCGGACAAGTTTGTGCATAAGAATAATCATTGAACATCTTTTTGTATTCTTCCGCACCGGAAACCAAGGAATATTTACCCAAGTTATCCAAATCTTCCACAGCCTTAATTACTTTCTGATAATACGTGTCAGGGGTTATTCCATCGTAATAAGACAAATAAGCAGCACCATGCAAGGCGATTTCCGACAACAAGGCATAGGCTGCTCCCTTGGACAGCACACCGGGTTTGGCGTCTTTGTTCAGTAACTCTGCGGCTTTTTCACACAGCTCGATGGCATAATCATAGGTCTCTTTCATGGTGGCTCTGGGGAGTTTAAGCTTCCCTGCTGCATTTTCATCTTTCCCGGCATTGGCTCCCTCATTGTCCAAAACGTCATCAACAATAATCCAGCCGCCATATTTGCGTGCCTGCATAAAATAAAATGCAGCTTTCAAAAGGTAGGACTGACCTAACAAGTCATCGGCAACGCTTGCTCCCATACTGTTCCGGGCTGATTCTTCTTTCAGATGATTGATGGCAATGTTAGCTTTTCTCACTTGTCCGAAAGCATCCCAGCCGAAATCGGTAGCCGTAGTCCAACCGGTATCATCCTTTCCCCGTGCAGACTGCCAATGCCCCCAGAAAAGATCGCTTTGGCAGTCCGAATTATAGGAATTGGTCGGGTCATTGTCTTTATAATAAATTATCGGATCTCCGTTCCAATGGGAGAAAAAGTTCAAATTGGCATACAATCCGTTCACATTAGCTTGCGCCAAAGCGGCGTCCTGCCATACAGCATCTTCGGTTATCAGATCCAACGGCTTTTTGTCAAGGACATCTTCGCAGGATGTCAGGAAAGAAATGCCTAAAACGACACCTATGGCAATCAGGATATTATTATATATTTTCATGGCTCAACTGTTTTAAAATCCGAAATTAAGTACTAAAGAATAGGTTCTGGTGATAGGGTATCCGAAATTGTCGACATTGCCTTGTTCCGGGTCCAGATAGTAATCATTTGCTTTGGATATGGTTAACAGATTCTGTCCCACCAGCGAAAGTGTCAGGTTAGAGACCCAAGGAACATTCTTCAAGAACTTATATTTGAAGTCGTATCCCAATTGGAGACTCTTCAAGCGTATATACTTACAATCCACTTCCCAAAAGTTTGATGCCTGGCCGTTATTCGCCGCTCCCGAACCGGTATCCGGTATAGGATAACGTGCGCCCGTGTTTGCCGGTGTCCAATAATCCAAATCGGAATTGAATCTTATACGGCTAAAACCAATGGCCATGCCTTCCGTCCCGATTAATTTGTAATTCTTTCCAGAGCCCTGGATCAATCCGTTCAAAGAGAATCCCTTATAGCCCAGATTGAAATCAATGCCATATTGCAAAATCGGTTTCTTCGGCATGTTGTTATAGACCTTGTCGTCCGAATAGGTCTTGTCCGTATCGATTCGTCCGTCACCATTCACATCCACATAACGAAGATCACCGGTTTTCACATTGGTAGTCCATAAGGCATGAGGACTGTTCAACAGATCTTCGACATTCTGATACAAACCGTCATTTATCCATGTTCTGGTTCCATCAGACAAGGTTTTCCCGGCAGAACTGATCAGGGGATTTGATCTCGTCGCTTCATCTTCATTGATGGATTTCCACACTTCATCATAAAATGAAAGATTCATTCCCACTTCATATCTGAAATCATTAAAGGAATCTCTCCAGCGCAGGGTCATTTCACCTCCGGCTCTTCTAAACACATCATCGGACATTACTTTGGGGAGACTTGTTCCAAGAGGGGTCTTGTATATGTCATTCGGAGCCCTGAGATAGTTTTTTGTATCTTGTACAAAATAATCAAAAGTCGCACTCAAACGGTTCCCGAATAGTGACAAGTCCATACCCAGATTGGTTGAGCTTGTGGAATACCATGTCAGATCGGGAGAAATAAGTCCGGGAGTATTGATGGATGGCGCACGTTCACCATTGATGTCGAAGGCGGCAGAGCCTAAGCTCCAGTTGGAATAATAGGCAAAGCGTTCACCGTCAATACCGGTCTTGCCCCATGACACTCTCAATTTGAATAGATCAATCTTCAGCTTTTCAGCCAACGGACGGATAAACGGTTCGTCCGACAGGACATATCCCGCAGAAACAGAAGGAAAGTATCCGTATTTGTTTCCGGCAGAGTAATTGTCGCTACCGTCAATACGTAGGCTGGCACCCACAATATAACGTCCCATATAGTCATAGTTGAAAACACCGACATATCCCAATCTTCCCCGCTCTTCACTCGAGCCTCCATTTGTCATGGTAGTTTCAGGACCGGCAAAAATCTGATCGACAGAAGAAGTCAGATAATCTGTTCTTCCCGCATTTAACTTTTCGGTATAAGATTCTGTCTGATTATAAAAGAAAGAAAGTCCCAATGTATGTTTCCTGGCAAACGTATTCTGATATTGCAATCCAGCATTGAACTCATATGACCAGTAGCTGCTTTTTACCATACTCAATGATGGCTTGGCCGTTGCAGGCTGTATGCTTCCGTCTGCCCGATAAGAGGGAACATATGCATTGTCCCACTTTTTCTCGTTATAATTGCCCGTTTTGTAGTTGCCGACGAATAAGGCTTTCAAACCTTTTACGCCAAATACGTCCCACTCCAGATTCACACGGTTATTCATTATAGGTTCGTTGGATTTATTATATCCGTTATCCGGATGCAGATACAGATAAGAAAATTCCGCACCTGTCGCGTATGTGCCGTCAGAGTTATAGATTTTTTCAGTGGGGTATGATTTTACACGACGCATTATCTCGCCTTCGCTTCTTCCGCTTTTCCAGAGAAAAGAGTTCTTCATATCCAAACCGACTTTCAGCCCTATATTCCGAAAATAATGGGTTATATTCGCACCGATATTAGCCGCTTTATATGTGATTACCTCCTCGCCTGCAACGGGTTTTATCAATGAACCTTGATTATAGTATCCCAATGAAATGCGGAACTGTGTGTTTTCGTTACCGCCATCTATAGTTAACGAATGCCTGTCTGCTTGGGCAACTTTCCTCATGATTTCTTCCCGCCAGTTCACATTCGGATAATTGTCCGGATCTGAACCTGTACGATAGGCTTCCAAGACTTCCTCCGAATAAGTGGGCGTATACCCGTATACCCTATCCAGATAATTGCGCGTCATTGCCAAATCATACGAACTTATGTTTTCTTTTGCTTTGGTAGGATTGGTGAATTGATGGTCAAGCGTATAGTTTATATGTGTTTTCCCTATGGTTCCGGTTTTGGTCTTCACCACTACAATACCATTCCCTGCCAATGCTCCATACACGGCTGCCGAAGCGGCATCCTTCATAAGGGAAACAGATTCGATATCTTGGGAATTCAAACGGTTGAATGCTGTTGCATCTTGTACGATACCGTCTATTACATACAAAGGTGCATCATTGCCACGGATACTGATACTGGGAGTAGAACCCGGCATACCAGAAGAATTGGTAATGAAAGCTCCGGGAGTCCTACCCTGCAGGGCTGAAGCAATGTTGGTGTATCCTCCCAAATCCTTTATCGGTTTTATATCTACGGAAGTCACGGCATTGGTCAGTTTCTTTTTTACCACCGAACCATAAGCCACCACAACCACTTCATTCAAAGTCTCCGTGTCTTCTGTCAGAATAATCCTGACCGGTTTGCCGCTCTCAAATGGAAGTTCTTGTGTCTTATAACCGACAAAGGATATAATCAAAGTACCATTAGGTACATCTTTCAATTCAAAGTTACCGTCTAAATCACTGACAGTACCTTTGGATGTGCTCCCCTTTACTACTACGCTGGCACCAATAATAGGTTCACCATTAACGTCCACCACTTTCCCTTTCAGAGTACTTGATTGCATCAAGATCTCCACCTCATGTACATCTGCATACATCATAGTCGCATTACCCGCTAAAAGGGCGGAAACAACCATTGCAGAGGACAAAATTCTTTTCGATGAGAATTTAAAGAATCCTTTTTTCATAAAATATTATTTTTGATTAACTATATGGTTATCCGAAAAATCTCCAAACAACCTTTTTGCGATGGCTAAATTAGACGGTTGCCATAAAAAAGAAAGGGGAAAAGTAGTCATAAAAAGGGGGAAAATCGTCATAAGCAAAAAAACGGCTACCAAGGTTTTATGGTAGCCGGAGTACAATCCAGATGCAGAATTTGCACCTCATTTTGAACGAAAAACAGACTATAATTGCGATATATATTGTTTCGGTGAGACTTTCATCTTGCGTTTGAATGAGTCCCGGAAGTTTTTTAAATCATTGAAGCCACACTTCACACAGACGGTGCTGATATTCGTCTCCCCTTCTTTAAAACACTGTACCGCTTTAAATATACGGTATTCATTGATGAATTCAATCACTGACATCCCGGTAACCGCTTTTATCTTTCTATAAAGAGAAGAATGGCTCATACCCAACTGATCTGCCAAAAACATGACATCAAAATTTCCATTGGTCAAATTATCATCAATAACCTCTTTGCACTTCAACAAAAAACGTTGTTCTTCTTTTGTGTATTTCTTTTCGTTTTTGGATATCATATTGACCATTTCCACAGATTCTGTCCTTGCCAACAGATGGTCAATGCGCTTTCTCAGGTATCTCAAAGAAATTGGTTTGGTCAAATAGGCATCCGCCCCACTGTCAAATGCGGCCATCTTGTCTTCTTCCGAGGTCTTGGCAGTAAACATGATAACCGGTATATGGGACAGTTTTTTATCGCTCTTTACGATAGAGAGAAATTCTGCCCCGTCCATTTTAGGCATCATTATATCGCAGATAATGATATCAGGCAAGGATTCCTGTACGATAGCCAGTCCGTCCAGTCCATTGCCGGCCTTTAAGATTTTGAAATCTTCAATCAGGAAACGTTCCAATATCTCCACCGTTTCTTTCTCATCATCGATGATAAGCACCGAATGTGCGGTTGCCGGAGACTGTACCGAAACCGCATCCCGTCCCGATGGTTGTTCCGCTATTGCCTCATCTACAATAATGGAAGAGGAAACTGCCATTTCCTGTTCCTCCACATCCGGTTTTGGCATGCTGAATATGAATTTCGAACCTTGTTCGGGAGTGCTTTCCACTTTCACTGTTCCACCGTGAAGTTCCACCAGATGTTTCACAAATGACAAGCCAATACCGTCTCCGGCTACAGAAGTCCTGGACGGGTCAACCTGAAAGAAACTGTCGAAAATCGCTTCATGATATTCCTTCCCGATACCAATTCCATTGTCCTCTACTGTGAAGACAACAGTGGAACCGACTTCATCAATTGAAAAAATGATACGTCCCCCTTCAGGGGTATATTTGAATGCATTCGAAACCAGATTGGATAAGATGGATTCCAATTTTCCCGGATCAAAATCCAAAAAGATTACGGCCTTTGAAGGTTGAAAATAAAACATGATTTCCTTCTGCAAACAAAGTGCTTCATAATCCACAGTCAAAGCCTTACAGAATGCCACTACATTTTGTCGCTGAAGCTCCAGCTTCAGCTTGCCTGACTCCAGTTTCCTGAAATCGATGATACGGCTGATCAGTTTGTTCAGACGCATCGCATTGCGATACATCGCGGTCAGGTATGATTTCGGGACTTGCACCGGAGTCCTTCCCGAAGCCAACAACTCTTCCAGCGGGGCTGTAATCAAAAAGACGGGCGTACGCAGCTCATGGGTGATATTGGTAAAAAAGTTCAATTTAGCCTCGTTTATTGTCTTTGCCGTATTCTTTTCCAGTTCTTTCAAACTGACCATGTGTTTAATGTCCAGTTCATGCCGGTAAAACCAGAAAGCCAGGAATACGACACCAAGAATCGTCATTCCCCATAAACAAAGAGCCCATCCGGTTTTCCACCAGGGAGGAGTAATCACAACCTGCAGGCATGAAACATTTTTGCTCCACCTTCCATCATTGTCTGAAGCACGGACATAAAAATGATACTTCCCCGGAGGCACGTTTGTGTACGTTATCTTCCTGTCATGAGAAATATCCTGCCAGCCTTGTTCAAAATTATCCATATAACAGGAGAACTTGACCTTGCCGGAAGAAATCAGCTCCGGTGTCGAGAAATGGAGGGTAAAGAAATTCCGGTCATGAGGCAGGCGGATCTCCTCCGGATGCTCACCGTAAAGAGGCATTCGCTTCTTGTCTTTGTTCAATAGCTCAAGCTCCGTAAAATAAACACGGTTGGACTCTGTCTCATACCTGACATCATCAGGTTCAAACCAGACCAGTCCTCCTACAGCACCAAAATACAATCTGCCATCCTGTGCGGAACAAGCATTATAATTGAACTGCATAAACGGCAGGTTGTCTTCCCGTCCGAAACGAACAAATGTCTCGTTCCCGGCATCATAACGGAACAACCCGTTCCCCGTACCAAACCAGTAAAAACCGGAGTCGTCTTCCTGGATACTGACAATGTTCCGTTCCGTCAGCCCGTTCGCCGCACCGTATGAAGTAACAGTATCGGAGGTATCATCCAGCTTGTATACTCCCGAATATTCGGTTGCAAACCAAAGATGATGTTTGGAATCAAGATAAATATAACGGATACTGTTAGCAGCGATGGGGGTGGTTTCAGATTCCTTACAGTAATGCTTAAGAACCGAACGTGTCATCCTGTCCAGCCTGTAAATTCCGCTTGAAGTGGTACTGATCCAAACACTATTCTCGTCAAATCCGATTCCGGAGCCTCCGACTCCATTCAATTCATCAATGAAGGTAAAGGTTTCCGTGGCCTTATTGAACAAACAGATATTTTCTCCTATAATCCATAAGCAGCCGTGGTTATCATCCTTTATTTCCCAAATGCGATTGGAGTTGTTTTGCACATTGGCTGATGGAAGTGTAAAGGTCTTAAAAGTGTGTGAAAGTGGAGAATAACGGCATAATCCTTTCCCGTAAATTCCCAACCAGATGTATTGGTTGTCTCCACAAACCGAAAGAATATGATTACCGGCGATATCACTGTTGGCTGTTGTGTAAACGGATGTCTTGTCTGTTGCGGTATCATATATATTCAACCCTCCGCCATCCAGACCGACATACAACTTACCTTTCATTGAGAAAACAGCCGTTACCACTCCTTGTGTCAAATGTCGGTCTGACACCGTCAGAAACTTGAACCATTCATAACGTGCAGAAGACAAGTTGAGTCCTCCACGGTATGTCCCGATCCAAAGGTTGGCGTCACGGTCTACGAACAAGGAATGAATGGCGTCACTACTTATATCACTGTTCAAAGGGGTAAAATGGACCATTCTGCCACTGTTCAAAACAAACAACCCATTACCATCGGTTCCGAAATAGGTGTCCTCACCACAATCAATGACTGTTTTTAAGTCGGAAGGAACCGGTGCATCCGTTTCCTCAAATTCCAAATTCTCATTAATTCTAAAAGTCCGGCTGGAATGCCCTATACCGGCCCCCACGTACACGATCCCGGAATTCCTACTATAGAATAAGACATTGTCATCCGAATCTCCCCAGTCGAAATCCAACCTGCTGACAACCGTCTCTTTTTTCGGATCCACCAGCAACAGGCCATTTTTTGTCTGCACCAGCAACAATTCTCCTTTATAGACAGCCATGGACAGACAAGGTGTGCTGTTGTCATAATTGCATGCCTTAAACGTACGTGGTCCGACAAGGAGCGACAACTCGCGTTGCAAGTTCAATACATATACTTTATTTCCAATACGGATTATTCTATTTATAGCGTTCTTTATTATCCGCTTTTCTCCAGTAGGAAGCTGTTGATAGCAAGGGTAAAAGGCATGTTCCCGATAAGAATAGAAATTTACACCTTTTTGTGTTCCGATCCACAGTCCGTCGTCATCTGCCTGTATAGCTTCTACATGATTGTCCACGATAGACATGTTATCGTCCGGATCATTCCTGAATACACTAAAGTTCACGCCGTCAAACCGGCACAATCCGTCGAACGTCCCCAGCCAGATAAACCCTTGTTCATCTTGCGTAATACATTTCACCGTGTTATTGGATAAACCATTTGAAAGGTTCAATACTTTAAAATGCCTGGCATGAAGCGAGGAAGACACGGTCAGGAACAACAGAATAACAAAATGCTTGAATATATCTGTCAGATGTTCTTTCATATTATTAGTCTATATTAGATATACACAAAGATAAATAATTCTCAAATGTAAACCGATAAAATATGAGAAAAGAGAGAAAAATCGTCAAATATAGGAAGATATTCATCATACATGGTTATTCACTTCATTTTTTAGAACATAAATAACTTGTTGAGTTCAGCACCTTAAATCCTGCCGTATTCCAATTCTCTTTTTCCCTTATAACGATTTTCCCCTTTTTATTATCCCGTCAGTAACTTCACCTTGCCGGATTCAGGGTGCGAAGCTACGTCCGGGTCCCCTAAAAATCTGCAAGCCCGCTTCGCGCCCTACGGGTTTTGGCGAAAATTTTTCAATCCGTCCAGCGGGGCGGTTGAAAATTTTTCACCAAAAGCCTTGCATATTTTCTCCCCGTCCGTAT
>Ga0129317_1000697_pt1 | contig 31635 bp, 15 predicted proteins | sample Cm1ome_FD_94430 | JGI IMG/M metagenome (GOLD analysis project Ga0129317, IMG submission 94430) | Eastern black-and-white colobus group fecal microbial communities from Wisconsin, USA - Cm1105 metagenome | ecosystem: Host-associated > Mammals > Digestive system > Large intestine > Fecal | place... | reverse complement strand
GATAAGCATATTTCAGACCTAATTCCTGCTTGAATGCCATGTTTCCAAGCTCCGAGGCGGTCAATCCTTTTTTTGTACCGGTCTCAGGTTCCTGGACATTTACTGATTCAACAGGGATATCATCAAGGATATTCGCCTTTCTCTCCTCTTCCGATAATGGCTCACACTTTCTCTTTATCATCATCATCAGAGAATAAACTGTGTCTCCTGGACCGATCTGCTCAAATACAGGCTCGTTTTCAGCGAGGAGATATCTAATACTTTCCACCCATCTGACACCATGCGACATCTGCTCTCTCAGGGTCTCCTTTAAGCGCAGATCATCATACGGACGAGCGGTATAGTTTGAGATAACAGGTATCTGAAGCTTGTTGAAAGTCATCTTATCAAGGTATTCCGCAAACTTATCCTGTGCCGCCTTCATGTATTTCCCATGATGGAAAGCACCGCTCACATTCAGAACAACATATTTTCTTGCACCTGCGTCCATATATAGCTGCTCCGCTGCGATGATATCATCTCTTTTTCCGGAAAGAATTACCTGAACAGGAGAATTGATATTGGCGATCTGCAGATCTGTCAGACCGTTTTCTGTAAGGATATTGCTGATAGTCTCCTCATCAAGACCTATGACTGCCGCCATTGCACCGCCCTTTATCTCTGACATGAGCTGACCGCGTATCTTTACAAGTCTGAGGCCGTCCTCGAATGAAAATGCTCCTGCCGCAAATAATGCATCATACTCGCCAAGACTGTGACCGAGAACAAAATCAGGCTTTCTGCCTGTCTCCTTTATTTTCTTCAGGTAGCTCAGCGCATTGACCACATAAAGTGCAGGCTGCGTATAATTTGTTTTGTTCAGATTTCCCTCGCTGTCGTTCAGACAAAGGTCCCTGATGGAATATCCCAAAACCTCATCAGCGCGCCTTACATATTCGGGGAATTCATCAAACAGTTCCTCACCCATTCCTTTTTTCTGCGAGCCCTGTCCGGGAAATGCATATATCAGTGTGTCTGACATTTTTCTATTCCTTTCCGTATAGTTTTCTTTTTCCACCATATTAAGCTTGATCTTTTCATAGTTATTCTTGAAGCTTTCTGAAAAATCACGCATTATGGAAGCCATTGCCACGATATCTGTCGCAGTATCCCTGCGCTCGTTATATCTGATGAAGTTCGCCATCGTACCTGTAAAGCACAGATCAACATACTGTTTAGGTCCTGTTTTTTCGGCAGCTTCAAAAGCCTTCTTGACCTGCATGGGTTTTACAGGGATGTCAAGCATATGTTCAAAATCGATGCTATTTGTTATCTCTCCCGTAAGGCAGGAAATAACCGGTATCTTTGGCACTCCCACAGAAATTGTTCCGTTAAGCTGCTTCATTGCGTCCCTTGATCTCATACACATTGACGAGTGGAACGGATAGCTGACCTGAAGCTCCTGAAAAATAACACCTTTTTGCTTCAGGAATGCTGTAACATCTGCTGTTTTATCCTGTGCCGCCGAAACTATAAAATTACCGCTGTAGTTAACGCCTGCAAGCTCGCAGTTAAGCTTCAGCTCATTATTTTCATAATAAAACGACTTGTCAGCAAAAACAGATATCATTCTGCCGTATTCAACTGTTTGCTGAACTGTCTGAGCGTGTTTTATCACGAATCTCAGTGCATCTTCCGCCGAAACAGCCCCGGCAACCGCCAGAGCAACTATTTCACCAAGACTGCACCCCATTACATAATCGGGCTCGACGCCTTTAGATCTCATTACCTGAGCAAGTGAATACTCGGTCATGAATATGGCAGGATGAGTTGTTCCGAGATCTGTAAGATCATCTGTTTTTCGGTGCTCTTCGTCATATAACCTGTCTATGACCGAAAAGCCGCATTCCTTTCTGACGATATCGTCCAGCCGAAGCATATTCTGTCTGAAAACAAGGTCTTTACTGAACAGATCAGCTCCCATATGGTAATAATGAGTTCCCTGCCCTGCAAACATAAAAACAATAGATTTATACATCTTTTCTTCCTTTTCATGTCATAAACAATAGATTATTCTGAGAATTCCTTTATAAACTCCTTTACATCAGCAACTATCTTTACATCTGCAATATTGAATATAGGAGCATTCTCATTATTATTCACTGCTATTATCTGTCTTGAATTCCTTATTCCAACAAGATGCTGGTTAGCTCCCGATATACCGAATGCTATGTAGATATCCGGCGCTATGCTGCGTCCCGACTGGCCCACCTGATACTTTTTCGGCAGCAGACCGTCATCAACGACACATTTTGTTCCCACGACAACAGCATTGTATTTTTTCCCTGCCTGACAAATCAAATCAAAGGTCTCTTTATCCTTTACTCCTCTGCCAACACCGAATACAATTTTTGCATTGTCCAGATCAGCGCTGTTTTCAATCTCTCTTTTAACGCAGCTTATAACTTCATATCTATCATCTGTATTGAAACTGCCTTTATAATCCCATTTTCTTATGCTGAGTTCTTTTACTTCATTTATCACATTCTCTACAAAAGCATTCTTCTTTACTGTACAAGTACAGCACTGAGAATCGATACAGATTATCCGAGCCTGCACGGAATCGCTCATAGCCGCTCGTTCAAAGACAAATCCGTTTTCATCTTCAAAGCATATATCGATACAGTCGGCAGTCAGACCGACTTCAAACCTTGAGGCAAAGAACGAAGAAAGAGTTTTTGAAAAATCAGAGTTTGTAAACATTATGACATCAGCACCAATAGAACTGTATATATCACTCAGTATATCCAGCCAAAGCCTCTCGTCTTTAGTCTCGCAATGCTGATAGACGACCTCATCTGCGCCGTATAATGCACACCTTTTCAGCTCATCTTCTGAGGTATTTCCTAAAAAAATCACCTGAACGCAACCATTGCTCTCTTTGCTGAGCTGATACGCCTTTGAAATAAGTTGTCCTATAAAGCTGTCCACATGATCAAAGGCGTCACATACGACCCAAATATTTCTTTTATCCATATGTCACCTCAATTACTGCTGTAAAAGCTTCTTAACGTGATCAGCTTTTTCTTTAATACTGCCGCCGACCTCGATACTTTCTTTCTTATAAATGATATTTACGGAATTTATGACCTTTGTTTTTGAGCCCGCTGCTCCGCAATCAGTCTGAGCTATCCCCAGTTCTTCCGAGCTTATGATCTTGTATTCCCATTTCTGAGCTCTTTTAAGTGCAATGATATTCAGATTAGATGCATATGTGAGGAAACTGTCCACACTTAGCAGGAAAGGATATCTGCATCTGACAGTCATTTCGTGCCCTTCATCTTTTTTCACGATAACAGCTGAATCATGACCGAAGCTTTCTATATCCGCTACGGATGAAAAATAAGTGATCCCGAGCTTTTCGGACAGCTCCGCAGGCACCTGACCTGTTTCGCCGTCTATAGCATGTCCGCCGCATATGACTGCATCCGCATCGGGAATATACTTTTTTATTGCCGCAGAGAGAGTTTTTGTTGTCGCAATGGTATCTGCCTGAGCAAACTTAATATCGTTCAGCCAGTATATATCATCGCAAACCAGTGCCTTGCTTCTTACAAGTCCTTCTCTTGCGCTCTCTCCGCCCATGCAAATACCGATAACACTGATATCAGTGTTTTTTTTGAGCTTGGCAAGCTTCTCGAGCACAAAAAGATCGTAGGGATTGATGATAAGACCGCTTCTTTCTGCATCAATAAGCTTTCCGGGCACCATTTTAAGGCAAACGACTATTTTAATCATTTATAATGACTCCCCGTTTGTTGTAAAGTTATAAATGGTGTTCTTCTGCATTTCATTTGTTCCCGAATAGATACTGCAGGCAAGCGCATCACGCAACTCACGTTCAATGTCATATTCCTTGGTATAGCCATATCCGCCGAAGATCTGCATTGCGTCACGGCAGGTCTTTATGTATGCCTCGCTCACATATAGCTTGAATATAGAAGTATCGATAAACGCAGTCTTCATATTATCCTTCAGATCAACTATACGGTCAAGCATAGCTCTTGACATCTCGATCCCTACCTTCATATCTGCTATTTTATGAGAAACAGCCTGATAATCTCCGATAGGTCTGCCGAACTGCTGTCTTGATCTTACATGTTCGATACATCTTTCCATGACTCTTCTCATTGCTCCGATATGGGGAACGAACTCAAAGCACCTTTCCCATTCGAGAGCCATTGTCATTATAAGGGAACCGAAATTGTACCTTCCCAGAACATTCTCCTTCGGAATCATACAATTATCAAATACGATCTCCGAGGTCGGGCATGAACCCAGTCCCATTTTTTCGATATCCGCGCCTATCTTCACGCCCGGGAACTCCTTTTCCACAACAAAGGCTGTGAAGCTTTTGTTATTTCCTTCTCCCGTACGCGCAAAAACAATAAAGATGTCCGCAATTGGTCCGTTAGAGATAAAAGCCTTGCTGCCGTTAAGTATATAACCGTCATCTGTTTTTTCTGCCCTTGTGACCATGCTAAGAGCGTCGGAGCCCGATTCAGCTTCGGTTATACAGATAGCTCCTATCCTTTTTCCTGCGGTCATATCACAAAGATACTTATCCTTGAGCTGTTCAGAGCCGTAAAGATATATCAGGTTCTGAGATACCCAGATATGATTGTTCACCACAAAAACGAACCCATTGTTCTTACAGCTGTATCCAAGGTTCTCAAAGACCGCCGCTGCTGTACGATAGCTTTCTCCGAGTCCGCCGTACTTTTCATCGACAGTTATACCAAGCAGTCCGAAGTCTGCGATCTTTTCCCACATCTCTGGTGAGAACTTTTCAAGATACTCGGGATCATTCAGATTATTCTCAGCAAATTCCCTGACTGCCTCTATAAGCTGCATTTCTTCATTTGTACTCATATTGCTCCTCCAAAATCAAAACTCTATATCAGCATCAACGTCGATATAATCGGGATATTTAAAAGGCTTTTCGGCTTCTGAAACAAGCTGTATAACGTCACCGTTCTTCGATATCTCCCTGAATCCCGTAAACTTGTATGTAACGTACATGATCCTGTTACGATCAGTAGAAATAAAATCTGCATAAAGCTTAACATTTGAATCCATTGCAGAATTCACGATATACTTCAGAAGGACAGAGCCTACTCCCTTTGACATAACTCTGCAGGACATAAGGAGCATTTTAAGATGCCATTTGCCTTCTTCCTTTTCAATAACAGATACTCCAATTTTTCCGTAGTCACCATATTTATCGGTAAGCTGAACAACAATTACTTCATACTTATCAGAGCCTATCATTTCGTTTAGTTCATCAAAGGAATAGACAGTACCTGTCGAATTGAGCTGATGTGTCCTTACAGTAAGCTCCTCAACTCGTTTAAGGTCTTCCTTTTGCGCTCTCCTTATTATGAAACGCATCCCCAGAGTACTGAGAAATTCCTCAGAAGTACCTTCAAATCTTGATTCCTCATCATTTCTGACTATATCATTCATGTAAAGATGACGTCTGTTTTTAGAATCTTCGGTGATATACAAGGGTATGAATTCATCCATATCAGGAATAGCATCTGCATTCTCAGCATTGATGCAAAGAACTTCAGGGATATTGAAGCTAACCTCATCAAGCTCAAACTGCTGATCGTCAACAAAGGCGATAGCATCTATGCCGAAATTGAAAGACTTGCAGATAGTTCTGATGTTTTCTGACTTAGGATTCCAGTTTATCTGAGGATAGAGGAAGTACTCGTCTATACCGAACTCCTTCAGCTTTTCCATAGTATAACCAGCATCGTTTTTGCTGCATACTGACTGAAGTATACCTCTTTTGTCCAGCTCTCTGATAATATCAACTATATTAGACTTCAATGTGACCTCGCCCTCTGTCAGTGCTCCGTCCCAGACAGTGTTGTCAAGGTCCCATACAACACATTTTATCTTTCCCATTTACGCTCTCCTTTTACATACATACTATAATCATATAACAACCGCACCTAATGCTTTTGTCCGTCAGTAGTATCAGTAATACTCAAAAAATCCTTTGCCGCTTTTTCTTCCGAGGAGCCCGCTGTCCACCATTTTTCTCAGCAGAGGCGAGCATCTGTACTTGGGATCCTGATAATTCTGATAAAGCACATTAAGCGAGTACATTACAGTATCAAGCCCTATAAGATCAGCAGTATGGAGCGGTCCCATGCTGTGATGGAAGCCTTCGGTGAATATCTGATCTATCTGCTCAGGCGTTGCAACGCCCTCCATAACAAGGTTTATAGCCTCGTTCATGAATAAATGGGACAATCTGTTCGATACGAATCCGACACTGTCATTTATAACGGTGCAGTCGATCTCTATCTCCTTCAAGAAGCTTTTCACCTTTTCAATAGTATCATCAGATGTAAAATTACCCTTTATGACCTCGGCAAACTTCTGAAGTGGTACGGGATTCATAAAATGTACACCGATGACATTTTTGGAATTACCAAGCCACTTTGCTATCTTGGTTATTGAGATACAAGAGGTATTCGCCATGCAGATACAGTTTTCAGATACTATATCGCTCAGCTTCCGGTACACCTCATACTTCATATCCTCATTCTCCGGGATATTCTCGATAATATGATTACATCCGCTTAATGCAGAATAATCATCCGTCACGCTGAGCAGACTCAATGCATGAGCTATATCTGTATTATCCTTATTGGTGATCCTTGCGATCATCATATTCCTCTGTATCCTGTTTTTCACGCTGTTCACTACAGAAGCATCGTTATCCACAAGTATAACTTCTTTATCATAGCATATCATTTTCTGAGCTATGCCCATTCCCATTACGCCAGCTCCGATTATACCGACTTTCTTGACTTCCATCTTTCTCCTCCTTGATCGTTTGTCACAGCATAGTACAGCTGTATCACTTAAAATCAAATATATTGTTCTGATTTGCCCTTTGCCTGAAAGCAACAAACTGATCCATTCTTTCAATGGAAAAATAGATGTTGCTTTTATATAGCTCTCTGATAGTCTTGCCGAAGCTGCTTCCATATGAATGAGCGGGAAATACCTTTATATCTTCATCAAGACCTTTAAGTCTCTGAACGCTCCTGTACATCTCATACGGATCTGCGCCGTCTCCAAAGCATATCCCGCACCCCTCTATGAACAACGTATCGCCCGTAAAAAGCGCACCGTCCACAAGATAACAGGTACTTCCTTTTGTGTGCCCGGGGGTTACCAGACAGTTTATTTCAAGACTGCCGAGAATAATAGTTTCATTATCTCGGAAAACGCTTTGACCTGTACAGCGGTAATCATAGTATCTTGCCTCTTCGGCTGAAATATAAACGCTTGCATCGTATTCCGCAATAAGCCTGTCCACTCCGCAGACATGATCCATATGTGAATGGGTCAGCAGTACCGCATCCAGTTTATAATCTGTATTCAACAGAAAAAGCTCAAGATCGGAAGTATTCCATGAAGGATCTATGATACCGACCTTTCCCGTCGAATCATCTATTATAATATACGAATAATTGATCATCCCCATATATGATGACCGTATCATATATACTCTCGATTTTGAATAATATACAAGTTTCATATTTCTCACTATCGTCCGATGTTTTATTCATTCTTGGATTTTAAACTATCAACCATCGATATTTTAAATACTCTGCGTACACTGATAAACTTTGATACCTCATATGTCAGAAGGATTATAAGAAAACCTATCAGCACATTGTGCGAATAAAGCTTTACAGGAATAACTGCATTCATACTTTCACCCAGAATATCGAAAAGCTGCTTGATAAGATACTTTATTATCGGGACTGAAAGCAGGTATGCCGCGATGACAATAAAGATGTTATATCTTATCATAAGGGAGATGATTTTTTTATTATGATATCCGAGGACTTTCATCATTGAGATATTGTTTTTGTTTTCTTCCACAGATATAGTGATAATGATATTGATGACCACAACACCTATTATGAAAGCAATGATACTTACAATATTTATCAATGACTTGAATGTCTTGGTATACTCCTTATATCCCTTCTGCTGATCGTCAGCATCAAGAACGTTGAGTATCTTTGCCTTATCGATATTGAGCTTGTCATTGGATATAAGACTTATATAGCTGCCCTCAGGATATTCATTGATCTCGTTAAACTGATCGATAGGCATATATATGTAATAGTTATAATCCTCAGCTATCTTATCGATCTCGACTTCTATCTCTTTACCGGTGAGCTTATTCTCGGCATAAAGGAGATCGCCTTCCTTTATGTTTAACTTTTCAGCTATGCCGCTTGAGATAACAGTATTAGAGAGCTTGATCCTCTTTCCGCCCTCATCCTTGAACTTGACAAGCTTTGCTTTTGAATCTATTCCAAAAATCGTAATAGTCACTTCTTTGCCGTAATCATCTTCTACAGCGAATTTTGAGAAATTCTGTCTCTCGCCCTTTTCAGGCTGATCGACCTGTATAGAGTTGAAGTAATAATTGTACTGATTGACATATGTTCCCTTCATACTATCATACATATAGCTTACCGAATCATTGGCAGTAAAGCCGAAAAGAAGCAGCAGAGAGGCAAAGAGTATGCTTACAAAAACGATAAGACAACGCCTGATATTACGCAAAACCTCCCTGAGCGTGAACTTCAGGTCAAAGCTCATATTCTTAAACTTCAGCAGTTTCTCAAGTATACCTATATTTTTCTCCTTTGACACATTTCTCATAAGATTGACAGGGGTCAGCTTCAGTGCGGAAAGAATAACAAAAAGGGTCACAGGGATCATAAAGATATACGGAAGGATAAGGCTGATCAGCAGGTATTTGGGGTCTACCTTGCTGAGTACGCCCGGCATACTGTATTTATTCTCAAACACCATGCCGATCACAGTCTTGGAAAACGGTATTCCCAGTATGGTGCCCAGCAGACCACCCACAAGAGAGATAAATATGGGAAACGCAAGGTATTCGCCTACTATCTTACGCTTATTGTAGCCTATTGCAAACAATGTACCAATCATTGTATACTCCGTTCGGATTATCCTCCAAAGGAATACCGCCACGAGAAGGCAGCATATGATGAGTATCACTGTCGGCACCAGTCCCGAGCACTGTATAAATGTGGTTATATCACCGTCGATGGTGGTTATCCTGACATTATCCTCTGCAAGTCGGTAATCAAGGACGATATTATCCGAATTAAGATCAGCTTTTATCTCATCCAGCACATCTTCATCAGTATCATCATTCCTTCTCAGCATATAGTAATCATAACCGTCTTTTATCTTTGCAATATCATCCTTGGACATTATTGCGATACCGAAGGTCTTATGATTGACTACCATATCACTGTCGGTCTTGAGCATAAACAGATAGTCAGGCTCTGCCATAAAGCCTTTGATCTTGTATTTCTTTGAATACAGAGTTATCTCATCACCGGCCGAAAGCTTATGAGCATCAGCATATAGCTTATCCACAAGTATCTCTCCGGATTTTGAGATATCTTCTCCCGAGATCACCTCATATTTATTGATCTTTTCAGTAGCTTCAAGTACTCTTACTGTGTCTCCGTCTTTTTCATAATTCGCGATCTTTCTTTTTTCGATAACGACATCATATTTTGATTCAAGAGCACTCATTCTTTTTTCACTGAGAGGTTCCTGCAGAGTAAAATTAACATCCTCCTGACAGCATCTTGATCTGAAATCTTTTATCTCCTTATCAAGATTGCTCGCTGAAACATTGAATGAAGTGTAAAGCATCGAACCAAGCAATACAAGGATAACTACGCCGATATATACAAGTTTATTATCAAAAATAGTTCTTAACACTTTACGATGAAGAACCGGTATAAAATGAGGAATCTTTCTTACCATTCTATCATCTCCACACTCTTAGGATTCTCGTTGATACGTTCCTCGGCGATCGTACCGTTTTTGATGGTTATGACCTTATGAGCCATTTCGGCTATAACCGGATTATGCGTGATAATGATAACATTTGTCCTCTGTTCCGCATTAAGTCTTTTGAGGACCTTCATGACCTGAATCGACATTTCAACATCCAACGCACCGGTCGGCTCATCGCACAGCAGCATTCTCGGCTTCTTTACTATAGCTCTCGCAATAGAAACACGCTGCTGCTGACCTCCGCTGAGCTCCTTGGGGAAACGGTCCTTCATCTGCCACATATCCACTGCCTCAAGCGCGTTCATTATCTCACGATAATTCCTTCTTCTCTTCAGTATTTTGTTTTCATTGGGATTACCTGTAAGATTTGCAGCTACCTCAACATTCTCATATACAGTCAGGTTAGGGATAAGATTATAAAACTGGAACACAAAACCGACTTTCTTCATTCTGTAATTAGTGAGCTGTGCGGAGTTCATCATGCTGATATCCTCACTGTCAACATTGATCACTCCGTTATCACAGTAGTCGATACCGCCAAGAATGTTCATCAGTGTTGATTTTCCCGAGCCGGAAGGACCGAGAATGACGGTTATCTTTCCGTCATCTATAGTCAGGGAGATATCTTTTAAGGCAAGATATGGAAGATCACCCGTAAAATATGTCTTTTCAATATTTCTGATGTAAATGAACGGCTTCCCGGCTGATTGCCTCTGATTATAATTCTGTTCTGTGCTGTCTGAATACCCCATCTGATTCCTGTCAGTATAATTCATCGGGTTAGGTGTGTAATAATATGATGCCATTTTTTCCTCCTTAATTGATCGTGCTGCTGTAATATGACTCTCGGGAGCTCATAATAATTCGCAGCATCATCTTTGGTTTTATCATTTCTATGGAGAGCCGCGACCTGCCGAAACCGCCGCAGCTCCCATAAAAATATGATATGATCGTTTGCTTTATCTATTGCTTCATTTTATGTCAAGTTCGTTTTTAAGATCTGAGTATATTGATTTAAGGAATTCATTCGGAACATTGATAAGATATTCAAGAATGGTCTGCAGATCAGAATGCATTTTTCTTACATCATCCTTATTCAGGAATTTCTGCTTGTATGTTGTCATAAGAGCTACCTGATCACTTGTCGGGAAAATATCGAATCTGAGCGGATATCCGAGTCTGAGGCAGCACTCATCAGAGAACGTGCTTTCCCTTGATACCTGCTTTTCCGCCTCAGAAAGCGTTACAACATTCTGATAGATGATGTAACAGTCAAATATCCTTTCATCACGATCATATCCTGACCACTGCGCTATATCAGATATGGGGATATTCTCAAACTTTCTCGTACTGCTCTGGTTGCTCATTATCTCCTTGCACCATGATACAAGCTTGACATCATCGGGGATATTTACTCTTAACGGGATTATATTAAGATTGGTACCGACTATGGATTCAACACCTTTCAGCTGTGCAGGTCTTCCGCTTACGAGGTTTCCGTAGCATATTTCTTTTTTGCCTGAATACAATGCAAGCAGCAGCGAGTATGCAGCCTGGAAAACAATATTCGGAGTAAGACCGTTTTTCTTCGCAAACATCTCGATAGCATTCTTCAGCATACCGTCTATGAAGGTACTGTATCTGAGGTAGCCTTCCTCGTCGTAAATCCGGCCGTGCTTGTATTCCTTTATGATCTCAAACTTTTTATATCCTGACATATAGCCCTTCCAGAATTTCTCGGCGGCTTCCATATCCTGAGAATTCACCCAACGGATAAAATCCCTGTACGAACGATGTTCAGGATAAGAGATCATTTCTACTCCGCTCGATACAGAATTGTATACCATGAATACTTCTTCCATTATCGTCCTGAGTGACCAGCCGTCTATACAGAGATAGCTATTGGTCATAATAAGCATATAATTGCCTTTTATATACTCTACTACACAGAGTCTGAACGGGCAGGGTCTGTCGGTCTCAAGTCCTCTTCTCTCGTCCTCAAGCAGATACTCCTTAACATGAGTATGCTGATCTTCGGGACGAACTTCCGTCAGGTCAATGTACCTGAAGGGAAGACTTGTTGTCTTGTGAACCACCTGTAACACCTTTCCCGGCTCGGGGCACCAGAATGATGTCCTCATTATGGGCGTCTTTGATGCTACATACTGGAAAGCCTTCTCGAAACCATCTATATCAAGGGCCTCGGAATGAGTCATTACCTTCTGCATTACAAATTCGCCGTACTCAGGCTCATTTGTGACTTTTTTGTACATATACATCTGGAACGGGCTCAGAGGATATGCATCTTCGATATCATCATCAAAATGAGCATTGATCTTTTCCTTTTCTTCGGGCGTCACCATAGACCATGGCTCAGCAATAATATCCTCGTCCTCATTTCCGTCGGATACAGCAGCTATCTTTGCAAGCTCCTCTATGGTTGGGTTCTGGAATACATCACTGGGAGTGATCTTTATACCTGCATTATTGATTCTTGAAACGGACCTGATACACAGAATCGAATCGCCGCCCATTTCAAAGAAATTGTTCCTGATACCGACTTTTTCGATGCCGAGTATCTCTGCCCATACCTGAGCGATCTTTTTCTCGATAGGAGTCGAAGGAGCTACATAACTTTCATCGTCAAGCAGCTTGATAGTGGAAGGATCGGGGAGCTTGCTCTGATCGAGCTTGCCGTTGGAGTTTACAGGGAAATCTGATACTATCACAAAGAACGACGGTATCATATACTCAGGGAGCTGGGATTTCAGCAGCTTGGTTACCTGAGGTACCAGCTGTCTTACTCTGTTGGACTCCTCGGGAGCATTTGCACAGGTGCGGATATCCTTTACGCTTGTCGCAGCTGATGTGATCACTTCATCAAGATCATGTTCATTGCTCATAAACAGGGCGTCATAACACTTTCTGTCATTTTCCGATATGAGGCAGATGCATTTCATATCCTTTTCCTTGGCGAGCCTTATGAGCGTATTAGGATCAATGGCTTTCTTGCTTCTTATGCTTATCTCCTGCTTCAATACACTTATCGGAACATTATCATCCATTCCTTCTGCCAATTCGGATATGAGCACATCGTCATCGATCCTGCTGTTGGAAATACCCTTTATCAGCAGAGCATTATCCTCGCATTTATCAAGCTCCTCCCTGATCATTTCCAGTGGGAGACTGAATGAACTGATATCCTTGACTACCGGCTTTTCTGCTGGCTCGGCATTTGAAAGAAGCACATCATACCTGAACTTTGACATCTCATTCAGATATGAGCCTCTTTTCAGCATTACTGCTGCATTTTTAAGTCCTTCTATGCTATCGGCAGCATATCTGAAGAATGCCGGACTTACGTTGAGTTCTTCTTCCTTCTCGATTATTCTCTGTACTCTTTCCTTATATACTATCACAGGAGTGGACGAGTGCATTTTGAACAGCTCCACTGAATGGTGGAAATCCGACAACAATTCATTGTTTCTCACATCACCGATGAATATATGACCGTTTTCGCTCAGTAAACCTGCAAGCTTGCTGAGCACATCGTACAGATAATGAACACTCGGGAAATACTGTACAACAGAATTGATAACGATCACATCAAGTTTTTTGTTTTCAAAAGCCGAGATATCATCAGCCGAACATTTATGAAGTTCAAAATCACATATGCCGTCTTTTCTGCCTTCAGCGCATCTTCGGATATAATCAAGTGAATTCTGAGATATATCTGTACCCACATATTCCGAACAGTGATCTGCCAGACGGAAGAACAATAGACCTGTTCCACATCCTATCTCAAGTATCCTGTCATGCTTGACACTTTTTATGGTGGTGACAGTTTCATCTGCCCATTCGATCATGTTCTCAAGTGGGAACGGCTCATTGGTATAGCTGCTGTTCCAACTAATGAAATTATAAAGCGGGTTATCAGACTGCTCCTTTTCATAAGCCATATCAAAAACATTTTTCCACTGATCTACCTGTGATTCGTCAAGAGCCTCATTGCTCTGTGATATCTCTTCTGTCCTTGGCTTGATATATGCAACCAGTCGCTGACCGATGGAAGCAGAGCCTTCAAGGTGACTCTGATTTATTCTTATATCCTTTACAACAACAACAGCATCCTGAACATCTTCATGAGCCGATATACATTTTTCGATCTCGCCAAGCTCTATTCTGAATCCCTTGATCTTGACCTGATTGTCACATCTTCCGATAAAGGCAATGTTTCCGTCAGGAAGGTATTTAACAATATCTCCTGTCCTGTAAAGCAGATCGCCCTGATCACCAAAGATATCCGGAACGAACTTCTCCTTTGTGAGCTCTTCACGGTTATGATATCCCTTACTGAGACAGATACCGCCTATATACAGCTCTCCGTGGACACCAATAGGAACCGGATGCATATTGTTATCAAGTATGTACAGCTTGCAGTTCGATATCGGCTTACCAATGGGAACCAGTTCATTGCTGCAGTCACGCGGACAGTGCCAGTAGGTCACATCTACAGCTGCTTCTGTCGGGCCATAGAAATTATGCAGCTCAGCTTTATCAAATAGTCTGTAAAATCGCTGCTGGAGCTCAAAGGGAAGTGCCTCGCCGCTGCATATCACCTTTTCAAGACTTCTGCACTTGTTCCTGTCAAGGCTCTCCAGGAAAACACGGAGCATCGAGGGAACGAAATGCATTATCGTTACCTTCTCTCTCTCGATAATATCCATAAGATAAATATTATCCTTATGGCCCTCCGGCTTCGCCTCGATAAGCTCGGCACCTGTAATAAGCGGCAGAAAGAACTCCCAGACCGAAACATCAAAGCTGTACGGAGTTTTCTGAAGTATCCTGTCCTCGCTTGTAACGCCGAGATATTCCTTCATCCAGAGGATACGATTGGTGATCGCCTTGTGAGTATTTATAGATCCCTTTGGCTTGCCGGTAGAGCCTGATGTATAGATCATATAAGCAGGGCTCTCAGGCGTAAGCACGACATCTTCGATATCATTTCCGGGCATCGTTTCCACAGAACTCCATCCGCTGTCAAGCGAGATACATCTGCTGTCATCTATGCCGAGCATACTTCTGTGTTTGTCTACTGTTACCATAAATGCAAAATCCGAATCATCTATCATGTATAAAAGACGATCTTCGGGAAGAGTAGGATCAAGCGATACATAAGCATTGCCCGATTTAATAATAGCAGTCAGTGCGATCACCATTTCAAGCGAACGCTCAAGGCACACACCTATGAGGTTCTCAGTACCGCTTACTCTTGATCTGATATATCTTGCAAGCTGATTTGCTCGTTTGTTCAATTCAGCATAAGTCAGCGTTTCCCCCTCAAAGCGAACAGCTGTTTTATCTCCATACTTCTGTGCAGCTTCCTCGATCAGTCTGTGCAGATATGGAGACCTTCCGAAATCATGCCGGGTATTATTCCAGTCATGCATTATAAGCTGCTTTTCGCTATCGTTTATAATGTCATAATCTGTAACTTTCTTTTCGGGATCAGCTACTATCTCTTCAAGTAATTTAAGATAGTTCTTTATCATTCTCAATATCGTAGAACGCTCAAAGATGGTGCTGTTGTATTCCATTACACATTCCATTACGGAATTACAGTCGATTATCGAGAGCCACAGATCAAATTTACACGTTCCGTTATGGAAATCAAGAGGCTCAAGAGTAATATCTCCGGCTTTTACCTCGGGAAATGGAGTATTCTGCAGAACAAACATGACCTGGAACAAAGGGTTTACGCTCATATCACGTTCAAGTTTGAGCTCGTCAACGATCTTCTCGAAGGGCATTTCCTGATTCTCAAAAGCATTGAGGATGTTCTCCTTCAGAGCATACATAAAATCAGTAAATCTCATCTCTTCACTGATCTTACCTCGAATAACAACTGTATTTGAGAAAAATCCCGCTATCTTCTCAAACTCTCTCTTTGTCCTGTTTGCGATAGGAGTTCCGACAAGAATATCCTTCTGATTGGTATATCTGTACATCATCAGCTGGAATACGCTCATAAGGAACATATACAGTGTAACATCATATCCTGCCGTAAGATCATTGATCTTTTTCATAAGATCGGCAGGGATAGCAAACTTCTCAAGTCCGCCCTTGAAATTCTCGATCGCCATTCTCTGATGATCGGTAGGAAGCTCAATAACTGTAGGTGCATCCTTCAGCTGCTCGCTCCAGAACTCCATCTGTTTTCTGAGGACCTCTCCTGTAAAGTACTTGTTCTGCCAGCAGGCAAAATCAGCATACTGAAATTCAGGAGCTTCGAGAGCAACAGGCTTGTTGTTCACGATCATATCGTATATTCTGCATAATTCTGTAAGATACATGGATATTGTCCATGTATCGGCAATTATGTGATGAACACTTATCAGCGCCATATTCTCATTGTCATTCTGTCTCCATATATTAACTCTGATAAGGGGGCCGTTCTCAAGATCGAAAGGGCGGAGGCTTTCATGATGCATTTTCTCCTTTATGTATTCCCTTCGGTCAGCTTCGCTCATGCCGTCAAGTGCTTCATAACCGACACTAACGTGTAATTCCGGAACAACTACCTGTACAGTATAGGTGTCATAATCCTTGAAAACTGTTCTGAGAATATCATACCTCTCCACAAGAACATTTATCGCCTTTTCAAAAGCTTCAATATCAAGGCTTCCGACGATCTTTATCGCCATCGGTATATTATAAGCTATACATCCAGGGATAAGCTTATTTATGAACCACATTCTGTTCTGCTGAAATGTCAAGGGGACCATTTCATTTTCAGCTCTGTGCTTTAAGACCTTGTTTTCCTGTAATACAGACATCTTTCCGCTTCTGTACCGGCTTAAAAGCTGCTTCTTTTTTTCCATCAGATCCATTTTTGCATTTCCTCCTGTTTTTTATATTATATGCATTTAGAGCCTTGCTATAATGAATTATCATCTTATGTCACATGATCCCGCGTATTTCACATAAATGAAAAATCCGAATCCATACCGTTTATTATCTTTTCGAGCTCCTCGTCGATAAATTCTGCCTGCTGCGCTACAGTGGGCATTTTGATAAATGTACTTATCTGTATATCAATAGGATACTTCTGCTGTATACGGTTAAGGATCTGAGTTCCAATAATGGAATTTCCGCCCAGCTCCATGAAATTATCGTTAACTCCGACATTTCTTATTCCAAGGTGATCACTCCATATTGCACAGAGTTCCTGCTCTATCTCACTCTCGGGAGCAACATATTCCGTAAACAGATCAGGTCTTTCATATAATGTCTTTGCTGTTTTTTCAGCAGGTGGATCGCTGCTCTCTGTACTTTTTTCAAATGATACGACAGATGCAGCTCCGGGCTCGGCTGCCTCATACCAGAACTGCTTTCTGTCAAACTGATATAACGGGAGCCTAATCTTTCTGCCGTGCTTTCTGTTTTTATAGTAGGCACTCCAGTCGATATTATAGCCTTCATTCCACTTATCGATAAGTTCTTCTATATCTGCATTTTCATCAGGCTGATAATAAGGGCAGTCAGAAAACTCTTTTATATCGATATCCTGAAGACTGGAATGTAATTCTTTAATATCACCTGCTTTTATACAAGCCCTGAATCTGTACTGTGAACGTGAAATCTGAGTTGTATACGCAATATCTGCTGCATTCATGTCAGGATCAAGCTCTATAGCACGAATATACTGATCTCTCAACGCCATTAATGAAACCTTGGAACCAGCTGAAAGAAGAACATATCCGTTATCCTGTACTTCTGTCTCCGTATCAGTCGCAGGAGCTTCCGCAAGAATAATATGAATGTTGTTTCCGTATTCGCTCACATGATTCAGGCACATACAGCCTTCAGCCTTTTCAACTGCTTCAGCCGAATCATTTATGTAAAATGCTCCGTCATAAGGAAATCCGTCAAAGGGGATGGTATATTCTGCCTGTGGGATGAGAACCCTGTTTCTCAGCATATGAACAAGTTTGCCCATAGCAGCAATCCCCGATGCCTCACCTGCATATCCTGTATTGGCACTTACCGAGCCAAGACAGCATGATGAGCCTGCTGCACCTTCTTCAGTGAACACTTCGGATAAACATCTTATCTCCTCAATATCTTTTGCCATGATCCCGGTACCGGTGATCTCTGCATATGAGATATCTGTCGGAGCAACATCAGCTGCTCTGTATGCATCATGTATAAGCTCTTTTCTGCCTTTTCTGTCCGCTGCATATCCACAGGAATAGCCTTTTATCACCGCTAAAATGTTGTCATTGTCTGCTAAAGCGTCGTCAAGACGTTTAAGCAGAAACATTCCCGCACCAGAAGCAGGTATAAGACCGTCACAGTCATTTCCGAACACATTGTTCTTTCCTGTTCCGGAAAGAGGTCCGCCCTCGTGATATACATATCCTGCTTTCTGCGGAACACATACCGATGCTCCGCCTGCAATTGCTGCATTGCATCTGCCGCTTATGATCGAATCACAGGCAAGGCAGACACACTGCAGAAAGCTTGTACTCCCGTTCTGCACAGACATACTCTCACCATGCAGACCGAATATCTTTGATATCATTGACGAAATAACGTTTCTGTCATTACGATCCAGCAGCTCTATATGGCTATGCTTGCTGAGAGCCTCGGCATTATTGAGCAAATTGTTCAATAGATAGCTGCTCAATGAAGCTGTTGTAAACACGCTGATGTTTCTCGGAGTATTCTCCGAGACAGACCAGCCTGCGCTTTCAAGGCACTCCCATGCACATTCCAGCAGGATCCTTATCTGAGGGTCAAGTATTGCTGCGCCTTCACTGTCTATCCCAAATGCCTCTGCATCAAACAACTGTATATCATCCAGCATTGATCTGTACGGAACATATGAAGCACTCTGATCAAATCTATTCGGAGCTTTGATCCTTGTTTTAAGAACCTTTTTACCGCATAACGCATCAAAAAGCTCGTCTGCCGTGCGTACCCCGTTAAATCTGTATGCTTCGCCGATCACTGCGATATCTGTCGTACTCATAAATCCACCTCTCAAAGTTTTGGACTTAGTATTATCCTTCAGGATCATCTGATCCAGAACTCATCCTTTGCAAATCTGTATACAGGTAAAGCCAGCCTTCTGTGTGTACTGTTTTTGTCAAACAGTCCTCCAAGATCGAGCTTGACTCCGTTTACCCAGAGATTAGCTATTTTATCCAGCTCGCGGTCTTCAATAAGTATCCTTGTCAGTTCTTCGCCGACTCTTCCGGTCGTGATCTCTTTCAGATCAATTTTAGCTTTATTGACATTTCCTGTATAGATACTTTCATTCTTGCCGCCCGCGAGATAATCCTCAAGGCACTCAATTACCTGTTCTGCGGAGTTTGCTGTAAACGCCAGTCTCTCCTGCATATCCTCACGTCCTGATACGAGAGTAAAGGCGATATCGGATAAGCTTTCTTTTTCGGAAGAACTCTTTATATAATCCCGGAGATCCTCAGCTCTTTCCCTGAGTCTGTCAGTATTTTTAGCTGACAGTACAATGAGCTGATCGCCCTCTGTTTCAGAAGGATCATCGGTATCTCCAACGTATTCTTCAACTACCATATGTGCATTTGATCCGCCAAAGCCGAATGAACTGATACCGGCGATACGCTTTATCCTGTTTCCATCCTCGTCAACAGGTTCCCATGGAACATTCTCATTGATAAGATAGAAAGGTGTACCGTTCAGGTCGATATTGCTGTTAAGCTCCTCAAAGCTTATATTTGCAGGTATCATGCCATGCTTCATGGAAAGCAGTACCTTAAACAGAGCTGCCATTCCGGCTGCTGATTCAAGATGTCCGATATTAGTCTTGACAGCACCTATTCCGCACTTCTTTGCCTCCGGCATTTTCTTCCCTGCATCACCATACATCTGTGCAAATGCTTTTTTCAGTCCGTTGATCTCGATCGGATCTCCCAGCGGAGTAGCTGTACCATGAGCTTCTATATACGAAACGTTTTCAAAATCTATGTTGCTCCTGCTCCACGCCCTTCTGATAAGGTCTGCCTGAGCTCTTGGATTCGGAGCTGTCAATGAGCTTGCTCTTCCTCCGTGATTAACACATATATTCTTTATAACGCCGTAAATATGATCGCCATCCTCAACAGCCTTTGAGAGCGGTTTGAGAATGATCGTACCAACGCCCTCTCCTCTGACATACCCGGCAGCTTTTTTATCAAAAGTACGCGCCTTTCCGTCCACTGACAGCATTCCCGACTTCGAGAATGAAAGATATGCAACAGGGCTGATGATAATGTTTACTGCACTTACGATCGCCGCACTGCATTCATGTCTCTGAAGTGCATTTACAGCATGATATACAGCAGTAAGCGAGCTTGAACAAGCTGTGTCTACGATCTCGCTTATACCGTGCGTATTCAGAAAATATGATATCCTGTTAGGAAGCATTATATGAGCATTTCCGGTAGTAGTCTGTGCCTGAACATCCTTCTGTCTGTCACCTATCAGGTATGAGTAATCCATTGAGGAAATAGCTGTGAATACTCCTGTATCTGTATCGGAAAACTCAGATGCCTTATGTCCCGAATCCTCTATTGCCTTCCATACGTCCTCCATGACCATACGGTGCTGAGGATCGAGGTATTCAGCCTCTCTGGGCGAGATATTGAAGAAATTGGCATCAAAACTTCTGATATTCTTCATGAATCCGCCCCACTTGGACTTTGTCTTATTTATCTCGGTATACGGATCTCCGTAAAATTCCTTCCAGTCCCATCTGTCAGCAGGTATCTCTGTTATCATGCTCTCATTATTTGAAAGCCTCTTCCAGAACTCTTCAAGATCGTCACACTGAGGCATCACACCGCTTATACCGACAATAGCAATCTCATCATTATCATTTTCGGATATGCTGAGTTTCTTTACAGATGTCTTTTTTTCGCTTAAAGCAGAAAGACTGCTCACTTTTTTGGAACTCTCGCCCTGCTCGCCTGTAAAACTTCTTAGCTGATCCGGATATTCGGATACGAGATATTCTACAAAACCTTCCAGATTATAGAATTCATATATAGCAGTAGGCTTGATATCAGTACCGAGATCGGAATTGATCCTGTCAACCAGCTTATAAATATGCATTGATTCAAAGCCGTAATCGCTTATATTCAGCTCGGGATCCAGCTCGCTCTCATCCACCTCGATAATCTCCGCAACAACTGAAGACAGGTATTTGTATATACTCTGCTTTGAAGCATCGGAAAACTCTGTTATCGGTGACGGGCTGCGTTCAACGTTCTTTTCATCAAGTGTAAGTTCATCACCGATATTATAAACGCTGCATCTGATCTTCTCAAAGCAATACTGCGGCAGATCAGCGATATGAAACTCTCTGCTGTCATAAAGGCTGCTGAAATCGGTGATATACTCTCTTACATATTCATCCGATATCTTCTTCAGCTGCTCCGCCCTCGCATTCTTTTCAAGAGCAAGCCTTGATACAGAAAATGCTGCATTCTTCTTTTTTCTAACATTACAGAAGCTTCCGCCAAAGGAATCGTTTTCTTCAATATCAGCCGCTAAATACATTCTGACAGCAGATATCAGCTCTTCCGCAGATGCAGCGGTAAAAGCACATCTGTACTTATAATGGCTTCTTCTTACCGCAAGTGTATAAGAAATATCATCAAGAAGTACTTGCTTACTCTCGTCCAGAAAAATGCAGAACGCTTCCAGATAATTCTTTAAAGCTTCTTTGGATTTGGCGGAAAAAACAAATACATTCTCTTTTGCTTCATTGGCAGCAGCTTTATACTGAGGCTCCCATTCCTCCAACACCATGTGTACATTTGATCCGCTGTAGGCATAGGCGTTGATAGCAGCGATCCTTTTTTTACCATCAGGAACATTCCAGTCTCTGTGCTCCTTTGAGATCACAAAGGGAGTCTTTTCCAGCTCAATAAGTTTATTGACGTTATTACAGTTGATCGACGGAACAAGCTCCTTGTTTTTCAGACACATTACAGTTTTTATGAAGCTTGCAGCTCCCGCCGAATTTATGGTATTGCCTATGTTCCCCTTTACCGAACCGATAGAACAATACTGCCTCTTTTCAGTATGATCCATGAAAACAGATGTCAGCCCCTGAACTTCAAGAGCATCGCCCATTACTGTACCCGAACCATGAGCTTCAACATAGGAAATATCGCTCGGGTCCACCTTATATCTGTTATAGACCTGCCTCTGAAGACGTTTCTGCGCGTTGACGCTCGGAGCAGTCAGTCCGTTGGCCCTTCCGTCATAGTTTATACCCGAAGCTGAAATTACAGCATATATCCTGTCGTTGTCCTCTATAGCCTTATCCAGCTTTTTGAGCACTACAAGACCTACTCCGTCTCCGAAAAAGCTTCCTTTGGCATCTTCATCAAACGGACAGCATTTTCCTTCACCGGCTGACATCCCTACACCTTTGAGGGAGCTTATGAGGCTTTCCGTATTCATGACCAGTATACCGCCTGCGAGAGCCATTTCACACTCATTAAGGGTCAGGCTCTCAGCCGCAAGATGTATTGCTGTCAAAGCTGATGTACAAGTCGTATTCACAGAAACTGAAGGACCGTTCATATTCAGGAAATAGGATATGCGTCCGGGAAGTATAGCTTCATCATTTCCCGAAAAGATACTGATATCTTCCTGATCTTCTACGTTTTCATCGATCAGGTTGAAGTAATCACCGCGTCTGCATCCCAAAAATACACCGCAATCCGATTCGCTGAGCATGGTGTCCGAATACCCCGCATCTTCAAGAGCATGATATGCTTCTTCAAGAAATATCCTCTGCTGATTGTCTGTAAGGCACGCTTCCTTATGACTAAAGCCAAAGAAATTGTGATCAAATGAATCAATGTCGCCGATAACTGAACCGCAGTAATTCTTGTCTTTTCCCCATCTTTCAATTCTTTTTACAGAATTTCTGCCCTCACAGAGATTATCCCAGAATTCACCCACAGTATCGGCGTCAGCATATCTGCATGACATTCCGATAACAGCGATCTTCTCTATTACTCCGTCAGTTTTTTTCACAGGCAATGTGATTTCTGCTTTTTTATCATCAGCAGATAATGGCTTATCATCAATGCATGAAAGAGAATTCAGTTTCTCAAGCTCAGCCACTGCACATTCCTTAGAGATCGTTTTATCCTTTACCTTTTTTAGTATCTCTTTCCTCTGAAAAGAAATATCATTCATAATTTCTTTCCTCCATAAACTTCTCTGCCTGATCAAGTGAGATACTTCCTTCAGAAAGCATCGTAACGATCTTGCTTATACCTTCTTTTTCGCGTTTGCGTTCAATGTCTGCGATCTCATTGATCCTGCTGTCGCTGATAGTGTTTCTGACTACTATCTTACCGATATTCTCTCTGTGGCTGATAAATTCATATGCCTTGATGACATCGCTGAAATCGAACTGCTTACCCACTGTTGGACGTATCCTTCCCTCTGCAAGTGTCTCGCTGACTTGTTTCAGGTATTTGCTGACAATATCAGCATCCGACAGCATCACTCGTCTGAGATCAATGCTCACAAACATCTGATTGTGCGTGAACTTAGAAAGATCAAGCTTAGCGGAATTCTTCAGACCCGTCATTGCAAGCTCGACATAGCGGCCTCCCGGCGCGAGTATATCCATTCCCTTCTGTATAGCTTCACCGGAGAGTGTGTTTATCACTATATCAACGCCCTTATTCTCTGTCATTCTCAGTATTTCCTGCTTGAAATCATGAGTCGAATAGTTGATAAGGTGTTTTACGCCCATGCCTGCCAGATATTCCAGCTTGGCATCGGAACCTGCGGTAGCATACACATCAAGCCCCTTTGCAAGTGCGTACTGAACGGCTATAAGTCCTGTACCGCCTGCCGCACTCTGTATAAGTATCTTCTCGTTTTCCCTGACCCTTATGCTTTCAAAGATATGATGCACTGTCATGAAAACAACAGGGAAAGCGCAGGCTTCTTCAAAGCTGACATTTCCCGGCTTGCGTGTCAGCGCATTGGCTGTTACGGTAATGATACCACTCTGTGCGCCCATTCTGCTGTCAGTAAGACCTATTACCTCATCACCTATGTTATATCCGGTTACTCCCGGTCCAAGCTTGACAATAATGCCCGAGAACTCAAATCCGGGAATAAAAGGATAATCCGGCATAGTAGGATAAAGTCCCTGAACGCAAAGAAGATCACCGAAGTTCAATGAAAAAGCCTTGACAATTACCTGGACCTCGCCATACTCCGGCGGCTTGGGAGTTATATTGCAGATCTCGATATCGCTTATATCTCCACTCTTTCTCAATACTACAGCCTTGAACTCAGACTCCTCATCAGTAACGTTATTCAGAAGTGATTCACTGACATTTTCTTCATCCTTGTCATTCTCTGCAACCGAGTAGTTTTCTAACAGATATTCCGAAAGCTTTCTTATATTGCCTGTTTCAAAGAGTACAGTTGTTTTAAGATTGACATTGAATTCTTTATTGATCGCATTGATATACTTAACACCTGAAATGGAATCTATACCCATCTCGGCGAATTCCTCTTCAATATCTATGTCTTCTTCCTGCATGAAAAGCTCTTTAATCGTGCAGGCAATGACTCTGTTCTCAACTTCCTCATAGCTTCCGATATGAGAAACAACCGGCTCGGTATTATCAGCAGTCTTTTCATTATCCTTGACATCTTCCGCTTTTATAAAGGTTTCTATAACGCTGCTGTCAGCCTTGATACTGACAATCTGATCGTTATCTGATTCCATAAGATATCTCAGTGCAGGAAGTATCTCATCTGATTCTATGGAATAAAGCCCCTTACCCGTTATTGATTCCTTATAGTCACCACCTGAGACCTTACCGAATGAGCCGAAGTATCCCCAGTTGATATGCTTAACTGCCGTATTACCGCATCTGTTGAAATACTCGGAGACATAGTCCTGGAAAAGACTTGCTGCCGCATAGTTGCTCTGACCTTCAGCAAGGGCATATGTCTGTATGGAAGAATATGTTATAACAAATCCTGCCTCAGCCTTCATCATCAGCTGAACAAACGATGTAGTACCTCGTGCCTTTACTCTTACGACCTCTTTCAGCTCTTCCTCGGTCATATTCCGGATCATATGATCTCTCAGAACAAATGCAGAAAAAACAGCTCCATCGATCCTGCCGTGCCTTTCAGTCACATCAGAGATCACCGCTTCCATTCTTTCATTGTCGGTAACATCGGCAGCTATATATTCTACTTTTCCGCCGTATCCCTCTATCTCGGAAAGAATCTTCTTTTTATCGTCATTAAGCTTACTTCTGCCAATAAGTATCAGATCTGCCTGATATTTTTCAGCAAGCTGCTTTGCTGTTTCGGAGCCTACGCCACCAAGACCGCCTGCGATAATGTATGTTCCGTTTTTTGTAAATACATCTGCGTTTTCAGCCTTTTCACAGCTTTCAAGCTCATATATAAAGAATCTGTTGTCTCTTTCGACTACTATGCGCGAATAGGAATCAAACCGCATATCCGAATATACCTTTTCCGCAAGCTCCTTGATATGTCTGCTGCGATCAGGAGAGATAAGATCTGCATCAAGAACGCTTATCCCATAATCGGGATACTCCTTTTTGGCAGAACCAACAAAGCCATATATAGACGAATAATAAGGAAACACATGATCACTGTCTGACAATGCCGACTGATTTGCAGTAACAATATTGAGCTTCGTATTTCTGTTTGCTCTGCTGCCAAGGATACCAAATAATCTGTATACTGATACGACGCCCTTTTCATCAGACTCTCCGAGTACAGACAGATGTTCCCTGCCATTATCTTCAGACTCCGTTCCGACCATGAAGAATATCTCCTCGGCATCATCAAGATCGCCAAGCTTGCTGAAGCATTCTTTATCATTGAGAACGATACGGCAGCTTTCTCTGTACCCGGCGATCTCATCAGCAAAGTCCTTCATATCCTCTGTACAGATTATGACAGTACCGTTATAACGCTTATCGTCATTTCTGTATTTATCAAGATCTGTCTCTTTCCATTTTTTCACCAGATAAGTTATATCCGGAACTTCTCCCGATGATACTGTTTTGGTAGAAAATTCCTTGATATATGCACAAAGCTTTTCATTTTCATCGTAAATATATACGTCGAACCTGTTCTGACTTATCACACGGACATATGCCTGTCCTTTTTGCGGCAGGCTGTTATACAGCTCTATCCTCTTTATCCCGTAAGGAACATAAGTGCCTCCGCTTTTTCCGCCAAGAGCACAGGCCATAGCTCCGATCGTCTGTAAAGCACTGTCGAAAACAGAATAGCTCATCCGTACTCCATCTGAAGATGTGACCTCAAAAGAACCGATCGCTTCACTCTCGCTGCATACAACGTTTTCAAGTCCGCGGAATGATCTTCCGTATTCAATGTTTACCGAAGAATAATAATCATATATCTCATCGCGTTCTGCTTTATGATGCAATTTCTGTCTGACAACCGAAAGATCCGGATTGGCAGCTGTCTCTTCATTTGCTCTGCTTATCAGAGCCTTTGTATAAAGCGTTTCGCTGTCATCATCAGAGAGAGCCTTGAATATCAAGCCATCTTTTTCCTTGCTGATCCTTATTCTGATGCTTTTATCCTCATCAGCTGTGAGCATATTGACCCAGTAGAAATCCTCAACAATTATCCTCTCAGAACCAAGCAATTCCTCTGCCAGATCTGCAAATATCTCAGCATATTCAGCAGCAGGCATTACAAAATGGTCATTTACTCTGTGATCTCTGATATACGGCTCGTTCTTGCTGATATCCTTTATAAGTAAAAGAGAGTTATCATCACATGAACTGATATGTATACGGTCATACGGATAGACATTCTTTTTTGAGTCGTTTTTTTCAAGCCAGTATCGTCTCTTTTCAAAAGGATAAACCGGCAGGCGTACAGGGGGACAGCCTTCTCCGTAGAATTCCTTGATCAGCTTGTCAGAAACGCTGCCATTTCCGATATAATCCGTAACGATCTTCTTTAATATTTCGTTTTCACAGCTGCCCAATTGGTCTGCTGCTGACATGGCTTTGGTATCGCCGAGCTTTATAAGCAAACCGATCTTTTCACACAGTTCTTCCCTGCTGCCGGCAATGATCGCAAGTCTCTTTGAATAGCTTTTCCTGTAATTCAGAAGAGTATATGATACGGCATCAAGATCGGAAATATCATTTTTCTCAAAGAACTCCTTCATATTTATCAGGAGTTCTTTCAAAGCACTGTCCTTTTTTGCCGAGAAAACGAAAGGAAGCTCTTTCTGTCCACACTTATACTCAGTCATGGGAGATGCATACTCCTCAAAGACCATATGGCAGTTTATACCGCTGAGTCCAAATGAATTTATCGCGCATTTGCGGGGAGACTTGCTGTCCCAGCTGACAGCATCCCTGACTACCTTGAAAGGAGTAGTTCTCAGATCAAAATGCTCGTTTTCCTTACTAAGATTTATTGACGGGACAAGCATTTTATGTTCGAGGCAAAGCATGAGCTTAACAACACCGGCAGCTCCCGAAGCAGCAAGAGTATGACCAATATTTGACTTGAGTGCTCCGATATAGCAGAACTGTTTTTTATCGGTATATCCTGCAAAGGCGTTCTTCATTGCTGATATCTCTATCGGATCGCCAAGCTTTGTGCCTGTTCCGTGGCATTCTATATAAGAGAACTCAGAGGGATCTATATCGTATCTCTCATATACCTCCTTTTCGAGAGCAGTCTGAGAAGGACTGCCCGGAGCAGTAATACCGTTTGTAGCACCGTCATAATTGACTGCCGAACCCTTTATGACTGCATATATATGGTCTTTATCCTCTATAGCTTTATCAAGCTTCTTCAGGATAACAACAGCAGCACCTTCAGCGGGAACGAAGCCGTCAGCATCATTGTCAAAGGTCCTGCACCTGCCGCTGTTTGATAGCATACCCATTTTATTTGAGATGTAATGAGTATCAGGAGTTGAGATAACATTAACACCTCCTGCAACAGCAACAGTACACTCATCGTTCCTTAGGCTCTGACACGCCTGGTGGATAGCTACCAGTGAAGATGAACAAGCAGTATCTATAGTCATATTCGGACCGTTAAGGTCAAGGTTATAGGCAAGTCTTGCGGAAATAAAAGAATTTCCCAATCCTCCCATTCTTGTCTGTATCTTATAGTCTCCGCCCATGGCACCTACAAAAATGCCGCAGTTCTTTTTATCGAGCCTGTCGTTTGCATAGCCGGCATCTTCCAGTGCATGCCAAGCCTCCTGCATGAATACTCTTTCCTGGGGATCCATATTCAGTGCATCCAGAGGGAGTATGTTAAAAAAAGAGGCGTCAAATTTGTCGATGTGTTCAACCACACCCATCTTATCACACGCAGATGAACTGCTGTCATCCTTGATATCTTCGTATTCTGCTCCCCAACGTTCAAGAGGGACATCCGAGATGCAATCTTTTCCTTTTACAAGATTGTCCCAGAGCTCATCAACATTTTCCGCATCGGGAAGTAACGAAGATATGCCTATAACAGCAATATCATTGACCTGATAAGAAGAATTTGACGCCTTCGTATCTATTCTGTTGTTATCTGAGATATGCTTTAATAATTCGACAGCATTCTGAGGAGTTATCTCACCTCTGCTGACCTTTAAGTATATCTCACGCTTTCTCTGCTCGAAAGCATGGCTTTCCCCATGAATACTAATAGACATATTGTATATCCCCCTAAACAATATTACCAAGCTTTTCAGCCATGCTCCTGAGTTTATTCACCTTTCCGGTAATGACCCTATGGTCCAAACTCTTCAATTCAAATATCTGCGAGCACAGGTCTAAAGCTTTATCTACAGTATCAGTTATGGTGTCATTATTGGTACATTTAAGCTGGATCAGTTCGTTTATATAATCAACTGCTTGACTGTATTCCTTTGCATTACTATTATTATTTTTGCAGTTAATAGTTTCTTTAATACATAGATTTATAAAATTGCTCATATCAGCAAAACTGTTTCTGCACATTTCCTTTATATGATCGCGTTCCCCCGCCACCGCAAAGGAAAAAACAGGTATATGGCCATTGCCATTTTCTCTGATAAGAGTTGAAACAACGGATGACGGCCCGATATCGATCATCGCGTCCACATCGGTATCCGCGATATATCTTAATGCCTCATCCCATCTTACACGGCTGCAAACCTGAAGGCTAAGCAATTCAGGCACCTCTGACTCAGAGCGGTAAGGCCGTGCTGTAAAGTCTGATATAACACTGAATTCAGGAGGATTCAGCTTACATGAACTTAGCTTTTCACGAAGCTCCTCTCTTACACTTGTCATCATTGAACAATGGAACGGAGGGCTCATCAGAAGTGGTGTAGTATTACCGTTAAACTTCATTACCTCTTTTTCAAGCTCCATCAGAACGCTCTGATGTCCTGAAACAGCAAACTGTTTACCCGAATTAACACAGCTTATCTCTGCAAAGTATTCACTATCCGATAAACCGTCACATAGTTTCTCAAGCTGTTCCTTGCTGAAGTTGTCAACAATGGTCATTGCCCCCCTTTGACTGTCAGCCACAGCTTTTGCAAGGTCTGCCCTCAGCTTTACGATCCTGAGTGAATCCTCAAAGGATAAAACACCTGCGGCAGTCAGTGCAGAAAACTCTCCGATGCTGTGTCCTGCACATATTTCAGGAAATACACCTGTTTCGGATATCCATACTTTATACGAAGCATATGAAGTAGTCAGTATCGACAGTGTCATTATATCGGGAAGGTTCAACTCACTTATCCTTCCTTCAAAGCACTTGCCCGCCAGATCAAAGCCCAGAACATCATTCGCCTCATCAAACACTTTTCTTGCAACAGGAAACTGCTCATAAAGCTCCTTTCCCATTCCGCGGAAGTGCGAGCCCTGCCCGGGAAATAACATAGCTATTCTTTTCATTATTTCTCTCCCAAGACTATTCAGGCAGTTTTTCTTTCTACGAAAGCACAGATCTTATTGATCGTTTCAAAATTTGAAAGATCCAGCTCATCGTTTTCTATCTGGATCGAAAACTCATTCTCAAGGAACATGATAAGCTGCATGGAAAAGAGTGAATTTACCATACCGCTCTCAAAAATATTCGTGTCATCATTACAATCGTCCATTTTTACGAATCTTGAAATAAATCCTCTTACTTTCTCATTAACATTCACTTCGATCACCTTTTACCTTTCTTATAGCAAATAATTATTTATATTTTCACTAAGAGACGGAACAGGCAAGGAGCAGAATAAAAGATGTAAAAACCCTTTAATCATCATATCCCTTTATATCCCCCACACTTAGCTAAATCATCTGAAAGCATCGATCACACGCAGCAGATCATATTCGGCAATATCTTCAAGCCTTTCATCCGACGGAAAACAAACCGAATACCAATACCTGCCGTCAAGCTTTCTGTTGAAAAAAGCATTTTCACTGTCTGTCTTTTTACTATTCTTCAGAAGTATCCTGTCACCCGTAAGATCAAAGGAAAAGGAATCAAACGGGCAATGCAGGCCATCTCCTGTTTTCTTGACATAGCTCTCTTTCAACGTCCAGAGCCTGTAAAACATATCCGCCTGAATATCCTGCGGCAAGGCATTTATCATTTCTCTCTCTGATCCTGAAAAAACGCTGTATGCCTCCGGAAGTTCCATTCTGCTGATCTTCTCGATATCTATGCCCATATCAGCATCTCCAACAGCACAGGCAACATAATCTCCCGAATGCGTGATATTGAACTTCAGCTCACTTCCTATCAGATATGGCTTTCCGTATTTATCAGCACCGAACATTATTTCTGCTACGTTGATGCCATATATCGTACTCAGCATATGCCTGAGAAGAAGCTCGGCGGCAAGTGACCTTATCTTGTCCTCGTCCCGAAGGAACTTGCTGATCCTGTTTTTTCTCTCCACTGAAACGCAGCCTGTTAAGTATTTAACATTATCAAAATCATTAATAGCCGAAACATTAACTATTCCCTGATATATCATGCCTATTCTCTTACTCCTGCCATCACTTTTTTCAGAACAGAACCGTGTTTTTACAGAGCCGTTATTGTCATAAACGCAAAACAGCTAAATATAACTGGTTTATAATTTCTTCACAAATAATATTCCCAGTTTTGTATTTGAGTTATTATAACATATAACAACACTTTTTTCAAGAATGATTATATATTTTTTCTTCTCATTTAAAAAATTTGTCAATTCCTACATTTTCAGGATTGTTCTTACGGTTCCTATTGTGTACAATTAGCAATTATAGCACAATAATATACATTTCGTCTATTTTGTATTTCTCTTCATTAGCATTAATCTCCATTCGATTGCCCTGCTCAGCAAAAAGATTTGTGTAAACAGTTGAAAAGTGATTATTTATATATTATAATAAATATATGCAGGATCGTTCCGCAGTTAATAATCAATATCGGCTGTGCCGATAAAAAACGAGGTCAGATCAATGAATGATTACACTATTACGATAGTGATCCCCACTCATAACGAAGAGAAATATATTGCAAAATGTATAAAGGCTGTACGCCGTGCTGAAAAAAATGTTCCGGATGATAATGTTCAGATACTTGTTGTCCTTAACAGAT